>Ga0326728_10010751_pt1 | contig 21257 bp, 15 predicted proteins | sample MB3enrmetagenome_FD_207602 | JGI IMG/M metagenome (GOLD analysis project Ga0326728, IMG submission 207602) | Lab enriched peat soil microbial communities from McLean, Ithaca, NY, United States - MB31MN | ecosystem: Environmental > Terrestrial > Soil > Wetlands > Peat | place: USA: New York... | reverse complement strand
CTCCCGACGGCAAATTCACACCTTTCGACTGCCCAGCCGAATACGCAGGCACAGGAAGTGGTCAAGGCACCGTCCCTGAAAGCAACAACCCAGCCGGGGCGATTACGGGATACTGCATAGATACAAACGGTGCCTTCCACGGGTTCCTGTGGACCCCGTAAGTGCGCAGGTGATTTTTGCCATGACATAACACGCAACGACCTATCTGGCCTGTGCTGACGCTCCGGGCGGCTTTGTGGGTTCCCGGCGAGAAGCGTAGGGGATGGAAGCCGCGCAGAGCGTTGCGAGAAAGACGGGAAGAGTCTATGTCAAGCCAACGGGAACTTCTGACCTGGGTCATCGCGTGGACGGCAGGGGTGGGCTTGGCTCTCTTTCTGGTTCCTATTCCGGCGATCGCCCAAAGCAATAGCGCTGATTACATCTTCCTGATCGCTTCCGGATTCCTTTGCGATTCCGGCGACTCCTCCCCCTGCCCGGCGGTGGTCAAGTCTGCCGATGGCTCGAGCTACGAGATGAGCGGAGCCGGGACGTTCAATACGAAAAGCAGGCTGGTTACCGCAACGGGGACGTTCACGCACAAGTCCCCCAACGGAAACTCCCTGGAGACGGGCATCTGGCTGGCGAATGAACTTGTCGGCTTCGACTCTTACGGCATCGCGCCGGGCGCCCGCATGCAGGCGGGGTCGGTATTCGGCCCTCCACAGTTCGGCCCCCGGCGTATGCCCATGCTCTCAGGCTCGATGCCGGCAGGGGGTCTGGCCTTATTGCGCATCCGGCTCTTGCCGATGTGGGGACCATCGCGAACGGCCGTGCTGCAAGTGAACTGCGCCCTCGGCAAGGTGCCCGACGAACACCCGACTGATGGCATCAGGCTGACCTTCGAGGGAGGCGACGGCGAATTCGACCAAGAACCGAGTGGGCGCACCATGTTCGTCCTGATGCGTCTGGGCGCGAGTCCTGCACCGAAGTCCCCGACCAGCGGTGACGAGACGAATCCCGCGCCCGCTCAGGCCCAGCAATGATCTGAATGACCACGGGCGAAGGGATATCGCATGTAACGGCCCAGTATCCACCTATGACAGTCCACTTGGCTGGTTATGTCGGCAAACCGGAGATGTGCCCGTGCTGTCACATGTGGGGGCCGTCCTTGGATCTCGGGTGACCCGGAACCCATGGTGAGGGGAGATTTCGCCGAATCATTAACGAGTTTTCCCCCCGACGTTTACTGGTTGGCGATCGGGCCGGGATCAGAAACTGCGGGGATTCTTCGTCCGCCAATAAGAATGGCGGACTCAGAATGACAAGGGGAACGTAACACGCGCCATCGCCGACCTGGCGAAGGTGTGAAAAAATCAAACAGCTCACGCCAAGGCGCAAAGGACCGCGAAGGGGAACATCTTTAGTTTTCTTTGCGCGTTCAGGACTTTTGTCCCGCGTTCGCGGGATGAAACGGTTTCCGCTCTTCTAAGATTTTCTTGACACCTTCGCCGGCCTGGGGAGCGGCAGATTCGCGATCAGGGCTTGACGATTTTGCCCAGCACGACGGCTCGGCGTGCGCCGGTGACGCTGGGAAGATTTCCCGACAAGCCGTGCAGGGTGCGGTCGGCAAGGATAGCGAAGGCGATGGCCTCTTTGGCGTCCACCGGCAGGCCGTAGCGCTCGGAGAGTTCAACCGTCAGGTGCGGCAGCAATTCGGCCAGGCGCTTCACGAGCAAAGGATTGTGCGCGCCGCCCCCCGAGACAACCAAGCGGGCAATCTTTGTTCCAGGAAAAACAAAGCGAGCCAGCGCGCCGGCGATGGTCCGTGCGGTCAGCTCGAGGGAGGTTCGAAGCAGGTCTTCAAAGCGGGCGCGCTTGCGTGAGAGAAAATAGCGCCCTACAAAAGCGCGGCCAAACTGTTCGCGCCCCGCACTCTTGGGCGGCGGTTGCGAGAAGAAAGGGTGGCCCAGCGCCTCGGCAAGGAGGGGTTCATTCACTTTTCCCAGCGCCGCCACACGCCCGCCGGCGTCGTAATTCTCCCGCTCCCCGGTGAAGTGCCGGACCAAAGCATCACTTACCATGTTTCCAGGCCCGGTATCGAAGCCAACAACGTCGAGAGGTTTCGCCTTCGCTGGGATCACCGTAACATTGGCGATGCCGCCGATGTTCAAGGCCACGGTTCCTTTCTGTCTATCCCGTAGCAAGAGATAGTCCACCATGGGCACGAGCGGCGCGCCTTGGCCACCAGCCGCCACGTCTGCGGTGCGGAAATCCGCCACCACCGGCGCGCCCGTTCGTTCTGCGATCACTGCGGGCTCTGCTATTTGGAGGGTGTTCGGGCCCACTGCCTGCCCGAGGCCTGGAATCAACTCAGGCCTTCCCTGGTGATAGATGGTCTGGCCATGTGAACCGATGACGGAAACGCGCCGGGCCGAAACGTGTGCTGTGCGGCATACACGCAAGGCAGCATTGGCAAAGAGCTCACCGAGCAGAAAGTTAAGTTGGCTGATATGCTTCGCAGTGGTCCACTCCCCCGCGGCAACGCGCATGATCCACTCCCTGACTTCGGGAGGGTAGGGAAGTGTGTCGAACGCCAGAAAGCACGCGCGAGGTTGTTCTGACGGGCCGGCCAAGCGCACAAGGGCCGCATCGATTCCATCCATCGAGGTGCCGGACATCAGTCCCACGGCCAGGCGCGCGTTACCTTTGGACTTTCTACGCATGGGTCAGCTCACCCGAACTGGAAAATAGAAAATAGAAAATGGAAAATCGAAAATAGAAAATCGAAAAGCGGAAATCGAAAACCGAAACTGGAAACTGGAAAATGGAAACTCGGGACTCGAAAATCGAAACGGGTTGAGGCTGTCATCCTAAATGAGGATCGAATTTCCATTTTCCATTTTCGAGTTTCGTTTTTCGAATTTCGATGTTTCCGCTGTCCGTGAAGTCACTCGAGAAGTCTGTGAACTCTCTGACGATCCGATCCAGCGGTCTTCTCGATAGCCGTCCACTGGGCGGCTTCAAACCCTTCTTTGCAAGCTGAATGCGCTTCAGTGCCTGCTCGACTCGAGGGGTCGGAAGTTTCCCGGACTCTCGAGCTGCGCTCAAGGCCCCGTGCACCCGCTCAGCGGCTTCGGTTTTTTCCAGTAGCAGCATGTCGCACCCCGCGAGCAGAGCGTGAACAGCCGCTTCCTCCAAAGCAAGGGTTCCGCGAACGGCTTCCCTTTCCAGTCCACAGGAGATTGCCACACCGTTGTAGCCCAGCTTGACGCGGAGTAATCCCTCCACAACCTTGGGAGATAGCCCGGCGGATCCCAGCAAATCATAATCGTAGGCTTTGTAGGCGGCAGTGCTCAGCAAAACGAGGGGAAGCCGAGGCAAAAGGGCCCGGTAAGGGACCAGATCCTCGCGCCATAACTCGGCCATGGACTTGGACACCACGGGCGGCTCTGGTGCGCCCGAGTGTAGCGCGGATTCGAGGCCGGGGAAATGCCTCCCGCACGCAAGCAGGTTGTGGCGCTCGAGCCCTTCGAGGAACGTTGCCCCGCACTTCGCCACCTGCTTAGGATCGGAGCTGAAGGCGCGCGTCGCAGCGATCTTCTCTGTAGGGGCACGCCATGGAGTGCCCCTACCCGGATTCTCAACGGATTCGCAACTCCTTTTTCCCGGGGCAGGCGACGCGCGGTCAAGCACCGGGGCCAGATCCGTGTTGAAACCCAGAAGCTGCAAGGCAGCGCCAACAAGCTCACCCAGCCGAGACACGGCCGCGAGCCCCTTCTCAGCAGCAGCGCGAGGCGAGGGCAGAGGAGACAGAAACGCCCGAAGCGGATCCATGTCGCCGCCTTCTTCCTCGATGGCCAGGAAGGGAACGGCGGGCACGGCGCGCGCTAACTTGAGAAGAAATTCGTGTATGGGTTCGGCCCCACTGGTAAACGGCGCACCCAGGAGGATACCGCCGGGGAGCAAACGGTGGAGGCACAGCTCGAGAGAAGAACTCCAGCGGCACTCATTCAGCTTCAGGATCAGCAGTTGGCCGAGATCATCTTGCCAGGTTGTCATCATGACTGGATTTGCTTCTTCAGTTCCGCCAACAAATTCAAGGCTTCAATCGGCTTCAGGTTATCGAGGTCGGCGCTTTCGATGGCATTCACCACCTCAACATTCAAGGGAGTAAAAATCGTAAGCTGGACAGGTCCGGTTTCCGGCTTGTCCGGCCCGGTCGCCAAGCGCTCGCTCAAGGTGTGCTCGGTCTGCTCGTGGCGGGAAAGGATTTCCCGCGCGCGCGCAATAACTTTGTTGGGCAGGCCGGCCAGGCGAGCAACTTCGATGCCGTAGCTCTTGTCGGCGCTTCCCTGTTCCACCTTCCGTAAGAAGACAATGTTGGATCCGGATTCACGCACAGAGACGTGGTAATTGCGCACCCCGGGAAGAAGCTCGGCGAGCTCGGTGAGCTCGTGGTAGTGGGTGGCGAAGAGGGTTTTGGGCCGCGTGTGCGTTTGCAGGTGCTCGACGACGGCCCAGGCAATGGCCAGGCCGTCAAAGGTGGCCGTGCCCCGCCCCACCTCGTCCAGCAAGACGAGGCTGCGCGGAGTGGCGGTATTCAAAATGCTCGCCGCCTCGGTCATCTCCACCATAAACGTCGAGCGCCCGCGCGCCAGGTTATCCGAGGCGCCAATGCGGGTGAAGATGCGGTCAAAAATGGGAAGCTGGGCGCGCCCCGCAGGCACAAAGCTCCCCATCTGGGCCATCAAGGCGATCAGTGCGGCTTGCCTGAGGTAAGTCGATTTTCCCCCCATGTTCGGCCCCGTGATGATCAGGATCAGGTCGCTACTGTCGTTCATGTAGAGATCATTAGGAATGAACTTGCCGGACTGGCCTTCTTCGCTGAGGCGCTCAATCACGGGGTGGCGTCCGCGCTGGATGACCAGTTCGCTCGACTCGGAAAACTCCGGGCGGCGGTAGTGGCGCTCGGCGGCGAGGTGGGCGAAGCAGGCCAGAACATCCAACTCCGCCAGCACCGCCGCCGTCTGGCGGATGCGGCGCGCTTCGTTCGCCACTTGGCGCCGGATGGCTACAAAAAGCTCTCGCTCGAGCGTTTGGCTTCTTTCCTCCGCATCCAGGATCTTCGCTTCCAATTCTTTCAACTCCGGGGTGGTAAACCTTTCGGCATTCACCAACGTCTGCTTGCGTTCGTAATCCGCGGGAACGAGATGGAGATTGGGTTTCGAGACTTCGATGTAATAGCCGAAAATGCTGTTAAAGCGGACCTTCAGTGAGGCGATGCCGGTTCGCTCTCGCTCGCGAGCTTCGATCAGTGCCAGCAGCCGTTTACTGTTCTGGCTCAGGTCGCGGAGCTCGTCCAGCTCGGCGTGGTAGCCCGGGCGGATCAACCCGCCCTCGCTCAGAAGCACAGGCGGCTCGGGATGAATCGCTTTCTCGAGCAACTCTCGCACATCCCCCAGCTCGTCCAAGCGATCCCTAAGGTCCTTGAGTCGAGCCGCCTGAAAATGGTTGAGATAAGTGCGGAGAAGCGGGAGGGCCTGGAACGACTGCTTTAATGCCAGCAGGTCGCGGGCATGAGCGGTTTCGAGCGTCACCTTGCTCAGCAGGCGCTCGAGGTCCTGCACGCCGCCCATCGCCCGGCGAAGTTCTTCCCGCTCGATGGTGGATTTCAGGAACTCCTCCACCACCTCCAGCCGCGCCTCGAGCTCGCCACGGTCGAGGGAGGGGCGGAGCATCCATGCCTTCAACTTACGCGCGCCCAGCGAGGTCACACACTCGTCCAGTATGCCCAATAGAGTGGCAGCGCGCGATTCCCCGAAGGCGGGTTCCAGTAACTCCAGGTTGCGCAGCGTGGCGGGATCGAGGATGAGCGAGTCCTGTTGCTGGTAGAAGCGGATTCCGTCCAGATGCGAAAGCGACCCCCGCTGCGTCTCACGCACGTAGTGAAGAGCGGCCCCGGCGGCCGCCACGGCCAGCGCATGACCCTCCAGACCGTAGCCCGCCAGCGTCGCCACCCGGAAATGATCTCGCAACAGGCGGGCGCCATATTCCTCGGCGAATACCCAGTCGTCCAGAGGCGTTTGGGTGATGGGAGCGAGGGGATTGGAGCGCGAGTCCGCCGGGCTGGTGGGGCGCGACGCGACCAGAAGCTCGCTGGGCCGCATGCGGTCCAGTTCGTCTTGCAGGCGCGCCGAACCCTCCGGGCCTGAAAACTCAGTGGCGCGAAAGTCGCCGGTCGAGAGGTCTACGAAGGCTACGCCAACATTGCCGTCCCTCTCCGCCACCGCCGCCAGATAATTGTTTTCGCGCGGCTCGAGGATCTGCGAGTCAATCGCCGTTCCGGGCGTCACCACCCGGGTGACTTCGCGCTTCACCAGTTTCTTGGCGAAACGCGGGTCTTCCATCTGATCGCAGATGGCCACACGATAGCCGCGGCGGATGAGCTTGGCGATGTAACCCTCGGCAGCATGGTACGGAACACCGCACATCGGGATCGCCACGCCTTTCTCCTTGTTGCGGGAGGTCAGCGTGATTTGCAGTTCCTTCGAGGCCACCACCGCGTCCTCGAAGAAGAGTTCGTAGAAGTCTCCCAGGCGAAACAGCAGCAGCGCGTTGGGATGGCGCTCCTTGATGGCACTGTACTGCCGCATCAAGGGCGTGGAAAATTCATTCATGGGTGCGTTCAACTTCTCGGACCATTATAGCTTTGGTTGCCAGCCTTCGCTATCAGCTTTCAGCCTTCCCTTGTCAATAAATCAGGAGGGAATGGTACTTTAGTAGTCTTGAGTTGGATGGAGAACAGAGGTACGAATAGAGTGCTGTAGACGAGTTTCTGGAGCAATTCGTGGTGGCGCAAGAGGAGATCAGGCTTATGTTGCCGACCGGCTTCACTCCGACTCGCATGAGCTGATTGGTCTGCGACATTCGACACTGTTTGGAACACATTATTTGCTTTGGAGGTGACTTTGAACTGCCTTCGCTTAGGGATCCGCTTTCCGGTGGAATTTCCAGTAAAGGTACAATGGAAAACTCGGCCGGGAAAGGTACGTCAGATAGAAGGTGAGATCATAACCATGAGCGGCAACGGAGTGTTCATGCGGCTGCCCTCTCTGCTACGCCCGAACACGAGAATTACCTTAACGGTGAGTCTACCCACCGAGATTACAAGAATTCCGCTCAAGCTCCGCTGCCAGGCCCGTGTGGTAGGACAGAGGGAGGCCAAAACCTGCCCCTTCGGCATAGGCGCGATCATCGACGATTACCAAATCCGACCGGCACGTCGGCACAGTTGACCTCAACGTAACTTGACACTATCCGCTAGAAACTGCTCCTGAGGCCTGCTCCTGTCCGGCTTCAATGAGCGGTATATCGAGCTTCTGGTGGATGGCATAGAGCACCAGTTCCAAGCGGTCCGAAACCCCGACCTTATCGAAGATAGAACGCAGGTGGTTCTTGACCGTCTGCTCCGCCATGGACAGGCAGCGGGAAATTTCGCGGTTTGGGAAGCCTTGCATAAGGCAGCTAATCACAGCCTTCTCGCGTTGCGTCAGTGTGGCGGCAGGTCGCACGAGAGGCTTCAGGGGATATTCTGCGGTCTTGACCATCGCCGCCCCCATGGCCCTAACCGGTCCCGCTTTGTGCTTCATCGCATTCCTGACACACTTCACGAACTGGGATAGCGCTGCGGATCTCGAGATCGCACCTGCCGCTCCGGCCTCAATGTAACTGGAGGCCATTTCTCCCTTCAAGGCCGAAGCGGTAATAACCAGCTTGCTGCGAGGTGAGACGCGCCGTATTTGTTCCATAAAGTCACCGGGAGGTTCTGCTGTAATCTCCCCCTGGATCATCAGCACGTGCGGTCTAAACCGTTCTGCCAAACTAACCGCCTGCTCACTGGTTGCAGCTTGGGCTACCACACGCAAGTCGTCCTCAAGTGAGAAGAGTTGCCTTACTCCAAGACGAAAAACCTCTTCCCGGTCTGCTAACAGAATGCGGATTTTCTTTGGTTTGTGCGCTTGTTTCATTGGCCGAAAGGAGCAAACTGCCCGTGCGCTCGCAGGCTCTGTCCTGGGAGATTAGGTTCTCGCAGCCTTTTGCCCCGAGGGTCGGAGCTGGAAATCTTCAATGATTGCCGAGATCCCCTGACCCTTGCCCGTGCGGCTCTTGCGAATTACACGCCCCAGACAAGAAAGCTCAACGGGAACTTTTGTTAACTCGATGGGCAAATTGATAGTGACGTTGATGGTTGTGCCGAGGGGTACAGGGTTGGGGATCACTACGAGTAATCCACTGGAACTTATATCTCCAGTTCGCCCTTGCGCTCGACCAACACTTCCCCTGGGGGCTTTCCACCGGATTTGCGCCGGCAGCCTCAGCGGATAACGTTTGCCCTGGCGACGCTCAAGCATAACGCGAAGTCCGAGTGATCTTAGCACAGGGCGTGCGCGTTTCCTAGGGGTCTTCGGGCACATTCTTCGCGAGCGTCGTGGTGGGTCTTTGTGCCCGCCGCGGCACTTGCGCATCCTTGGATGAGGTGTGACAATGGATTGTCCAGGCGTAGGGGGCGTGCGAGGTGAACGCGTCCAGCATACACACAACGATAGCGTGTCTGGTGGTCGGGTTTAGTCTCTGGTGCCCTCTGTACGCGCGGCACCCGAAAATGATACAGGTCGACAGAAGCTACAACGGGCGCGAAGTGACCCTCGCAGTGGGCGAGGTGGTGGAGATATCCCTGGCTGAGAATCCGACTACCGGCTTCCGCTGGGACCTCGAGGTGAAGCCTGAACCGGCATGCGCACTGGTGAAGAGCACGTTCGAGCCGGCGACAGGTCCCCCCGGAAAAGGGGGAACCCGCCGCTGGCAATTCCAAGCCGTGCGTTCAGGGACGGGTGAAATCGTACTGGAGTATCGGCGCCCCTGGGAACGAAATACCCCCCCCGGCCAAACGTTCAAGCTCAGCCTTCGCGTGCGAAAGGAAAGCAGCACCCGGGACTCTACTGCACGGTCCGAATAGTCCAGAAATCGTCCGCCAGATTGGAGTTCGTCAAATAGGCGTACGGCATCATGAAGTAGCCCTTGATCCCCCAACCTGTTCCCCAGGAGTTCCTCACAATGAACTGCTGCTTGGAGTCATCGTAGCCGACGCCAACCACGGCGTGGCCGCCCATGACCTTTTCGCCCGCCGCGGGCATGGGCACGATTCCGGTCTGAGCCACCTGTTGGCTCTCGAAGCTCGCGTACACCGTGAATCCGAAAACAAACGGGTAACCGCTCGCCAGGCATCCTTTTAAGGTGTCCAGAACTGAAGTCAATCTTTGATAGAGCTTCACCGTGTGGCTTTTCGCTTCCGTATAGCAGCTCTGCGGGGGTGTTTTCGCGTAGGGGCACGTGGGACATGGGTTCGGATCGGTGTTCTGGTCGCTGTAGGGCCAGGAAGTTTCTGTGCAGACTCCCTGCGACGCCACACTCTTGATTCCATCCCTGATCTGAGCTCCGTTGTCCGATTGAACGTCATGCTCGATGACCCGTTCATTGTAATAGATGAAAAGCCGGGAGGGAGTGAACTCGGGAAGTTTCTGTTTTATCTGCTCGAATTCAATCGCGCCGGCGATGGCGTTGGCCGTGCAACTTCCTAGCTGACCCTGGTCATACACTGGCGGACAGCCAGGCCGGAGATCGACGCTGGGTGGCAAGGCCGCAGCGGTTACATGCGGCGGCACGGCATAGAGGAAATCTCGATGGTCAGGCAAATCTGGAGTCCAGCCGTATCCGCTAATCCTGCGGTGGCCGGGTTCGAGCTTGGTGAATTTGGGCGGCATGTTTGTCTCCTTTATAGTCTGAAGTTACTTGCAACGAGCCGAATGCACTTGAACATTCGAAGACCATTGGCAACCCTGTTCCAGAATGATAGAGGCGTACCCCCTGTCTGACGATATACCCATTGATAGATATAAGCAGAGTACACACTTCCCCCCGGCCTGTCAAGGGCATACTTCGACAGGCAAAACTTCGCCCATTGGCCTTCCGACGTCAGGCTGTGAGGTTTGCGGTCAACGAGGCAGGTTGGGGCTGGCGAAACTCTACCCGCCACCCGCTCCAGTGCCCTTACGAATTGCCTTGACAAAGGATGCCAGCAGGAGAATACTAAACCACATGGTTAAGTATTCCGAACTGGATCTCGACGCCACGTTCGGCGCGCTTTCCGACGCCACCCGACGTGGCATCCTGGCGAGGCTGGCCCAGGGCGAAGCCTCCGTCAGCGACTTGGCCGCGCCCTACGACATATCCCTCCCCGGGGTGTCCAAGCACCTGCGAGTGCTCGAGCGGGCAAAGCTTATCGCGCGGCGAAAGGATGGACGAGTCAACCGCTGCCGCCTGGTCGCCGAACCCATGAAGGATGCGGCCGAGTGGATCGAGCGTTACCGCCAATTCTGGGAACAACAGTTCGATGCACTGGCGCATTTTCTTGCAAAATCCCAAAGAAAGGGAAAAAAACATGCCAACGTCACAACAGGGACCTCAAACGCGGGTTCAAATCCGGAGGATATTCGCGGCCCCGCGGGCCACAGTCTTTGAAGCCTGGACAAAACCGGAAAAACTGGAAAAGTGGATGTGCCGCGATTCTCCCCAAAGCGCCACGCGGTACTGGGATTTCGATATTCGCGAGGGAGGGAGATTCCACCTCGAGAACCGAATTCCGAACGGGGTCGTCTACAAGCAATGGATAGGGTATCGCGAGCTGAAGCCTCCGATGAAGTTGGTTCTGGATTGGAATTGGGAGCGTTTCGACGCCGAAGGCAAGAGCGACGGTGGGCTGCACGAGACCCGGGTGACGGTCGAATTCCGAGATCTAGGGGATTCGACGGAAGTTGTCCTGATCCACGAACTTCTTCCGACGCAGGAACTGCGCGAGGGAGTGCGGAGGGGTTGGAACGGTTGTTTCGATATGTTGGAGCGGTATCTGTAGGTCAAGGTATCGGGTGATCGGGTCATCGGGTGAACAAAGAACAAGGTGCAATTTAGTTCTTGTTCACCGCATCACCCGATCACCCAATGACGAGCGGTGTACAGTGTGAATATCCTTGAGGGAGGGAGAAAATGCGAAAAGCGATTTACCTGCTTGTTTTGGGGGCCGTGACAATCGGATTATTTGCCGCCCCTGCGTGGTCGCAGGCAAAACCCGCGCCCGGATTCGATCTTCTGAAGACGCTCGTGGGCACATGGGAAGCTGCCGGCCCGCACGGCGGAACCCTGACGAACACGATTCGGTTGGTCTCGAATGGGACCGCGCTGGAAGAGATATTTCAGAGCACCGAAGACGACCAGATGGTGACGCTCTACACGGCGGATGGAAATCGGCTGGCGATGACTCATTACTGCGCGGCGGGAAATCAGCCGCGCATGGAAACAATTGCCGTCACCGGTGACCAGAAGGAATTCGATTTTTCCTTCACGGGTATCACCAATCTGTCCAGCCCCAACTCCGGGCATATGCGCCACTTGCTGATCCAGATTGCCGATCAGGATCACTTCACGGAAAAGTGGACGTGGCGCGAGAATGGCAAGGACCTGATCCATACGATCCATTTCAGGCGAAGTAAGTCGTAGCGGGCAGGCGTCGGTTGTCCGTTGTCCGTCGTCAGCTCTCGGGGCCTCCATGCGTGAAGCCAACGCCTGACAGTTGAATGCTGATAGCCGGCTGGGACGGCGGACTTTCCTTCTGACTCCTGAATTCTGTCTTCTGACTCCTGCCGCTAGACGCAGGCGACCTGCCGGAGGCATCGCACCTCGGGGAGGCGGCGAAATTGTTGGTTGTAATCCAAGCCGTAACCGACCACGAAAACGTCGGGAATCTGGAAACCAGCGTAGTCGGCCTTGATGGGAACGGCGCGCCGGGAGGTCTTATCGAGTAAGGTGACGAGCTTCAAGCTCTTGGGCCGATGCGCGGAGAGCACGCCTTGGAGGTAAAGATAGGTTCGCCCGGTGTCGAGAATGTCTTCCACAACCAGAACGTCGCGTCCCGCGATACTGACGTCAAGGTCTTTGGTGATTTTCACTTCGCCTGATGACGTGGTGCCGGCAACGTAGCTCTGGATTCCCAGGAAATCCACGGTGGCCTCGAGGGAGAGGTTGCGGATGAGGTCGGCCATGAATATCCAGGCGCCCTTGAGCACGCCGATCAGGTGCGGTGTGCGGCCGTGATAGTCGCTGGAAATTTCCTCGCCAAGCTGGCGAACTCGCGCTGCAATCTCGCTCGAGTTCAGAAGCACCTCGAGGCTCGATTCAGAAGAAGCATTATCCATGGGCATTCACCGTTGACGCTCTTTGGGAGCATCTGATAAATTGACTGTTGGTATCTTGTACAAAAGGAGATTCTGTGGCAAGTCACAAATCCGCACTAAAGCGCATCAAGCAAACCCAAAAGCGTACCGAACTGAACCGGGCGCACATGACAAAGTTGCGGCATCAGATCCGGAAATTCCGCGCCGCGCTCAAAGCCAAGGACAAGGCCGCCGCGGAAGCGCTTTTGAAGCCAACCCTGGCTCTCATCGATCACTCGATCCACAAGGGCGTCCTGCATTGCAACACCGCGGCGGCCTACAAGTCGCGGTTGACCCTCGCCTTCAACGCTCTCGCGTGAGGAGTCATTCCCGTCCCGCCATGGCGGGACGGGAATGACCCCGCCGGAGGAGGTCACCCTTCGGCGGTCGGAGCCGGGAGTTCCTCGCCAATCGTGGGCACGCCTGTGGTTTCCTTGCCGATCACCACCTGCCAAACCAGAAACTCCAAAAGGATTCTTGAATCCTTCCACGATGACTTGATTCCCAGATCGGTGCGGCGGACGGCCCGAAGCGCCTGCTGCAATTCCTCGCGCGGATAATTCCGCTGAACGAGCGGGACGATTTCCCAAGTTGAATAGGGGTTGGCGGGGCGCGACCAGCCTCCCCGGCCCCCGGCGTAAGGCACACCCCCGCCCCTTAACGTCTGGCGAAAAAGGTCGCCGATGCACCAGACAATCAATGTCTCGGCGACCTTGCTGCCCAGAAGTTCACGGAGGAATGCCAGCGCTTGGCCACATTTCCGTTCGGCGATGGCGCGCAGGAGCTTTCCGATTTCCCGCTCCTCGCGGAAGGCTACGATCAATTCCAGGTCAACCGCTTCCAGCCGCTTTTTGCCGGGTGTGGCCGTAAGGAGTTTCTCGATTTCGGTGCGCATCCAGAGCAGGTTGACGCCGGAGGTCTTCGCCTCGGCCCGCGAATCGTTACTGATCTCGAACTTGCTCGCAATTTCCTCTGCCAGCCCGGCCTCGATCTCCACTCCCGCCTGGTGGAGGAAGTCGCTGGCCCACAGCGCGGCTTGGCGACGATTGAGCGGCCGCATCTCCACCAACTCTGCCTTCTTCTCCAGCAACTGGATGAACTTCCGCCGCCGGTCCGGCTCCCCCGCTGTAAACACCACGGTGGAGAAGGGTGAGGGGCGCTCCAGGTATTCGCGCAGCGCCTCGGCGTCTTCTTCGACCGCGTGTTTGAAATCCTCGGGGTCGGAAAAGAGCAGGAAGTTGTGCCCACCCAACATGGGCATCTGCTGGGCTGCCTCCAGGTCTTGCCTGAGCCGCTCCGGCTGGAACTCGATTTCCGCCAGGCACCATTGCCGCGCCTCTTCGGGAATTGAGTTCAGCACCGCTTTGCGGCATTCTTCCTGGAGAAACCGGTCAGGACCTCGAAGGAAATAAGCCCGGCCGGCTTTGCCTTTTCGGAATGTGGCGAAAAAATCCGAAGGTTGCATGCTTCTGAAACCGATCTCCATGCTACCATCCGTCCGGCCTCAACACAACAAAACCTGGCTTTTCATCAGTTCCTGCTTTTGTCGAGAAGTTTCACTCGGTTGTCGAGTTTTTACCCCCAGTTGAGGGGTACTTTCGTACCAGATACCTGGCGGCAACCGCCGTCGCAACCCGGTTCGCTTGGCAGTGATCCGGGGGCACTCCATTACCGTCGTGGGCAGGCCGGCTTCCGGGTCGTTGAGTATGCGCAGGCCGCTGATATTAAGGCGGGCCCCTCTTTTGGTTTTAGGGACAGCCGGAAACCCAGTTGACCCCGGCTGATTCGAGGCTCGGAATAAGAGACTTTATTTATAACACATATCAATGGTTGCCTAGTACCCCCGTACCATTGGCAGTGTACAGGGCGGCTCTTAGAGTGGGGTCCAAGTAAAGAATAGTGCTCGGAATTTGCAGAATTCGCTTCAGGCCCCCGGAACGGCAGATGGGAGCCCGTAGCACAATCCGGGCACGAAACAGGAAATGGCGAGGTTTTCCATGCGACGCAATGTACTCTTACTGGCGCTTCTGTTTATAGTTGGGTTGGCGATTTGTTGGCCACCCTCTGGGACGAAAGGAATTCTTCCTGCGATCGGAAGTAAAGAGGGAAAGGCGGTTCTGCGTGCGAACCTCGCCACTCCTCGAAGCCATGACGGGATTCTGCTGGGTGGGGCAAGCCACTCGCCCGACACAAGGACTGCCGCTGTTCGCAACCGAATCGCGCAAGATTACGGGAAACTGCCCTTGAGCTTTGAACCCAACGCCGGGCAAACCGACGGCGACGTTAGGTTCCTCTCGCGAGGGCCGGGCTACACCCTGTTCCTAACCGGCGATCAAGCGGTGCTGCGCCTCAAAAGCAAGTCGTCGATCCCTGGCCGTCAAGCGCCCGTAACTCGTGCCTCGTTGCAGCGGGGTGGGAGCCGCAAGGGACAACCCGCGCTCAGCGAACCGCAAAAGCAAGCGGACGCTGTCCTGAGCATGCAACTGGTTGGCGCGAACCCGAAAGTCACCACGCGGGGCGCTGACGAACTTCCGGGCAAAGCCAATTACTTCATTGGCAGCGACCCGCAAAAATGGCGCACCCACATGCCCACGTACGCCAGGGTGAAATATTCGAATGTCTATCCCGGCGTCGACTTGGTTTACTACGGCAACCAAAGTGGACAACTCGAATATGACTTCGTGGTCGCGCCCGGCGCGGACCCCTCGGCCATTGTCCTGAGCGTGGCGCCCGGTGTGCAGCAGGAAGGCCGGAACTCGAAAATTGCGAATCGAAGATCGGCTGGGAAGAGAGCTTTACGGATCGCCCCGGATGGCGACCTTATTGTGCGCCTCCGGAATGGTGACGTGCGGTTGCACAAGCCGGTTGTTTATCAGGCGGGCAATGCAGCGCTCAGTATTCTGCAAAAACCCAACGCCAAGTCTGGATTGGGGGCGACGCTCTCGGGATCCCGGACCATGGTCGAAAGCCATTATCTCCTCACGGCAACCAACCAAGTCCGCTTTGTTCTTGGTCCTTACGACCACACCAAACCGCTATGCATCGACCCCATCCTTTACTATTCGACTTACATGGGTGGCGCCGTGTCCGACACCGGCTACGGCATTGCCGTGGACTCCAAGGGTAATGCCTATATTGCGGGCGCCACCTCGTCACCCAGTTTTCCCAACGCTACGGACAGTCTGAACGGCACAGCGCAAGATGCCTTTATAACTGAGCTGAATCCCACCGGCACGGCGGTGGTTTACTACACCTACCTCGGGGGAACCGGCGTGGACGCTGCTTACGGTATCGCGGTGGACTCCACGGGCAACGCTTACGTGACCGGCTTGACTTACTCGGGTGACTTTCCTACCGTAAATCCACTTCCAGGGAGCGTCTATAACAACCCCCCCGCTGGCTACACCGGCCCCACCGGCCCCAATTCGTACGCCGTTAGCTACGGGACAGGCTTCGTGGCCGAACTCCCCGCAGGCGGCGCGTCGCTGGTCTTTTCCACCTACCTGGGGGGCAGCAAGGGTTCGGGTGGCGTCGCTGGGGTTACACCAGTTGCGGGCGATATAGGTCGCGGCATCGCCGTCGATCCCACATGCACTTCCTCCTCGTGCGTCGACGTGGCAGGGACCACCTTGTCGGCTGATTTTCCGGTCACCTCAACGTCCAACGCTTACGAGACTTACCCTCTTGCCGACGCGCAAGCCGCCTTTGTTACCAAGTTGAACTGGAACGGCTCCGCCCTGACCACCCCCTATTCAACCCTCTTGGGTGGGATTTCAAGTGGCGACATCGATGCTGGAAATGCGATTGCCGTGGACTCCTCCGGGCACATTTATGTGGCCGGGCAAACCCATTCGCCTGACTTTCCAGCCCTGAACTCGTTGCCCTCGACCGACTACGGCAGTACCGGCAGCGGCGAGTATGTTCACAACTGGGGCAATGCGTTTGTTACCGAACTGGCCCCCGGGACATCATCCTTGGTCTTTTCCACCTTCCTCGGCGGCAATACTGGTTATGGTGATTCGGCCAATGGGATTGCTGTGGACGCGAAGGGCAATATTTATGTCGCCGGCTTGACGTATTCGGAGGACTTTCCTCACCCTAACGCGTTGCCTGGAACCACTGTCACCGGCACTAACAATACTTACGCAGATACCACGCCTTGTGATACCTGCTCTCCTTATGGGACCGGGTTTGTGGCTGAAATCAACCCGGCGGCAACACCGGCGGCGCTGGCGTACTCCACCTACCTCGGCGGAAGCTCGGGTACGGGTGATTCCGCCCGCGCTATCGCCGTTGACGGATATGGGAACGCTTATGTGGTTGGTACCACGAGGTCGGCAAACTTCCCCACCGTTCAAAACATGACCTATTCGAACGGCAGTTTCTTCAACAACGCCACACTGCCCGGCGCGTCCGCCACCTTTGCCAGTGAAATCAGCGCCAATGGCGCCGGGCTACTGGTCTCCACGTATTTGGGTGGCAGCGGTAGTGATGCGGGGAATGCGGTCGCAATCGACTCCGGCGGCGACATGTTCCTGACCGGTAGCACGTCTTCGACAAATTTCCCGACCGCGGCGCCTTACCTTCCCGCGCCGACGAACCAACAGGACGTTCCCTACCAGGGTACTCTTCTCGCGAGCGGGACTCAGTCGAATGCCTTTGTGGCGATGATCCAAGCCTCCGCCTACGCCGGTCTTACTATCACGGCGCCCGGGGCGTCGTCGTGTACCCTTAATAATTTGGGTACGTCATCGTGCAGCTTTACTGCTACGACGGTGGGTCAACCTAGCACAGATTCGCCACAAGTGATTACCGTGATGAACACCGGCAACGCCCCCGCAACGTTCAACAGCATCACCATCATTCCCAGCATAGCCGGCAGCACCGATTTCTCCCTCACCCCGGCCAGCACTTGCCCCACTGGCAGTACCCTATTTGCGGTGGGAGCCTCGTGTACGGTTAGCATAACCTTCGCGCCCGCCACCACGGTCCAGAATGAAACCGCCACCCTGCAAATCGACTATAACAATGTCGGCGTCAGCACCGCGGGGGGAGTCGATCCCGTGCAAATCGTGAACCTCGTGGGGAACCCCTCGCCCCTCTTGGGTACAGGCACACCGACGACGACGACGGTTACATCGTCGCTCAATCCGTCCACATATGGCACCTCGGTAACTTTCACGGCGACAGTTACGTACAACACGACAAGTCTGGTCCCCTGTGGATCGGTGCAATTTGCCATTGACGGCACGAACTCTGGACTTGCCATCAACTTATCTGCCGGCTCGGCAGCCATGTCTACCTCGACTCTTTTACCAGGCTCGCACACGGTTTCAGCCGCGTTCGGCGGCTGCAGCAGCGGCAGCTCCACTTACAAATCCAGCAGTGGCTCTATGACACAGAACGTGAACCCGGCGCCACTGACCATCACGGCTAACAACGACAGCAAGACGTATGGGCAGACCAAGAGTTATGGGGCGGGTTCGACCGCGTTCACGAGCAGCGGTTTGCAGAACGGCGAATCCATCGGGTCAGTGACGATCACGGCCAGCGGGGGCACGGCGGCCAACGCGGCGGTGGGCAGCTACAATCTGACGCCGAGTGCGGCGACGGGCGGGACGTTCACAGCGAGCAACTACACGATCACCTACGACAACGGCACGCTGACGGTGAACCCCGCAGCGGTGACGGTGGCGCCGAACGCGGGGCAAAGCAAGGTTTACGGCAATGCCGATCCTACGCTGGCTTACTCCATTACCAGCGGCAGTCTGGTGAACGGCGACACGTTCAGCGGAGCACTGAGCCGTGTGCCGGGGGAGAACGTGGGCAACTATGCCATCACCCAGGGCACGCTGGCATTGAGCGCTAACTACGCCTTGACCTTCACGACCGGGGTGACATTCGCCATCACGGCGCGGCCCGTCACGGTCACGGCGAACCCGCAGACCAAGGGTTATGGCGCCGCAGATCCGGCGCTCACCTACCAGGTGACCAGTGGTTCGCTGGCCTCAGGCGATTCCTTCACAGGGGCATTGAGCCGGGTGGCGGGCGAGAACGTGGGCACTTACGCTATCACTCAAGGGACGCTGTCGATCACCAACGTCAGCGACTACAATCTGACCTACGTGGGAGCCAACTTGACGATCACGGCGGCGGGCATCACGGTCACGGCGAACCCGCAGACCAAGGTTTATGGCGCCGCTGATCCAGCGCTCACCTACCAGGTGACCAGTGGTTCGCTGGCCTCGGGTGATTCCTTTACCGGGGCGCTGACCCGGGCGGCAGGCCAAAACGTGGGCACCTACGCTATCACTCAAGGGACGCTGTCGATCAACAACATCGGCAACTACAACCTGACTTATGTGGGAGCCAACTTGACGATCACGGCGGCGACGCTGACCATCACAGCCAGTAGCTCGACCACTTCCTACGGCGCAGCGATTCCGACACCGACGCCGAGCTACAGCGGGTTTGTGAACGGCGACACGTCTGCCAGCCTGAGCTCAGGGCCGACTTGCGCGACGACGGGGGTGCCGGCGGGCAACCCGGCGGGGACGTATACCAACGGCAACACATGCTCCGGGGCGGCGGACAGCAACTACAATATCAGTTATGTGGCGGGTACCGTGATTGTGAACCAAGCCGCGCCCACGGTAGCGGCCATCGGCGGGACGTTCCAATACAATGGCAACCAGGAAGCAGCTTCGGCCACCGCGGTTGGGATTGACGGTAGCACGCCAGTCGGAGGGAGTTTCGCCTTTTCCTACACGGGCGCTAGCCCCACCACTTACGGCCCATCGCCAACGCCTCCCACAAATGTCGGAACCTACGCGGTGGTCGTGCAATTCACCAGCGGAAGCCCGAACTACACGAACGGGAGCGCCACCGCGACGATCGTGATCACCCCGGCCACAGCGTCGGTGGTGGTCGTGTCGTCAGAAAATCCGTCCGCTTTCGGTGACTCTGTAAGCTTTACGGCGACGGTTTCGTCCGGGGCAGGAACGCCCACCGGAACGGTACAATTCCTCATTGATGGCTTGAACTTCGTGTCTTCGATCGGCTTGTCTGGCGCGACGGCAACGAGCCCAACTACCAGCACTCTCACGCCAGGCGAGCACGTGGTTACGGCGGTGTATAGCGGCGACGCCAATTTCCAAACCACCACTTCGCCGTTCCTGATCCAGGTAGTGAACAACCCGCTCGTTTCAATTACCGTGACGCCCGCAAACCCCTCGATCTTGGCAGGCGGCACCGAGCAATTTGCGGCCACCGGAACGTTTACTGACGCCAGCTCCGCGATCCTTCCCACCGGCGGAACGTGGGCACTGGGCAACACCATGACCAACGGCGTCCGCGCGCCCATGGCGGCGGGCGGAAGCACTGGGCTCCTTTATTACTTTGGTGGGCAGGACGCCAGCGGCGCGGAGAATTATGTCCAGACCTATAACCCCGCGACTGGCGCTTGGAGCACCGCCACATCCACACCGGCCATGACCGCTCGCTACCAGGGCGTTGCGGTTGCCCCCGGCAACGGGCTGATCTACGTGATTGGCGGCTGGAACAACAGCACTCCCACCAGCGTGGTGGAAGCCTACGACCCAATGCACAATACGTGGACATCTGAAGCCAGCCTCGGACATCCGAGCGGCTGCTCGGTGGGTGGCGCGATCAACGGCCTGATTTACGTCTTGACGGGCTGCGATAGCAGCTCCGGCTCCTCCAAGGAGTTTGACGTCTACAACCCGGCGACCAATGCATGGACCAGCCTGGGCTCACCCGCGCACACGCACAATTCGGGTGCGGGTGGGGTTATCGCCGGCAAATTCTACGTGGCGGGTGGGTACGACGGTTCGACCGCCACGGGAATCACCGAAGTCTACGATCCCCAAACCAGCACGTGGACCACGGCAAATACCATGCCCGCACAGCTCGGCGAGCTGGGCGGCGCGACCTTTGGTGGCAATCTGTATGTGGTGGGCGGGCTTGATAGCTCCAGCAACCCTCAACCTGATGTTTATGCCTACAACGCTCAGAGCAATACGTGGAGCACGCTCTCCTCTTCCCTCTCCGCGGGACGCCGCGATATCGGCATGGTGGCATTCGACGGGCTGCTGTACGCAGCAGGCGGCTACACGTCCTCCACCTCGAACACGCTCGAAGTGCTCGACACTGATGACGTAACGTGGTCGAGCGGCACCACCTCTGTGGCTACCGTGGATCCCAACACGGGCCTGGCGACGGGAGTGACCGCTGGAACCGCCAACATCTCAGCCAATAGCGCGACCTATTCGGTCTCGGGCAGCACCGTGCTGACTGTCACTTTCCCCTCCTTGACCATTACGGCCGGCAGCCCGACCACTACTTATGGGACGGTACCAACTATTACGTACACTTTAAGCATCCCGTCGGCGACTCTCACTACGCTGCCGACTTGCTCGACCACGATGACAACTTCGAGCCCCGTGGGGGGCACTCCTCCCACCACCTCCTGCACTGGCGCGGCCGGCAACTACACCTTTAACTATGTGCCGGGTACGGTGACCGTGACCCCGGCGCCGCTGACCATCACGGCCAGCAGCGGAACCATGACCTACGGCGGGACAGTGCCGACCATCACACCCAGCTACAGCGGCTTTGTGAATGGGGACACGGCGGCGAAACTGACGACGCAGCCGACCTGCTCGACGGCGGCGACGGCCACCAGCGCGGTGGGGTCCTACAGCAGCAGTTGCACAGGGGCCGCGGCAGCGAACTACACGATCACCCCGGTCAACGGTTCGGTGTCGGTAACCGCGGCGGCGTTGACGGTGACGGCGAGCAGCGGGACGATGACCTACGGCGGGACAGTGCCGACCATCACACCCAGCTACAGCGGCTTTGTGAATGGGGACACGGCGGCGAAACTGACGACGCAGCCGACCTGCTCGACGGCGGCGACGGCCACCAGCGCGGTGG
>Ga0326728_10010750_pt1 | contig 21258 bp, 20 predicted proteins | sample MB3enrmetagenome_FD_207602 | JGI IMG/M metagenome (GOLD analysis project Ga0326728, IMG submission 207602) | Lab enriched peat soil microbial communities from McLean, Ithaca, NY, United States - MB31MN | ecosystem: Environmental > Terrestrial > Soil > Wetlands > Peat | place: USA: New York... | reverse complement strand
AGGTACTTCTTATATCGTTCCCATTCTTCGAGACTTTTCATCACTCACTCCTCGGCAGGCTGCCGAAAAATGCCCATCTGCTGCGTTTTTCCTCATCCTTCCCCGTGTCAAGCACGGGGCAGGCTTGTTGCGGAGTACATAAAAGTACGCCTCTGGCCGACTCACCAACTCGTCGGCGTGGCAAGATGTCGCTCCTTATTCGGCGCAACGCCACTCTCAGGATTTCGGGTGCCTTGCATATAGACATTTTTGAGCGGCCTGGAAAATGTCACTTTTTCACCAATCTTTTTAACCCCGCAGAAGACTCTTGGCGCGAGAGGCTGCACCGAGAAGAGCTGTTCTTTCATTCAGAATAACCCTGACAGGAATCTGGGCCACAATCCGGGAAAGTCTTCCTTTTTCTTTGAAGGCTTTCATGAAAGTCCCTTCTTTCAGTTTCCAGATGATCTTGGGAGCGATGCCGCCTCCGATGTAGACTCCCCCGACGGCCATGACCTGGAGGGCGAGATTTCCGGCGGCCGCGCCATAGATGGAAGTGAAAAGATCCAGGGCCTTTACACACAACCTATTTTTTCTGAGACAGGCCACCTCGGAGATCACTTCAGCCGGGTCTTCTCCTTTCATCTCCTCGGAGAGCCACGATGGCTCACTTCCAAACCTTTTCGAATCCTTTAAAAACTGATACATATGGAAGAGACCTTCTCCCGAGAGGACACGTTCGTAGCTGACATGATCGAAGCGTTCGGAAAGATAGTTAAACAACTCCATCTCTATACGGTTTCTGGGCCCGAATTCAGCATGTCCTCCTTCAGAAGGGGAGGGGACGTACTGTTTCCCGTCCCAGAAGAGAATCGCCTCTCCAAGGCCTGTTCCGGCAGAGATGAGCGCTTGATTCCCTTTCTTTGACTTGCCAACATTTAAAATTTCAAAATCGCTCTTTTTCAAGAGAGAAATTCCATAAGCATTGGCAACGAGGTCATTGATCACTTCTATTTTTTCAAAACGAGCTACTTTCCGAAGAGATTGAATATCTATCCACCAAGGCAGGTTCGTCGCGATGATGACTTCCTCAGTAACAGGACCGGCAACGCCAAAACAGGCTGCTGCGATTGCCCTTTGTTCTCTCAGGAAGTTCAGAAGAATATTCTCCAGTCCCTTGTATTTTTTGCTTGGATAGGTTTTCTCAGACAGGAGGCGAAGGCGGCCCCGGGCGACTTCAAAAAGCCCAAGGCGTGTGTTTGTCCCGCCGACATCTCCGGCCAAAATCAATTGAGACTTATTGCTTTTCATTCCTAACCCTGCGATGTATTCTTTACCTCTGAACCTTCAATTCAGTTTACACATACACGTGAACCCCTGTCAACCCTTCGACTAATGCGAGCACAATTAATACTTTGACATGGAGGCCCCCTCACCCGTCCCCCTCCCCGCTGGGGAGAGGGACGGGGTGAGGGGCGCGTTTGTATTGGTTCGGGTAGGCGAATAGGGTGAATCCAGTAGTTTCTGGTTCGAAAAACAGTATTTTTGCGGGAGAGTGACGGAACCCATTGCAAATGAAGCAATAAGATATATAGAGTGGTTTTAGGATGGATCGAGATCAATCAAAGGAGGAAAACAATGATTGGATTCGACTTGACATCGGAGCAGAAAAGCCTTCAAGAAAAGGCATGGTGGTTTTCTAAAGAAGTAATCATCCCTGTAGCCGCGAAGCATGACCGGGATGGAACTTTCCCTCTCGATACCATGGAGAAGGCTCATCAGGAGGGGTTCTTCACCCCGCTGGTTCCCAAAAAATACGGAGGGCAGGGCTTAGGACTGCTGGATACCTGCATCATCTCGGAGGAACTCGCAGCTGGCTGTATGGGGATCTATGTCTCCATTTTTGTGAGCACACTGGCGCTCTATCCTATCATCAAATTCGGAACGGAAGACCAGAAAGAGCGATTTCTCAAGCCTTTTTGCTCAAAGTTCAGCATTGCCTCTTACTGTTTGAGTGAAGTGACGGGAGGATCGGATCCAGCCTCCATGCGGACCACCGCCGTCCTCGAAGGGGATCACTACCTCCTTAACGGGGCTAAGATGTGGGTCACCAACGGAGGATATGCCGATTTTTATGTCGTGTTTGCGACTACCGACCCCGCCAAAAAGCATAAAGGGATCGTCAGCCTCATCGTCCCCTCTCACTTGGAAGGTCTCAGCCATGGGGAGCCGATCGATAAGATGGGTCAGAGGGCTTCCAATACCACTTCTTTGACCTTCGAAAATGTGAAGGTTCCAAAGGAAAATCTCCTGGGAGGAGGCGGCGAAGGCTTTAAAAAAGCGATGGCTGCTCTCGATATCACCCGGCCGGTGGTTGCTATAGGATCCGTCGGGCTTGCACGAACGGCTTTGGAGCTGGCCACTCAATATGCCAAGAGAAGAATTCAATTTGGGGTTCCCATCGCCCAGCACCAGGCTGTCCAGTTCATGTTAGCGGATATGGCGAAGGATATCGAGGCGGCAAGGCTCCTGGTCTGGAAAGCTGCCTGGCTGGCAGATCAGGGAATTCGGAATTCGAAAGAGGCGGCCATCGCAAAAGCCTTTGCCGCGGATATGGCGATGCGGGTGACAACGGATGCGGTTCAAATCTACGGCGGGATGGGATACACGAAATGGCATCCGGTAGAGAAATTAATGAGAGATGCCAAAGTCATTCAGATCTACGAAGGAACAGCCCAGATCATGAGGCTTATCATCGCCCGGCGGCTGCTTGAGGAGACGGAAAAAACCTTTTAGCGGGCTGCTGAAAAACGCCCATATGCTGCGTTTCCCTTACCCTTCGTCGTTGCGGCGTACACTCAAGTACGCCTCTGGCCGACTCACCAACTCGTCGGCGTGGCAAGATGTCGCTCCTTATTCGTCGCGACGCCACTCTCAGGGTTTCGGGGGCCTTGCATCTGGGCATTTTTGAGCAGCCTGGCCTAAAACACTTTTGAGTGTCCTGTTAGAGAGTTGTTGAAAGGCTCCAAGACTCAAGGCAAGGTGACGATTGCGTATATAAATTTGCAAATTGACATTGCTACCTATTACATTCTCACTAAAACAGAGGGGCATGCGTGTGAGGAGAAAAATTATATTAGACAAAGAAGAAACCTATAAAAAAAATCCCGAATGCCGGAACTGTCCTTACTTCATCAATAAGCTCGTCTGTCCGTTTCGTCGAAAAAATGCGGCGAAACCGCGCGGGCCTCATCATTCAGGCACCGGTCAGAGATAGTACGAATGACGATGTTATCCCTGTCCTCCCGCAGTATTTCCTGTGAGCCCCCGTCTGGGGGGACCTTTTGAAGGGGCTTCATCGGCCCGACCGTTTAGGGGTCTGGGCACACAGGTGACGGTCCTTAACGGAGTTTCTCTTCTGGATGCGTCTTTTTCCCATTCCTATTAAAAATGGGCCTTATGAAGGCCCGGAGGGGGATCTCCCCAGGTCGGGGGCGAAACCCGGGGGAGGCAAGAGAGGATTATTCCTCTTGACAGGGTGCCCTTTAATGGGTAATCCTTCTTAAGTACAAGCAGATTACCATACCGAGCGAAGACCTTTATGACCCCAAAACCTATCGATCATACGCTGGACCAATTGGATAAAGAGCTTCTTGAAGCGATTGTTGATAATCCGTATGAGTGCCCTGTGATTATCGATACAAAGGGGATTATCCGTTTCATCAGCCACTATAGCAAGGACCTGATAGGGGTCGATCCCGTCACGGCGATAGGCCAGCATGTTAAAGAGGTCATCAAAGAAACGAATTTGCACGAGGTTATGGAAACCGGCCGGGCCAAGATCGGGGAAACCCTCTTCATCGGCGGAAGGCTACAGATTATTTCGAGAATTCCGTTGAGAAATCGGCAAGGAAAGATTATCGGCGCTGTCGGTAAGGCCATGCTTCATCACGAGTCAAAAGTGATGCAAATCCAGAGACGGCTTGATGTACTCAACAGCAAGCTCAAATATTACAAGGATGAAATCAAGAGCCTGAAGGGAGCCAGAGTCCTGATCGGCCAGTCCGATCTGATTCAAAGGGCAAAGAAGTTAGCTTTACAGGTCAGCGGCAGTGATTTTCCGGTTCTGATCACCGGAGAATCGGGAACCGGCAAAGAGACCATCGCCTATTATATCCATAGAAACAGCAAGCGAGCGGACGGTCCTTTCATCAGGGTCAATTGTGCCGCCATTCCCCCGGAATTGATCGAAAGTGAGCTTTTTGGCTACGAGGGAGGCGCGTTTACAGGGGCCCGCGCTCAGGGAAAGCCTGGAAAATTCGAGCTTGCAAACAACGGAACCATTCTCCTTGATGAAATCGGCGACATGCCCCTGACCATGCAGGCAAAACTTCTGAGGGTCCTTCAGGACCAGGAACTGGAGCGCATCGGCGGGACCACGACGATCAATCTTGACTATAGGCTCATTACTTCTACAAACAAGGGTCTTCAGGAGATGATGGAAAAAGGAACTTTCCGGGAGGACCTTTATTATCGCATCAGCTCCTTCCACATCGATGCGCCGAGCCTTCGAGCCATACCGGGGGATATTCCGGCCATTGCCCGTCACCTGATGTCTATCTTGAATCAGGAGGTCGGGTCTTACCCCACAGACATATCCGATGAGACGATGGAAATGCTCAAGAAATATCAATGGCCGGGAAACGTCCGGGAATTGAAAAACGTTCTGGAGAGGGGGCTGATCATGGCAAGAGGTGGACAGCTGAAACCGGAACACCTTCCGGGACGGATAACCCGCCTTGAGATGCTGAACGAGGGTTTTATCCGACCCAATGGGTCTTTGCGGGATACGCTGGCGGATGTGGAAAGGCAGATCATCGTGGATACCCTGCGGTCTGCCGGGGGGAACAGGATAAAGGCAGCGAAAATTCTTGGAATCCACAGGTCCTCACTTTACGAGAAAATGAAACAGCATAGCGTCCTGTAAACCAGACATGTCTTAAATACAGGACATAAATGAATCTTATAGTATAGTTAGCATGTTATAATATTTTCCCTGTTCTGATGTCCTGATTTCAGGACATTTTTCCGGCTTCAAAGGGTCTTCTGTGATTTCGTATCTAGAAAAAACTTTAAATATCAACATGTTACTATTTATATGGCAAATGGCACGGTCTTTGCTGATATGGAAAGTCGGGACAAATTGTTCGGGATGAAGTGTTTTCTTGGCAGTAATTCCACTGCCGACACCCAGCCAAGTACAGCAGATTCAATTCACGTCAAATACCACTGCTTGGCACGAATGCGGTTAGGGTATTTATTATTTTTGGTGCCACCCGGCTTAGGCTGTCGGTGGCCGATTGGAACTTCATTAAACACAAGAAAGGAGGATCACAATGGAATTCAGAATGAGTACGGAGCTGGAGTTATGGAAAAACACGGTGAGGGAATTCGCGCAGGCAGAATTGGAGCCAATCGCGCGGAAAATCGACGAGGAGTGGGAGAAGATTCCGAAGGAAGTTGTCAAGAAGATGGCTGATCTTGGCATCTTCGGAGTGACCATTCCCGAGGAGTATGGCGGCACCGCCGTGCCCGGAGAAACGATGCAGTATGCCATGACAACCATTCATGAGATAGCCCGGGCCGAGCTGAGCATGTCTGTGCCTGTTTACACACTGCTCTGCATCGGATGGGCATTTATGCTTTCTCAGTATGGCACCAAGGAGGCCAAGGAAGAGATATTACCCAAAGTGGCAAAAGGCGAGTGGTTCCTGGGGATCAATACAACCGAGCCCGGCGGAGGCTCCGACCTTGCCAACATTAAGACCTGGGCCAAGAGCGAAAAGACCAAGTTCATCGTCAACGGTGAAAAGGCCTATATCAGCGGTGTCAGGGAGTCCAATGAGTGGGGTGGAGGTCATCTAACCCTTTTTAAGTCTGATCCATCAAAAGGTTATAAAGGAGCCACGTTTGCCTATTTTCCGGCCAAAGCTCCGGGCACAACCTTTACCGTTTATAAAGACATGGGGCGTATGGGGCTCTCCACCGGCGGGTTTGTTTACAAAAACGTCGAGATTCCGAAAAAATACATTCTTGGTGAAGAAGGCAAAGGGTTCTATATCAACATGGAAGGTTTCAACGCCGCCCGAGTATTAGTGTCAGCCGCTTGCCTGGGAGGGGCCGAGAAGTGCCTGGAAATCGGCCGGGACTACAGCAAACAGAGGATAATCTTCGGCCGGCCTCTGTCGAGCTTTGAGGGTATCTCCTTCGAGATCGCCGATGACTATTCCAAGTTGGAGATGCTGAAGCTGATGCTTCAGAAGGGGACCTGGATGATCGACCATTTCTATGAAGATCGATCCAGCTTTACCAAGGAGGAGATCAACCGGACGATCTCTGTCTGCAAGGCCAATTCGCCGATGCTTGCTGTGGATATCGCGAAACATGCCATGATGTACCACGGCGGCTTCGGTTATACCAAGGATACACCGCTTGAGATGGCCCTGAGGGGCGCTATGTCCTATGTGGTCGGAGCAGAGGGCGGGTATCACGTTCAAAAGATCATCATCGCCCGTGACTACATCGGTGATGAAGGAGTGCCGTATCGCGGTACACAGGTAGGTCACTAAAACAAACGCATTCAATGCTTTGAAATTCAGGTCCCCTCACCCATCCCTCTCCCCGCTGGGGAGAGGGATGGGGTGAGGGGCAATTCAATGGAATGTAATAATACTTAATATGGCTGCCCCTGGAGCCGAGAATGGTGTCGGCCCTCTTATTGGTTGGGTTCGCCAGGGTCGACCCAAAGGTATTTGTGTTTCTTGAGTGAGTGGAAAGGAGGTCAAAACGTGAACATCATCGTATGCCTGAAACAGATCGCTGACCTGAAATACATCCGGATCAAGGATCGGAAACCTCTCTTGGAAGGGGCCCCTCTGATCTTCGGAGATATGGACAGAAACGCTCTCGAAGAGGCGATCAGGATCAAAGAGAAGGTTGAAGGGACAAAGGTGATTGCGCTGGCTCTGGGCGGAGCGAAACTGAAAGAAACGATTAAGGCGGCCTTAGCCATCGGAGCCGATGAAGCGGTCCTCTTGACGGATCCTCTTTTTGCCAATTCGGACACCGCAGGCACGGCCAGGGCGTTAAGCAAGGCCGTCGAGAAGATCGGAGGAGTCGATCTTATCCTTTCCGGTGAAGGCTCAACGGATAATTTTTCGAGCCAGGTTGGACCGAGGTTGGCCGAGATCCTCGGGCTTCCGCAGATCACCTATGTGAGGAAATTAGAGGTCCAGGGAAAGAAGCTGAGAGCCGTCCGAAACATGGAAGAGAGCTTCGAGGTTGTGGAAGTTGAAATGCCTGCCGTGGTGACCGTCGCTAACGAGATTAATCAGCCACGACTCGCCTTGCTCAAGGATATATTGAAGGCTGGCAAAAAACCCGTCCAGGACTGGAAGGCCGCAGATCTGGGGCTTTCCGGCGATCAGGTCGGGGTGAAGGGGTCGGTCAGGGAGATCGTTAGTAATCTTGCCCCGGAGCAAGCAAGGAAGCAGGTAGTTTTCGAAGGCGAGTTAAAAGACGTTGTCGAGAATTTGTTCAACGCCCTTACCAAAGAAGGGGCGCTTGGGAGGTAATCATGACAGAACTGCTGGTATTTTCCGAGAGAAATGACCTTGCCTTTGAGCTCGTCTCAAAAGGCAGAGAGTTCGCCAGTGCATTGAAGATGGGATTGGCCGCCGTACTCCTGGGCGAAAAAGCGGGTGAAGAGGCTAAGGAGTATTTCAGTTATGGTGCCGACCGGGTTTATATCGGGGAGGATCCTGCATTGGCCGGGTTCAATGCCGAATCATATGCAGAGGCGCTCTACCAGATTGCGCAGAAGAACGATGCCAAGGTTTTGTTGATCCCTTCGACAAAAAGGGGCAAGGAGCTGGCCCCCCGTGTGGCCCAAAAACTCGGAGCAGGCTGCGTCACCGATGCCACGGGCGTCGAGCTGAAGGAGGGGAATCTCCTGATCAGTCGATATGCCCTGGGTGGAAATACCGTGGCTGGGGAGGTCATCAAGACCACCCACAAGGTGATCACGGTGATGCCCAAGACTTTTGAGCTGGGGCCGAAGGAGGACAAAAAAGGAGAGGCTGTCAAGGCAGATCTGAAACTGAAAGCACCACGGGTCCGAATCGTCGAGCGACAGGAAAAGATCGGAGAGAAAGTTGACCTGGAGGCGGCAGAAATCTTGGTCTGCATCGGCCGGGGTCTGGAGAAGAAGGAAGACCTGGGGATCGTCGAGCAGCTGGCAAAGGCCCTGGGTGCAGAGATCGGGTGCACCAAATCTCTTTGCACCGACTACCAGTGGCTTTCTGAAGATCGGCTGGTCGGGCTTTCGGGTAAAAAGACGAGCCCCCGGCTCGTGATCTCACTCGGCATATCGGGCCAGATTCAGTATACCGTCGGCATTCGAGGTGCTCGTACTGCGGTCGCCATCAATAAAGACAAGCAAGCCCCCATCTTTGCCATGTCGGACTACGGCATCGTTGGAAATCTGTATGACGTGGTCCCTCTGCTCGCCGAAAAACTGAAAAGCGCCTGAGGCGGGCCATGATCCATAATTAAAGAATCTAACATAGGATCATCGTCGCAATAGCAGTGCATAAATTCCAAAAGAAAACGTAGCCACAGCCTTCAGGCTGCGAGTTCACGCAGGCTAAAGCCTGCGTCTACGATTTTGATTGTGGATGGGAAGCAGGGGAAGCGTATTGATCCCGCATCAAAACTAATTTATAAGTAAGAACAAAGGGCACCCGGATGGAAAAAGTTGATATTATTATTGTCGGCGGCGGCCTGGCCGGTCTCTCTTGCGCCTATGAACTGGCCGATTCAGGAATGACGGTGGTTGTCCTTGAGAGAGGAGATTTCTCAGGGAGCAAGAATATCACGGGAGGAAGGATCTACCTCAGCCCTTTGCAAAATTATCTTCCGGATCTCTGGAAAGATGCCCCCTTGGAAAGACACGTGACCAAAGAGATCCTTACCCTGCTGGGTGAGACCAATTCCACCACCGTTGGACTTTACAGCGACCGGTTTAATCATGACCCCTATCCCAGCTATACCATTCTCAGAGCCAAGTTCGATCGCTGGCTCGCAGACGTCGTTTCGGAAAAGGGGATATATGTCATTCCGGAAAAAAAGGTCGATGACCTCATCCGGGAGGGGACGAAGATTACCGGCATCAAGAGCGGGGATGAAGAGTTTGGAGCGGACTGTGTGGTCGGCGCGGACGGGGTCCTTTCTTTCATCGCCGAGAAAGCCGGGCTCCGACAGCCTTTCCGGCCTGAACATTTCGCCGTGGGCTTTAAAGAGGTGATTGAGCTCGACGCGAAGACCATCGAGGACCGATTTGGCCTGGGAGAGGGAGAAGGAGCTGCTCAGCTTTTTGTCGGGTCCCTCACCAAAGGGATGCTGGGCGGCGGATTTCTTTACACCAACCGTGAAAGTCTTTCTTTAGGCGTGGTCGTCGGAATCCATTCCCTCAATCGCAAGGAGCCTCGCGAGGAAGTCTACAAGCTTCTGGATGATTTTAAGGAACGGCCCGAGATAAATAATTTAATCAAGGGTGGCAACCCCATCGAATATTCTGCCCACCTGATCAGCGAGGGGGGAATTCGCATCATGCCGAAGCTTTATGGAGACAGGATTCTGCTCATCGGTGATGCGGCCGGCCTCGGCCTCAACATGCTGGTCACGGTGAGAGGAATGGAGTATGCCGTGGCTTCGGGTGTCCTCGCAGGTCGGGCAATCAAGAAGGCCAAAGAGAAAAACGATTTCTCGGCCTCTTCCTTAGCTTATTATGAAGAACTCTTAAAGGACAGTTTTATCATCAAAGAGATGGAGGCCTTCAGGAGCAGCCTCGATCTACTCGAGAATGAAAGACTCTTTTCCAAATACCCGCAGGCGATTTCCAATCTCTTTGAAAAAGTGATGACCGTGGACGGAGGTCCGAGAGAAGGTCTGTACAAGACGATCTGGCAAGGATTAAAGAAAGACTTTTTGAGTTATCAAACGTTTAAGGACTGGCTGCAGTTCAGGAGAATATAGACCTCCACGGATGGATGAGCCGGTGACAAGAAGGGTGGTTCCATGAGGATTACGGATAAACTAGCGCTCGATGCTTTTAAAAACCACAAAGAATCCCATATTCGACTCGACCAGAAGATCTGTCAAGGCTGCAAAGAACGGTTTTGCATTTATGCTTGCCCGGCAAACCTCTATTCTCTCAATGAGAAGGGAGAGATGGTGGTAGAGTTTGCTGGATGTCTGGAATGCGGCACCTGCATGATCGCCTGCATTTATGGTTCCATTCAATGGACCTATCCCCAAAGCGGTTTTGGCGTCCAATACCGTTGCGGATGAGAAAGCCCCTCACCCTTCCCCTCTCCCCGCCGGGGAGAGGGCGGGGTGAGGGGGACGGATCAGGAATAAATGTTAATTCCTACCGCCTCCAGCCTCTGCTCGGCCTCCAGAACGATTCGATCCATGAGTTCCTTGCATGTGGGACTATCCTGAATGCCGCCGACAGACTGTCCGGCAAATAAAAATCCTTCCTTTTGGTCACCCTCATTGATCGCTTTCAGATGATGGATTGCCCCATGAGCCGAGCGAGCCTGGATCAGAAGGTTCTTTCCCTCTTCAGATTTCATCATGTTCCAGCTCAAGCCAATGAATTTGGGGAAAGAGAGGTTCAAAATCCGCTTGACCTCCAGGGCGCTCCTCACCGATTGAAACAAGGGGAAACCTCCCTTCATCATGGCTTCCGCTCCTGGGCTTTTTAACACTCTGCCCGGTAACCCGTCAAAAACATCGCTGTACAGGGTGTCCTGCTCGGTGGCTTCCATGACGAGTTTTTTGAAATTATCGTGCACATTACTCTCCTGGGTCACAGTAAACCGAGTGCCCATCGAAATCGCATCTGCTCCCAGTACTAATGCCGCGGCGAGGCCCCTCCCATCAAAAAAGCCTCCGGCCGCGATCAATGGAATTTTTACCTGACTGGCGACTAAGGGGATTAAAACCATCGACGTGGCGACGTCCCCATGTGCGGCGGCTTCGTGGCCGGTGACAGCGAGCATGTCACAGCCCAGCTGGGCCGCCCGGACGGCGTGTCTGGCGATCGCGATGGTTCCCATCACTTTGCCCCCGTAAGCATGGACCTGATCAACGAACCAAGGTTTCCCCAAGGAGTAATTGATGATGGGGACTTTCTCCTCAATGGCGATGGCGATGTTATCTTTCGCTCCGGGACCGATCAGGATCTGGTTTATCCCGAAAGGCTTATCGGTGAGCTTCCGAATCTCCCGGATATTCTTCCGGGTTTCTTCGGGAGCAGAGGCAGCCGTCGCGAAGATACCCAATCCCCCTGCGTTACAAACGGCCGCTACCAGCTTGGGCGTTGTGATCCAGTTCATTCCTGCCAGCATAATGGGGTGCTTTATCCCCAACATCTCCGTGAATCTCGTTTTGATCATATGGCCCTCCTTTGGCTGATCGTATGGTTTTTGTAATGTTTCATGATGGCCTCTTTATCCTGTGGAGAACGATAGACAATGAACAATGAACGATGAACAATGAACGATGAACAATGAACTGTTCATCGTTTATCGTTTAACGTTCACCGTCCTAACGAAACTGGCATCGTTGCCTTGGCCGTGAAACGAATTCCTTTTTTCTAGACACTTTCTACTTTCCTTTGAATACGGGCTGTCGCTTCTCAATGAAGGCTTTGGAACCTTCAATATGATCTTCTGTTTCCGCACAAACCATGAACGCCTGGGCATGCCACTCCATATACTCAGGCAAAGGCAAATTCATCCCTCTGCGAACCCCTTCAATCGCCAACCGGACAGAGATGGGCGGTTTGGCGGCTATTTTATTGGCCAATTCCATCGTTGCGTCCATTAACTGCTCATGCGGTACCACTTTGTTGACCAAACCGATTCGCTCCGCCTCTTTGGCGTCGATGATATCCGTTGTCAGGATCATCTCATACGCCTTCGCGGTCCCCACCAACCGGGGAAGAAGAATCATGGCGGCGTCCGGAATCAAGCCCACCCGGAGAAACACCTCCCCGAAACGAGCCTTTTCCGAGGCGATCCGCAAATGACACATGAGGCTCATATCGCACCCGTAACCAACCGCTGCGCCGTTGACCGCTGCAATGGAAGGTTTGTTGATTTCCACCAGGCGGTGCGCTCCGCCCATCGAGTGCCTCTTCCTTTGCACGATTTGAAGCCGGGCTTGCTTTTCTCTCCTGAGGTTATCTTCGGGGTCCAAAAATATATTCTGCACATCGTCCCCGGAACAAAATCCTTTTCCGGCCCCTGTGATGACAATCGCCCTCACTTTGTCATCCTGGTCGGCATCGGTGATGGCCTGTTCTAACTCTTGATGGGTAACCATTGTCAGGGCATTCATCCTTTCAGGCCGATTCAGCGTGATGATCGCCACCGGACCTTCGATGTTGTAGAGAATCTCCTTAAACGCCATTTTCCCTCCTTTACGCCACAAGGGGAAGATCTTACGTAAGGCCCTGTGCCCATTCCCCAAAGGAATTATTGGTGGGTTACTTTCCTACCCAGCGAGGCTCTCGCTTTTCAAAAAAAGATTTTATGCCTTCTTGAAAATCTTTCGTCTTCGTGCTCAACTGGAAGCAGTAGCGCGCCGCTTCCTGGTGAGCCTCGAGGGATCGCTCCAGACCCAGGTACATGAGTTGCTTTGACATCTGCACCGCCAAAGGAGCTCCTCTCATCAGCTTTTTAGCCATTTCTTTAGCCGCAATCATCAGTTGGTCGTCCGGTACAACACTGCTCACCAAGCCAATTCGTAACATTTCCTGGGCGTTAATGATCTCTCCCGAAAAGACGAGTTCACAAGCCTTGGACAGCCCGACAATCCGAGGAAGAAGGTAAGTCCCTGCCCCTGTATCGGGAATCAAGCCTCTCAGAACAAACACCTGACCCCAGCGCGCACTTTCTGCCGCAATACGAATATCGCAATGGAGCGAAAATTCCGCCCCGATGCCCACGGCTACACCATTGATCGCGCAGATCATCGGCTTTGGGAGGCTGTTGAAATACCACTGGGAATCCCGATATTCTGTTGAGCTTCTTTCTTTCATATTTCGAATTTCGACTTCCGCTGAAACAGGCACCTCCCCTGTGATATCCGTACCCGCACAGAAGGCTCGCCCATTCCCTGTCAAAATTACCACTCGAATACTGTCATCACTGCGAATCTCTTCAATGATCGAATGAAGTCGTTGATGCATAGGATGGGTGATGGCGTTCAATTTTTCTGGACGATTGAGGGTTACAATTCCAATGCCATCCTCCCGACGATAGAGCAGATCCCGTTTGGCCATTCCATACCTCCTTTACGCTCAATCAGATCTCGGCGGAGTGTCCATAGATAATGGGTTGAAGGAAAAATACAAAGTAATGCTTCTATACCACAAATACCTCGCGCAGCGCAACATTTTGCCTGCGTAATTACCTGAGTTATGGGCTCGAAGACGTCCGTCCCCAACAGCCAAATCGCTGCGACGGATCGCTGAGACATTACCTCTTTACGCTCTTATTCGATACCAGTCTGACGAAAGCTAAGGCTTTGCCCCATATGCGACGAGGGGGCGCCGCCGAAGTATCAAGGAGGATGAAATGGGGTCTCGTTTTGCGAAAAAGGGAGATTTAAGTTCGGCCTAATGCCGCGAGGGCGAGTGGCGTGATATCGAGAATACGAATCTTCTTATGCCTGATTTGGGACAACGTATTCGTGATCAAGATCTCCTCGATAGGCAATCGTGAAAGGCGTTCTCTCGCTTCTCCTGAAAAGATTCCATGAGTCGCAGCCAGGCGGATGCTACGGGCGCCGTTTTGGGAGACGAGCTTGACAGCCTCAGAAAGAGTTCCGCCCGTGTCAATTATATCGTCCACAATGAGGACATCCTTCCCCCGAACGTCTCCATGGAGTTTTCTCGCGATAGCCACATTCGGTTTGGGACGCACCTTTTCAATCACTGCCAGACTGGGTTTCGGTTTCAAGAGCTTTTGAAGCTTTCCCGCCCGTGATACAAAACCTGCGTCGGGCGAGACGATTGCATCGGGAGGGTGTTTGGCGAGGCGATTGAAGAGCAAAGGCAAAGCAGACAACTCTGTTACAAAGGGACGGAAGGTTTTGCGTATCGAGTCGCTATGAACATCGAAGAGGATGAGTTTAGAGGGTTTCATTCCCTGGAGGATTTCAATGACCATCCTTCCAATGCTTCCTTCTCCAGGTCGTGCTGGTCTGTCCTGCCGCGCGTAACCAAGGTAGGGAACAAAAAAGATAGTATTCCGAGCACCATTTTCACAGGCAAGATGATGGAAGGCTAAGATTTCAAACAGGGACTCCGGGTTCGGAAGAACTGAGGCGATGAGCACAACCGATTTTCCCCTCACGTCCTCCCTTAAGCGAAATCCGCGCTCCCCGTCCGCAAAGGCATAGGATTCGTACCGTCCGATCTTGAAGCCGTATTTTCTGATATTACGGAACAGGTGCCTTGCGAGTCGGCGAGAAAGAGCTCCATCAAATCCCCGCTGTGACAACTTCCTCATGCGGCCAGAGACCAACGGGACCAGTGACGTCGCAAAATAGCTGCGGCTTCCCCGTCTCCTACCTGGTCGAAGTTTTGGTACCAAGCACCCACAGCACGGAAGGATGCAGGTATGGAAAGGAAGACGGCGTCATCTGCAAAAGCCTTCAGCATCTCTGCGCTTTCACGAACGGCCACAGGTGTTGCTGCCACTAAATGACTGGGGCGACGTTGACGGACGCTTTCCAGAGAAGCGCGGAAAGTGTAGCCTGTAGCGATCCCGTCGTCCACGACAATCACTGTCTTGCCGGCTATCTCCGGGTCGGGCCTGCCGTTCCGATAAAATCGGTACCGTCGCTCAACTTCCTCCTTCTGAAAGGTGATCTCACGGTTTAGATAGTCTTGACTTGCGCCGACGGTGCGAACCAGGCCTTCATTAAGGAGGATGTGCTCCCCGTTTGCCACCGCCCCAATGCCAAGCTCAGGCTGATAGGGGGCCCGGAGCTTCCTTGCAATGATGATGTCCAGGGCTGTGGAGAGAGCTTTTGCCACTTTATCAGCCACCACAAGACCACCCCGCGGGATACCAAGGACCAGCGTGTTCTCTCCCCGATAACCCCGTTTCATGAGGGCTCTGGCGAGCCGGCCTCGCGACGATTTTCAAAAGCTATTGTTATTATTTATATTTTTTATCCCCCGAAGCTTCATTCAATTATCTTCTTCTACTATTAAATTGCAGGACAAGCTTCTCATGCAGTCAAACAGCGGCGTTTCAACGTTTTCTCGGGGAGGTTGCGCTTCTTCGCGTTCGCAAGCTTCTTTTTCCTGTTTTTTCAGCCTCTGCGATTCGCATCCCTCGCCTAATATCTCGGAAAGGCAGAAGGTGTATCCTTTATAGTCGAAATGCAAAGAACATAAGCCGTTCAACAGGCATTTGGATTCTTTTTGGCTCATCAACATGGTGAAGATATTTTTCCTTCCCATCTTCCGGAGCTCTGTTCTTACCGAACGGAAATTCATTGCTCCCCTACGATTACTAATCAGTCCACAATTGTGTGGACATCAAAGACCAAATCCCTCCTCCCCTCCCTTTACAAAAGGGAGGAATTTCCCCTCTTTGGCAAAGAGGGGTCAGGGGGGATTTTGACAACAATATGTTTTTTCAATTGTGGACTCCTTAGTAAATCGGATGTCTTACGAGAAGATGGATTCTTTCTCTACCAACCTATTTGAAAAAGAGTGGAGAGGGAATAGAGTGCACCCTGCATTTTCGTTTTTGAAAGATAGTATTTTTTGAATGGGTAAGGGACTCCGAGGACCGCCGGGAGTCCCGGGTCATTCTATCTTCCGGCCGTGGTGATCGCGGCCTAAGAAATAGTTCGCCCAGGAAGAGGTTTGATCTAGAGCCCAGTTTCGGGGAGGCGTATAACCCTCCCGGAGGGGTTCTTCCTCTCCGTAAGGCTTCAGCCGGTCGTAGGCGCGGACGTAGATGCACTTCTTCTTGTTCGGGAAGACTTCACACCAACCGTCGAAAGAGCCGCCACACTGGCCGTTGAAGAGATACTTGGGACACTGCGATTGGGGACAGAGAAAGGCCACCTCGAGAAGAGTGCAGTCTCCGCAGCGGCGGCAGCGAGAACTGAAGAACTTGATCCAGTATTCCAGCTCTGTCATCGGTCCTTCCATCCGGGTCCCGTCGATCTTTTTGAAGAACCATCGAGCCGGACTGTAAAGCGGAGCCTGAGGCGTAAAGGCGAGGTGGTGAAAGAAACGCATGATCCCATGACCGAAAGACTTTCGTGGCCCGGTTCGTTTTCGAATGAAAACATTTGTATTTAGGCCCGTCTTCGCATCCTTCTCAAAAAGATAGAAGCCGTTTCTTTGAGGAAAGGAGAATTCGCGAACCCATTCCTCCCAGTTGGAAGAGAATTCTTTTGATTTCTCGATGACCCACTCCACGTCTTCATACCTTAAGCTTGGCCCTCCGATGTGGACACCATCATAGCCGATCCCATTAAGGATCGCGATCAATTTGGCAGCCCTTGTCAGTCGAGCCTTTTTCCCCTTATCCGGTGTCTTCGACTCTTCCTGATAGATCCGGTAAAGCTCATCGGTGACCACACATCCCGGGACTTCTCCCCGGTTCATGACGCTGGCTACTGCCTGGTTCAGAATGTAGACATTGCCGAGGATGGGGACTTGGATGCTATGGTAGCGCATGAAGCGGAGGAGCTCATCAAATTTGCGCGCGTCGAACCCCACCTGCGTGATGAGAAAGTCTACTCCCTCATTCGCCTTCTTGAAAAGTTTGTCGTATTGAGCCATTACCTCTGATTCATATTTCTTAAAAGGGGAGATGGTGCCCCCTTTGAAAAAATGGGTAGGGGGGAGGCGCACGCCTCCGCCCGGAGCCTTTCCGTCAACCTCAAGACCCTCGTTCATCTGATGAATGAGGTGGAGGAGTTGAATGGAATCGAGATCAAAGACAGGTTTCGCCTTTCCGTCAAATCCATACAGGGGGAAGTCGCCGGTCATCACAAGAAGGTTTGAAATGCCGATTCGATCCAGGGAATAAAGGATCGATTCAATCTGGTTGCGGTTCTTGTCCTTGCAGGTGAAATGGATAATCGGATCGATGCCGAGGCGGGAGATTTCGAGACCGATCGCATCAGGGGAGAGGGCTGGGTGGCCCCCTGGGTTATCGGTGATGGAGACAGCGTGGACAAGCGTTGTCCTGGCTGCCTCCTCAGCTATTCTCAGAATATCATCCTGGGTCTTCCCCCGTGATCCCCTTCCGGGAACCAGTTCAAGGGTGTAGATAAATCCCTTCTTTTCAAGAAGGGCCTCTTTGAACCTAATCTTCTCCATGTAAATTCTCAGGCCGGAGGCCGGGCCCTATTTCCTGGAACAAACTCTTTGGTACTTGTTTTAACAACCAGAGGATAATACGAATTGATTTAGAACAAAAGACTTCATTCTTCGACAATAATCGCTTCCACGGGGCAGGAAGTCGCTGCTTCTTTAACCTTTTCCTCAAGATCTTTAGGAACATTCTCCTCCTTGGCTATTGCCACATCCCCTTGCATTTCAAAGGCCTCAGGGCAAACCTCCACACATGTTTCATCCCCCACGCACGTTTCCTTATCGACTCGCACCTTCATGTTTTCTCCCCCTTTCGCCTTATTTTGCTCCCGGCCCTTATGAATCCCGTGCAGATTATAAGAAATAGGTTTTTCTACACCGAGGGCATTCAAGGTAGTCGAAATATTTATTGTAATTTGGTTGACTTTCGATCGCTCCTTTGCCAGGCTCATAAACTTTCTCGCCGCAATCGCAAACCAAGCCATCGCCTTCGATAGTGCTTTTTATGTCCTCTCGGCTTTCTACTACCATTACAAATTCCTCCTTAAATAACATTGCCCATTATCATTAGAGATGTCAATAGAATTTTTTTAAATAAGGCGTTGTTATTACTTAATCCCTCAACCGCAACCGCTCCAGATCGCGGTTCGAGCTTGTCGTCACAATCTAAGGACTTCAAGGAGAAATGCCCATGCATAGGTCACTGCGTCAGTCGATACAGTGAGCGAAATTAAGGAAATTAAGCATGCTCACGAAGGAAAGGCAGACCCCGAGGTGAAAAGGATCTACATAGGAGAAGGGGCAGTTTGCTGATACGCCTCCCGTTGGATGCTCATGACCCCAAGGCTTTCCAGTCCACCCCGGCGAAAAAAGGCGAGTGGCTATCGATTGGTGACGCCGAGCCATTTCTCGAGCAAGACAGGGTCGGCGGATAGTGCGGCGCTGGGGCCCTGGTGGACGATGCGACCGCGTTCCAGCACTACGGCCTTGTCGGTTATGGGCAGGACTTGACGCGCGTGCTGCTCGACCAAGAGGACCGCCATGACGCCCGTGCGCATCATCTCGCGGATAACGCGTAGAAGCTCTTGCACGACCAGCGGAGCCAACCCCTCAAGGGGCTCGTCGAGCAGCAGAAGGGCGGGATTGAGAACGAGCGCCCGGCCGATTGCCAGCATCTGCTGCTCGCCGCCAGAAAGCTGGTTGCCGAGATTCCGTCGTCGTTCGCGCAATCGGGGGAAAAGTTCCAGCACGCGTAATGGTGTCCATGGACCAGGTCGCGCGACAGCGGTCATGTTCTCCTCCAGCGTGAGCGACGGAAAGATGTCGCGCTCTTGGGGAACCCAGCCAAGCCCGGCGGCCGCACGCCTGTGGCTTGCCATTCGCGTGATGTCGGCGCCGCGAAATGTGACGTAGCCACTGCCGATCTGCGTGGTGCCCATTAGGGTCGCCACTAACGTTGTCTTCCCCATGCCGTTGCGGCCAAGGACGGCAACCGACTCTCCCTCGACCAGGGTCAGGGACATGCCGAAAAGCACCACGGCATCACCGTAGCCAGCTGTCAGGTTTTCAAGGCGCAACAGTTCACCCATGGTCGGCCTCGCCCAAATAAACTTCTCGCACTCTAGCGTCGGCGGAGATCTTTTCTGGCGGCCCCTCAACCAGGATCGAGCCGGCGACCAGCACCGTTATGTGACGGGCGAAGCGAAAAACTAAGTCCATGTCGTGCTCGATCAGCAGCACCGCAACGGTTTGGGGCAGCTCGGCAAGGGTGGCGTAAAGCTCGACGCTTTCATCTTCGGGAACCCCTGCGGCCGGTTCATCGAGCAGGAGGACACGCGGGTGGAGCGCCAGGGCAAGAGCAATCTCGAGCATTCGCTGGCGGCCATAGGGCAAGTTCTTAGTAGGTTCGTGAGCGCAATCGAGGAGTCGCAGACGATCCAGGAGTTCGGCTGCTTCGTCGATTGCTTCGCCGTCCCTGGTAAGACGAGGCCACCAGCGGCCAGTAGTACCTCGTCGTTGGGCAACGGATAGGGCGACGCTCTCGAGCGGCGTCATACCGGGAAAGAGCTGATTGACCTGGAACGTCCGAGCAAGTCCGCGGGCGACTCGCCGATGCTGGGGCTCGCCCGTAATGTCGACCCCGCCGAGGATCACGCGCCCGGCATTTGGAGCGAGAGCGCCGGTCAGCAAGTTGACCAGGGTGGTTTTGCCCGCCCCGTTAGGGCCGATGAGGGCATGGCGCGCGCCTTGGTCGACCGTGAGGGATACATCATTAGCGACCGCCAATGCGCCGAAGTGCTTCATGAGGTTTCTGGTTTCGAGCACCGCATCCATGCTCAACCTCCGGATGGTGTTTCCCGGCCGTGCCAACGCACATGCAGCAACGTCAGTGCCCCACGGGCGAGTCCCATGAGGCCGCCCCGGGCGAGGAAAACGAGGGCGATGAACGCAATCCCGATCCAAAACTGCCAATACTCCGGACTGATTCCGGAGACCAGGGACTGTGCGACGATGAGCGCGAGGCTTCCTATCAGGCCGCCGTACAGCGTGCCCGAGCCGCCGAGCACGACGATGAGCAGGACCTCGGCCGATTTCCCGAAGGAAAGCACATCGAGCGAGACAAACTGCGTTGTCTGGGTCAAAAGGGCCCCGGCGACCCCCGCCAGGCCTGCTGCCATCGTGTAGGCGACCACGAGGCGTCTGGCCACCGGTGTGCCGAGCGCATGCATACGCCGCTCGTTCTCTTTGATGCCGCGCAAGGCAAGACCATACGGGGAATGGATGACGCGCCGGGCGAGGAGAAAGATGAGAAAGAGAACGATGATGCTGTACCCGTATGCGGTGCGACCGTAAAGGTCGAAACTCCAGATTCCCAGGATTGGCCAGAGAGATATGCCCTGAAGACCGTCGGCGCCACCCGTGAGCCAGCGTAGCTTATTGGCGACCTCGAAAAGCATTAGGCAAATACCGAGCGTCACCATGAGACGTGTGAGATCTGAACCGCGCAGCACGAGGAAACTGGTTGCAAAACCGACCAGTGCGGCAACCAACCCGCCTACTACCAGCCCGCTAAGGGGTTCCCCCCAGCCATGTTGGGCCAGAATTCCGGCTGCGTAGCCTCCCAGTCCAAAGAATGCTGCATGCCCAAGCGAAATGATGCCGGCATAGCCGAGAATCAGATCGAGCGACAGTGCGAACAAACCCATGATCGCTACCCGACTGAGCAGCACCAGTTGCCGCGGCAGAAGGAAATACGCGGCTACGGCGAGAAGCCAGAAGGCAACTTCCGGCGGTCGCCATGAAGCGCCCGCTTTGAGACGGTCAGCTTCGGGCGCATAACGGAGTTTATGGTCCGCCGTCATGACGCTCCTTCCGGCCTCCATCCGGTCAATTCGCAGCCCTCCGACCAAAGAGGCCTTGTGGACGCCAGATGAGCACGGCGATCATGACCGCGTAAATGATGAAGGCGCCGATCTGTGATATATAGTACTTGCCGGCGACGTCGAAGATACCGAGGATCAACGCGGCAGCGAGAGGACCGCTGACCGTGCCTGTCCCGCCCACAGCAACGACAATTAAAAAGTAAACCAGGAACTTTACTGGAAAGACGGGATCGAGATTAAGGATTTCAATTCCAAGCGCTCCCCCCAACCCGGCGAGCCCAGACCCCATCCCGAAGGTGATAGCAAACAGACGATTGACGTTGATGCCGAGGCCCCGGGCGATGCGTCCGTTATCGACAGCCGCCCTGAGCCGGCTCCCGAAGCGCGTTCGCATAAGCACGAGGTGTAGGA
>Ga0326728_10010748_pt1 | contig 21258 bp, 18 predicted proteins | sample MB3enrmetagenome_FD_207602 | JGI IMG/M metagenome (GOLD analysis project Ga0326728, IMG submission 207602) | Lab enriched peat soil microbial communities from McLean, Ithaca, NY, United States - MB31MN | ecosystem: Environmental > Terrestrial > Soil > Wetlands > Peat | place: USA: New York... | reverse complement strand
ATCACCAGACCGGCAGGCGGCTGTCGCGGCTGGACCACCTCATGGCACTGCGGCGGAAAGCGACATTCGAGCGCTGGCCCTCGAATCCCGGGGCGAGCGAAAAAAAACGCCCCCGACGTACAACGCCAAGGGAAAGACTGCGGTCCTCCGCGTGTCCGGCTTCAACGGTACAGGGCTGCATACCCTGTTCAGTATCCGGTGGCTCCTCGGGGACACTTTCCGTAACTGGTTTTTCATACAGGCGGGGATCATCGAGGCTGACCGCGTCAAAGGCGCGGAAAGAATTGAGAAGCATCGCCAGCACATGGAGGAAGGTTTTTCCAAATATGTCAGGTTCATGCAGGCAGAGGGCTACCATCCCCACGGGTTCCCGGCCATAGGCACGGATATCTCTGATGAGATCTGCGACTTGTCCCAGCGGATTTTCCGAAAGCATCCGGACACATTGTTCTTCGGCGGCTAGATCGTGTTTGCCGAAGAGTGTATCCTCACCCGCTTCCTTTTCAACCATAGCGCCTTTGCTGCCCAACGGCGTCTCCACCGCGAGGGCATCCCCTTTCTCGCCATGCCGGTGCGTGTCGGAGCGCCTCCGCGCTTGTCGCGCTCCTCCTCCCGTCAGTACATTCAAGCTCAGAGAGAGCCTTCGCAGGCTTCTCTCCGGGAAACGCCCAGCACTGGGGCCCGGAAGGCTTAGCCCTCAGGGGAAGCCGCGCTCACAGGAGCTCCGAAGGAGGCGATATGAACAGGGTCTTTTCGTTCGACCTAGGTCGCGTCATGGACGAGGCCTTCAAACTAGCTGAAAGCATCGGAGAGACGATCGATCAGGAAGCCGCGGAGAAAATGCGCCGCGCCGCCGAGCATTTTGGTCAGGGGCCCTTTGCCAATCCTGATTACTACCCTGCGTACCTGTACCCGCCTTCCACAATCTACCTCTCGCGGGATAAAAAGCTCGTGTTCGAGGTAGCCCTCGCCGGCTTCGAAGAGAAGGACATCACGGTGCAGTTCCGCGGGGACCACCTGCTTTTCTCCGCCCGTGCGCCACGCGTGGAGGAGTCCGACGAAAGCGTCCAGTACTTCAAGCGGAGGTTGAAACTGAAAGACATCGAGGAGCAGCGATATTACGTGCCGGCGGACAAGTTCGACCAGGCGGGCACGCAGGCGCGCTACCACAACGGCCTTCTCACCCTGGTGGTGCCGCCACGCGAGCAGGCGAACAGAGGTGACGAGATCCGCATCGATATAAAGACCGAGCTGAAAAGCGCCCCTGGCAGTGCCTAATCCCGAGGACCACCGCCGCCGAAGGCAGGCCACTTTACACGATACAACAGCCACGCTATACAGGTTTGACCGTTCACCGGGAGGGGAGGGATGAAGAGGGGGTGTTTCCGTATTTTGTCTTTCGCTTTCCCCCTCCTCATTGCCTCTCTTGTGGCGGCAACCGCCTTCGCCACGCCTACGCGGCCGCAGGAGATTCCTTCGCCTGGTTCGTTCACCTTGAACGCCCGGTCCGCAATCCTGATAGACCAGACGACCGGACGTGTGCTTTTCGAACGCAACGCGGACCAGCCCCTCGTTCCTGCCTCCCTGGCCAAGCTCATGTCGCTGCACATCGTCTATGAGAAGCTGGAGGAGCGGTCCATCCACCGTGACGACGTGGTGGCAATCACCTCCAACGCGTGGGCGGGCAACCAGGCGCCAGGCTCTTCCCTCATGGACTTGGGACCGGGCCAGATCGTGACCGTGGAAGAGTTGATGAAGGGGATGGCGGTTGCCTCGGGCAATGATGCGGCAACAGCGCTTGCGGAGTACATAGCGGGCAGCACTGAGAAGTTTGTCGGTCTCATGAACGAAGAGGCTGTGTTCCTGGGCTACAAAGTCACCCACTTCACTGATCCGTCGGGGGTCGGGGAAGGGAACACAACGACGGCGCGGGAGTTCGCGGACTTCTGCCGGCGCTACATCACGGCGCACCCGGAGGCTCTCGAGGAGTTACACTCCCTTCGGGAGTTCGATTATCCGTTGCGCCAGAACATGGCGGATGGCCGCCTCACCCCCGCCACGAAGAAGCAGTACAACCCCAACTTCCTCGTCTGGGATGACTTCGGCGTCGACGGTCTGAAGACGGGACACCTAGACAACAACAACTTCACTGCGGCAATTACGGCCCGGCGCGGAGACATGCGCCTGATCGCCGTTCTTCTTGGTGTCTCCGGGAAGACGCTCGACGACGGTTCACGCAACAGGGCCGAGGACGGAATGAACCTCCTCCTCTACGGTTTCAGGAGCTTCACGACGCAGGAGCTCGACCCGCCCTCCCTTCCTCCGGTGCGCGTGTGGAAGGGAAAGGCTCGGGAGCTTGCAATCTCTCCCCCCGGCCCCATCCACGTTACGGCGCAGTCAAGTGAATGGAAGAAACTCGCGTACGTCATCGACGTGCGGTTCCCCTTGGTTGCCCCAGTGGTGCAAGGCCAGCGCATAGGCTCTCTCGTCTACATGGCGGGCAGCAACGAGATAGCCAGGATACCTTTGGTTGCACGCGAATCAGTCGAGCCGGCGGGTCTGGTCAGGCAAGCCTGGGACGCGACCCTTCTCGGGCTCTCCTCTATTCTTGGGGGGCCCGCCGCGTCGCTTCGAGCAACGTTCGACACGCTTCCTCCACAAGCGCTCTTGTCCGCGGACACCACGGCTACCGTAGCCAGACGCTCTCCGTAGGACTGACCCCGCTAAACGCGCTCTGTTGCGCCGCTTCCCTTTCGGCAATCGCATGTGCCGCCGCAGCCGCACGTTGACCCTTCCGCAGAGGCCGCGGCGGATGCGGGATCGGTGTGGGAGTGCGCACCCTTACTTGTGGAGCAGGCGCCACCGCAGCCACATTCCGTCTCTGGCGCCGGGTTGGGGTTAGCGATGCTGAAACCTCCGTTCACCGGGTCCTCTATCCAGTCCACAGTGGATCCGTCCATGTAGGAAAGGCTCTGGGGATCAATGACGACTCGGATGCCGTTTGCGTCGAAAATCGCGTCATCCTGCTCAGGCGCCCTGTCCTCGATCCCCATCCCATAGCGGAACCCCGAGCATCCGAGGCCGGCCACCCAAACCCTGAGCATGGCATCCGGCTTGCCCTGTTCTCCGAGGATGTTCACGAGTTGTCCGGCTGCCTTGTCTGATACCATAATCGGCATTCTTCATGCCTCCTTGTCGTCCTAGCGAGTATAGTAATATTGATATAAAGAGAAACACACGCCAAGTCAAGATCGGCCTATACGGCCCATCCCTTCACCTTGGCCTGCTCCGCGTCCTTCTGATACACTCAGCGGCACATGAGCACACTGGATGAGGCGCTCGCGCTTGTCCGCGGGACCGTCAGGAGCATGACGGCGTACGTGCCTGGGCTCCAACCCTCGCCCGGGCAGCGCTTGGTCAAACTCAACACGAACGAGAATCCTTACCCCCCCTCCGCCCGGGTGCTGGAGGCGCTCCGCTCGGCAATCGACGGCTCGCTTCGCCTCTATCCCAGTCCCGACGCGGCGGCCCTTCGGGGCCTTGCCGCAAGCAGGTACGGCCTGTCCGCGCAGCAGATAATGTGTGGGAACGGCTCGGATGAAATCCTCGCCCTGATCATGCGCGCTTTCGTTGATGAAGGGGACACGGTGGCGTTTTTCCAGCCCTCCTACTCCCTATACCCGGTGCTGGCAACCATGTCGAGGGCGCGCACGGTCTCCGTTCCGCTGCCCCGCGTACGCCATGAGGAGGAAATCCAGCGGCTTCCTGTCCCGTCCCTCCGCGCCAAGATCTTTTTTCTGACGACTCCGAACTCTCCTTACGGATATGCCTTTCCCCCCGAATGGACGGACAAGCTTCTCGGTTCTTTTCGCGGAATCGTCGTCGCGGATGAGGCGTATGTGGATTTTGCCGACCACTCGAGCCTCCCCCTCTTGGCACGGAATCCCCGGCTTCTCATCGTGCGGTCTATGTCGAAGTCCTCTTCCCTCGCCGGCATGCGCGTAGGGTTTGCTTTCGGGCATGAGGATGTGATCGCCCAGATCATGAAGGTCAAGGATAGCTACAACGTGAGCCGGCTTGCCCAGGTTGCAGCGTACGCGTCGCTGGAAGACGAACAGTACGCCAAGGAGACGCGCAATCGGATTGTCGCTACCCGGGAAAGATTGACGGAGTGCCTCAGAGGTCTTGGCTTAACCGTCATGCCATCGCGCGCCAATTTCGTCTTCGCGGCCACCGTGGACGGCAGCAGCGCCCGCCCTCTCTATGAAAGCCTGCTTAGCCGGGGCTTCCTGGTGCGACATTTCGCCTCGGACGGCCTTTCCGACGGCCTTCGCATAAGCGTGGGAACGGACGAGCAGACGGACGCTCTTTTTGATTCCATTCGGGGGGAAACGCATGGCGGTTAGCATCAAGATCTTGGACATGATGGAGACAGCCTCCTGGATCAGAAGGATGTTCGAGGCGGGCAACGCGCTACGGGCGCTGCACGGGGCGGACAAGGTTTGCGACTTCAGCCTCGGCAACCCCGACGTGGAGCCGCCGGCCCGGTTCCAGGCCGCCTTGCGCGAAGTCGTCGAGGCGAGTATCCCTCTCAAGCACGGCTACATGCCTAACGCGGGCTACCCCGAGACCCGGGCTTGCGTCGCGGACTCGGTCTGCAGGGAGCAGGGAGTCAAGCTCGACGCAGGGCACGTGGTCATGTCGTGCGGGGCAAGTGGCGGTCTGAACTCCACGCTCAAGGCTATCCTGAACCCCGGCGACGAGGTGGTGGCAACAAAGCCTTGTTTCATGGAATACGCGTCGTACGTGGACAACCACGGCGGCGCGTTCGTCCTCGCGCCGTCGACCCCCGACTTCGATTTGGACGTGGCTGCCCTGGAAAGCAAAATCGGACCGCGCACCGCGGCCGTGCTCGTGAACTCTCCCAACAACCCGACCGGCCGCATCTATCCCCGAAAGACGTTGAAGGAACTCGCTGACATGCTCACTGCGGCGTGCAGGAAGACCGGCAGGACCATCTATCTCATTGCAGACGAGCCATACCGCAAGCTCGCCTATGACGGGGCGGAAGTCCCCGGGATCATGAGCGTGTATCCGCATTCCATCATCGTGACCTCCCACTCGAAAGACCTCTCGCTTCCCGGCGAACGCATCGGCCACATCGCGGTGAACCCGCAGGCGGATGACGCCAAGAGGCTTATCGACGGCATCATCCTTTGCACGAGAATCCTCGGGTACGTGAACGCCCCGGCACTGATGCAGCGAACGGTGGCGAAGATCCAGGGCTTGACCGTGGACATCGAGGTCTACAAGAAAAAACGGGACCTTTTCTGCTCCGCCTTGCGCTCCATGGGCTACCAGTTCGCCACGCCACAAGGGGCGTTCTACATCTTCCCCCGGGCCCCCGGCGGAGATGACCTTGCGTTCGTAAAGGCCCTTCAGGAGGAGCTCGTCCTTGTTGTGCCGGGCCGGGGGTTCAGCTTCCCCGGATACTTCCGCATTGCCTACTGCGTGGATACCGCGTTTATCGAACGGTCGTTTGCGGGCTTCGAAAAGGTGGCTCGAAAGCTGGGGACCTGACCATGAGAAGAGCTGCCAGTGCCGTCGTATTTTGCTTTTTGATCGCGACGGCGCTTCCCGCGCAGGAAACCCCTTCGTTTCGCGCAGGCACTGCGCTAACTGTCGCGTCGACAAGCTCGTCCACGAGTATTCCTCAGGCGCTGATCCTCGGTATTGTGGAAGGGTCGACCGAGTACCTTCCGGTCAGCTCCACGGGCCACCTCAACGTGGTCCAGAGCCTTCTCGGCCTGTGGGGCGCGCCTGAGCAAAAAAGCGCCTCAGACGCGTACGCAATCTGCATACAGGCTGGAGCCGTCGTTGCCGCATTCCTGATCTTCTTCGGGAGAATCAAGGGCATGGCGAGGGGCATCGTGGGGCAGGACCGGGAGGGACTGCGGCTTTTCGGTAATGTGGTTGTTGCGTTCATTCCGGTCGCTCTTGTCGGTCTAGTGCTCGAGGAGGCCATCAAGCAATACCTGTACGGCATCTGGCCCGTCGTTGGTGGGTGGCTGATAGGGGGAATCTTCATCCTCGCGGTCATGACCCGCACACGAGGTCCGGGAGGTCTCGCGATGGCAGGCCTAACGTGGAGGACGGCCCTCCTGATAGGCCTTTCGCAGGTGCTGTCCCTTTTGCCCGGGGTGAGCTGGAGCCTAGTCACCATCGCCGGAGGCGTGTTCGTCGGTCTTTCCGAATCGGCAGCGGTCGAGTTCAGTTTCCTCCTCGGTCTGATTACACTTGGCGCCGCCGCGATTTACCATGGATTGAAGCTCGGCCACCTCATGGTCAGCAGCTTCGGATGGGCCTCTCCGATCATCGGCCTTTTGGCGGCTGCGGTGTCCGCGTTTATTGCCGTGAGGTGGATGGTGGGCTACCTGCGGACTCGGAGCCTCGCGATTTTCGGCTGGTACAGGATCGCGATCGGCGTCCTCGTCGCGGTGCTCGCGTTTGCTGGTATCGTCCACTGAATGGCGCGCCGCTCGGCGCGTTCAGATCGTCAGGTTCGTATGGATCATGACCCGCCGAATGCAACAGCATCGACTACCTCAAGACGCCGCATCTTAGCCAGTCGCATACCCAGTTTCGGTGGATCGAAACCGCGTCTGCGGGCCTGAGATCAACCCAGGCTGTCGACCCGTCGCAGACGGTAAAGAGCAGGGTCGCGGCAGTGATGAACGGAACACCAGCAAATAGTCGCACCAAACTCGCGGTGATGCGAGAATCAGCCCCGCCAGCAACAAGACAAACGCCGGCCAGATCGACGCCTTCCAGCTCTCGCGGAGAAACTGAGTTCGGGTTATCAGAGAGATATCAAGGCTGCGAAAGTACAGGGCGTAGGAAACGCTCTCGTCGACGAGTGCAACTGTAACCAGGAACCACAATCGCGGCCGCGCTAGGAATTGAACTCCCGTAGAGCGCCAGCGCTGTCAGGAGCACAACCCGCACCACGAGTTTCTTCCCTGCCGTATCGAAAGTAAAGTTGCTAAACAGCTTGACTCCGACGCTGTTGACGTAAATCGCTGCGCCGCCTGTCACCTTGTTCAGCGCGCAGTCAGGGAGTAGCCCAAAAGCGGTCAGCGCGTGTGTCGCTGCCGCTCTGTCGAGCGCTTTCCCTCGATAGCCGTGGGAAGAAGATGCTAAAAAGCCGCTGGCCTGGAGTTCGACGAGGGCAATCAGCCGAAAAGCCCCATGATCCTTTCGCGAAGCGCAACATACGCGCATGCTACCAGCACGAGGAGGGCGCCCGCAACGGTCAGCGGCTGCATTCTCTCGCCGAAAACCATGATGCCAAGAATGCTGTTGACTACGGGAACCATGAAGGCAGGCAGGCTGCCCTCGGTGGCGGGGACTTCTCGGTAGGCCGTTGTCATCAGAAGCTGTGCCACGGTGGCCAGGATCCCTATCCCCGCCAGCACGAACCAGAACGGGAGGGCGAAGGCAAACGAGCTGGTGGCAGTGGGATAGCCGACGACGATCACGCCGAACACGCACTGCGCAAGATAGATCATGTACGGGGAATCCGTCGCCTGGAGCTTGCGGATGGCAACCACGGCAACTGCGGAAAGCACCCCTCCCAACAGCGCGAGCAGCTGGTAGAGGCCCGCGTGAACGCCGCCCGCCGCGTTGCCGGCCAGAGGGTTAACCACGAGCCAGATGCCGATGAAGGAAACCGCGACAGCCACAAAAACGTCAGCGTGCAGCCTCTCCCGGATGATAAGGGGTGCCAGTAAAGCGGCGAACACGGGATATGTGTAGGCGAGGATAGTACCCATGCCCAGGCCGAGCTTGACCATCCCGAAGTACATGAGGTACGCGGAGGCCGCGCCGAAAACCCCCCTGCCAATGAGCCAGAACTTGTTCATCGGTTTCAGCTCGATGACCTTGAACAACCCGAGTCCGCCGATGACGAGGATCCCGGTCGTGAAGCGCACCGCTGTGACGATAGAAGTGTTAATCGAACGGGTGAAAGGGACCAGAAGCGACATGGCCGAGAAGACAAGGGTGGATGCCGCCATCACGACCATTCCGTGAGTATAGGAATTTTTTGCCCCGGAAGCGCCTTTCAGGGCATACATTATCTTCATAGGAAGATAAGGCTACCTTCTGTGCGTCCGCTCGATATAGTGGCGCTCGTTGCTCCCTATGTAAACCTGGCGCGGCCGCATGATGCGGAAATCCTGCCCGTGGTACATTTCGCGCCAGTGGGCCAGCCACCCTGGGGTCCGCCCAATGGCGAACAAGACGGTGAACATATCATACGGTATTCCCGTCGCGCGCAGGATGAGGCCCGAGTAAAAGTCCACGTTTGGATACAGGTTCCGGGACACGAAATATTCGTCTTTGAGTGCGATCTCTTCTAGGCGAAGGGCGATGTCGAAAAGAGGATCATCCATTCCGGGCTTTCTCAGAAGGCGATGGCAAGCCTCCTTGAGGATCTTCGCGCGCGGGTCGAAGTTTTTGTACACCCGGTGGCCGAACCCCATGAGACGGTCCGGCGTGTTCTTGTCCTTGGCCCTGGCCACGAACTCCGTTCCATCCCCGCCCTCGCTTCGGATTTTCTCCAGCATCTTGATGACCTCCTGGTTCGCGCCGCCGTGGCGCGGCCCCCAGAGCGCGGAGATCCCCGCCGAAATGACTGCGTAGACGTTGGCGAGACTCGAGCCCGTTAGGCGAACCGTCGAAGTGCTGCAGTTCTGCTCGTGGTCCGCGTGGAGGATCAGGAAGAGGTCGATGGCGCGTACGATGTCGTCATCCAGCCGCGACTCCTTCACAGGGGAGGAGAACATCATGTTCAGGAAGTTCGGGACATAGCGCAGCCTGTACGACGGGTACACGATGGGCTCGCCGATGGATTTCTTGTACGAGATCGCGGCAATTGTCCGTACCTGCGAGATGAGGTTGGCAAGGATCTGGCGCTCTGAGCTTCCGTCCAGGACCTCGGGAATGGGGTAGAAAGTGGAAAGGGAGGCAACCGTCGTCGCAAGAATCCCCATGGGGTGCGAACCGCGAGGGAATCCAACGAAGAAATGCAGCATGTCCTCGTGGATCAGGGAGGATTCGTTGAGGAACGTCGAGAACTCCTCGAGCTCTCTGATGGTGGGAAGCTCGCCGTAGAGAAGTAAGTAGGCCACCTCGGTGAACGTCGACTTTTCCGCGAGCTCCTCGATGGGATAGCCGCGATAGCGGAGAATGCCCTTCTCACCGTCTATGAACGTTATTGCACTCCGACAGGAGCCGGTGTTCTCATACCCCGCGTCGAGCGTGATGAATCCCGTGGTCTTGCGAAGGCTGGAGACGTCGATGGCCTTCTCCCCTTCGGTGCCGCGTACGATGGGCAGCTCGTATTGCCTCCCCTCCAGCGTCAGGAGGGCGGTCTCCGCCTTCCTGGTCGGCTCTCCGCGCGCTTCGGCCATTTTTCACCTCGTACGGGTATGGAGATGGAAAGAGCCGAAAAAGTCAACGGCGCGCGGCCTGCGCGGGCAGGGTCTGGGCGCCTTGAGCGGCTGTGCGCCGGACGTCCGTTCCCGTGGCCTGCGCCAGAAGTTCCAGGGCTTTCTTCATTTGCGTGTCAGTGCCTGTTTCAAAAGACGCTGGCGTCATACCGTCCAAGTCGGCCGGAGTGACGATAGCGCTGTTCGGGGGCAGATCGACGCGCAAGTCGGGAACGATGCCTGTGTGCCAGATGGTGCGGCCTTTGGGCGTCAGCCATTCCCGAACGGCAAGGAGGAGCGACGAACCGTCGGAAAGCGGGAAGCCCTCAAGCACTGTGCCGGTGCCGAACGTAGTCTCTCCGATGAGCTTCGCGCGCCGCGCGTCCTGGAGAGCGCCGGCCACGATCTCGGCCCCGCTCGCGGTGCCTTGGTCGATCAGTACGACCAGAGGAAAAGTCGGCGCCACACCGCCGTGCTGAACCGGATCTGCTTCGATCCTTCCTTTTGCGTCTTTTTCCAGCACTATGTCGCCGCTGGCCAGGAACTGGCTCGCGACGCCAATTGCTTCGTGGAGCTCGCCGCCGGGATCGTTTCGCAGGTCAAGGACTACGCCGCGGAGATTCTTCCTCTGGACCTGCTGGAGCGCGTCCCTGAGCTCTCCGGTGACGCCCCGGCTGAAAGCGGACACCCGGATGTCGGCAAACGGGAGGCCGGGCAAAGGTTTCCATGACACGTTGTCCACGCGTATCCGCTCGCGCCGCAGGGGAACCTCGGACGTCGCGCCCGAGGTCGGATCGAAGATACTCAGTACAACGGTGGTCTGCGCCGGCCCTACAATGAGGCTGACGACCTCGTTGAGGCCTAGGCCCTCGACGGATCGGCCATTCACTTTGAGGATTTGCTGTCCGGCGCGGATGCCGGCGCGTAGAGCTGGGGAACCGTCCAGGGGGGCGACAATCACCACGCTGTCGTTCTTCTGCGTGATCTCCAGTCCCACGCCCACATACTCACCCTCCATGAGCGAGCGCTCCTCATCGACCATCTTTGGTGTGAGATACGTGCTGTGGCCGGTGTCTCCGAGTGAGTCCACCATTCCGGTAATGGCTCCCGAGGTGAGCGGCCCGCTGGCAAGAGCGGAGCGGTCCACATATTCGTGGTTGATGAGCTCCCATGCCTGCCGGATGAGCGCGAAGTCAGGTCCCGAATGCTGGAGCACGGGGTCCGCTGTCTTTCGGGGCACGTGGAGCGTCCGGTCCACAAAGAATCCCGCCAGGAAAGAAACTGCCACCGCCCCCGCAAGAATTGCGGGAAAAGGTGCCCAAAACTTTCCTTTCAACATCAGACCTGTCCTCCCGCGGTAGCCGCTCTTCTGGCGGTGGCGTCCTTGCCTGTAATTTCCTCGATCTGCCAGCCCCCGCCGCCGGTCAGAACAAGCCTGACTTTGTGGAAAGCGAGCAGGCTCGAGCGATGGCCCACGCTCACGATAGCCGTTTGCGGAAGAGTCTCGATGAGCATCCTGTATAGCTCTCCTTCGGCGACCTCGTCGATTGCGGAGGTCGCCTCATCCATGAACACCCACGCGGGACGCTGGAGGAAGATGCGGCCAAAAGCGAGGCGCTGCTGCTCCCCAAGAGAAAGCACCTGCGCCCACATGCGGCTCTCATTCCGAAGCTTGAAGAGTTCCGGCAGTCCGGAGCGTTCGAGCGCGGATGCCACCTCGGCATCACTCGTGGCAGGGCTGCCGAAGGGATAGAGTAGCGCTTCCCGGAGCGTGCCAAGAGCTACGTACGGTTTCTGAGGCATGAAAAGAACGCTCTCCCGTTCGGGCAACTCGATGAAACCTTGGCCGAAGGGCCAAATGCCCGCGAGGGTCCGAATGAGCGTGCTCTTGCCGCTTCCTGACGCTCCCATGACGAGGAGCCGTCCCCCCGGCGAAAGCTCGAGGTTCAGGCCATGGACCAGCTCGCGACCGTCGGGCAGACTCACGGTGAGCGCGCTAATATTCAAGTGAGGTCCGTCACGACGGACGATCCTGTAGTTGGTCTTTCGTATGTCCTGTGCTTTGCTCATCGCCTGCTGGAAGAAGCGCAGCCGGTCGACAACCGCATGCCAGGTTGCCAAGCCCGAGTAGCTATCCCCCGGGTAGCTATTGACGATAAAAGAGAGCGCCCCCTGGACGGCGCCGAACGCGCTAGATATCTCCTGTATCGTACCGATCTGGAAAAACTTGGCGAAATAACCCGGTAGGGTAACCAGCACAGGGAAAATGCCGGAGATTTGGCCATAGCCGGAGGCCCACCAGTTCAACCTTTTTGTCCGACGCATAATCTGCCAGAAGTTCTCGAAGACGCTGGCAAAAACGGAAAGGAAGTGCTCCCGCTCTCGCGGCTCTCCTCTATAGAGTGCAACGGACTCGCTGTTTTCGCGCAAGCGTACGAGGCTGAAGCGGAAATCAGCGTTGAAGCGCTCTTGGTTGAACCTCTGTTTGACGAGCGGACGACCAACGAACGCGACAACTATCGTGCCAAAAAAGGCGTAAACAGCCGCGACCCATACCAAATAGCCAGGGATGACGATTTTCCCGCCGTGCCACGGTAGAGCTGCTTGGCTGGATAGCCCCCAAAGCAGAGCAATAAATGCCACAAGGGTGGTGATCGAGTTGAGTAGAGGGATTGCCAAATTCAGGGTTTGGTAGGTGAAGCTGTTCAGGTCTTCGCTGATACGCTGGTCGGGGTTGTCGGTGCCGTCTCCGAGGATCTGCATGTGGTAATATGTCCCTTGGTCCAACCATGCTTTAAGGTAACGTCGTGTGAGCCACCGCCTCCACCGGATCTGTAACATTTGGGTCAAATAAACCTGGTAGACGTAAGCAATGATGGCGGGGGTGACCAGGATAGCGAAAATAAGTAACAGATGCCATGCTTCCGCAGAGTTGTATTGCTGCACCGCATCCCAAAACCCTCTGTACCATTCTGTGATGCGATAGGAGATATATACTTGGAAAAGACTCAATACAATCACAGCGAAAATGAGCCCTCGTGCGCTCCAACGCTCCTCGGACTCGGAAAAGTACGGCTTGGTAATCCCCCAGAAGTCACGGAAGAACTCACGATTGAACTGCTTCATGACATGTCAAATATCGAACGGAGCAGACCAAGAAAGCAAATGGCCAGCGACCCTTGACTTCTCGAACGATTCGTCCCGATTATCTTGCGAGAGAATGTTGCAATACTCGATTGCTGCGCTTTCGCGCCTGATCCTGGCCGCAGGCGTCATGCTCCTGGCAAGCGTTCCTCTCTGGTCCAGCCCCGCCGGGCCCCTCGAACCGGACTTCAAGGGATGGCAACGCGCGGAAACTGCCCATTTCGTGTTCGTGTTCGAGCCGCGGGACAGCCGCGCGGTGAGCCAGTTGGTCTCGTTTGCCGAGGACGTGTACCAGGATGTGACCGAATTCATCGGCGCGCGGCCTAGTCGCGTATGGGTTGTCGTTGCGGGTCGGGTCGATCTGGCAAACGCGATCACTTACCCGTTTCCTGCTCACATCACGCTTTACCTGGCTCCGCCATCCGAGCCGCTGGTGGGGCTGGAAGCGTCCTCATACCTTCGGCTCCTTCTTGCGCATGAGCTGACCCACTTCGTCAATTTCGAATACGACAAGGGGCCGTTCGCGTTTCTCTCGATACTCTTCGGGCCGGCAGTTAAGGAGGCAAGCGCCGCTTTCCTTCCCACATGGTTCCTGGAAGGAATTGCCACGCATTCGGAGACCCTTTTCACCGACGGCGGCCGTGGACGGAACCCTTTCTTCGAGATGGAGTACCGGGCCTTCGCCTTGTCAGACCGTTTCTTTCCTTTGAGCAAAGCGGCCTACAGCTCGTATTTTCCGCCCGCGGACCGGGACTGGATTGGCGGCTATCTCTTCTTCCGCTATCTGTTCGACCATTACGGGAGCGAGATCTACATCCGCATCCACGACGAGTACGTGAAGTTTCCGTTCCTCGGGCCGTGGAAGGCAATCGAGCGAGCAACGGGAAAGCCAGCCGACCTTCTTTACGGCGACATGGTGGCCGAGCTGAAAGCTCACTACTCTTTGCACAAATCCGTGGAAGAAGGAACCGGCGTCGTCCCGAACGGCCTTGCGGACTACTACCTGCCGGTCATCACTTCTCAGGGCTGGTACCTCTACCGCTCCGCTCCCGACAAGGCCCCTGGAATCGTGCAGTTTGATCCAGTCTCGATGCGCGAGCGGACTCTTCTTTCAACCCCCTTGACCGACAGCGCCTCTCTGACTGCCTCCGAGGATGGGACGCGAATCGGCTTTTCTACGTACGAGGCGACCCTCGGAAGCAGTGGAGAGATTGTCGCCTCCGACCTTTTTGAGATGGACCGTGGAACCGGGGCGGTTCGGCGAATCACCGTAGGGGGTCACGCATGGCAGCCCAGGCTCTCACCGGACGGATCTCGGCTCCTTGCGGTGTCCGCCATCGGCCCTTGTTCGCGGCTCGTGGAAGTGGACCAGCGCGACGGTTCTCTGCACCTTCTTTTTTCAATGAAGGAAGCCATCGTTTCAACGCCAACCATTTCTTCTGACGGCTTGCTTGTGGGATTCGCGGTTTCCTTGCATGGCACTTGGAGCATTCGCGTCCTTTCCCTCTCGAGCCCTGAAGCCCCCATTGCGGCATCTGACCCCATCGCAGATTTCAACGTGAGCACGGCCAGGATTGTCGTCGGCCCCACGCAGGGCGGTGCATACTATCCCCGCTTCACGGATTCGGGAAGCATTCTTTTCTCCTCGAATATGGGCGGGTCTCTGGCGCTCTATGCGACTGACACCGATGGAAAGCGCTGCACTCTTGTTTGCGAGGATCCCGTTGGCGCATGGGCAGGCGAGCTCGCGGAAAACCGGGTCCTGTACGCCACCTACCGGACGGACGGGTACACGCTCAGGATCAAGGATGTGCAGTCAGAGCCAAAGGAGCCTCTCAGTGCCGTCTCCGCGCAGACTGCAAATGAATCGCCAGTAGGAGCATTTCGGCTCGCTCCCTACCTGGATCTCCCACGGTTCCTCGCGTGGGCGCCGCTGCCAATCTATTACAGCACGATAGCAGCCGGGGAGATCGTTGCTGCCCCGGGGGCGGCTTTCTGGGGCGTTTCCAACCTTGGCACGAGCTCCTATTCTGCCTCGACCTCGTTCAGGACTGACGCGCTTCAGCCGGCCGTTGAGCTGTCCCTGCAAACAACGGCCGGCGCCGTCGGTCTCGGCTACTCTCTCTCCGAGGGCTATACGAACGTTTCTCCAACAGATCACAGGCAGGAACTTGACCAGCAGGTGTCGTCATCATTCCCGCTCATTTCTTCCACAAAGCTCAACGCCGTTACGACGTTGTCTTTGCTCACGTCAGTCAACGACGCTCTCATTGCAGAAGGGCCGCAGGTCTTTTCCTTTCTGGACGGGATAGGCGCGGGCACGGGAGCAGCGAGCCTGAGCTATTCCCATGACATCGACGCCACTGTCGGCGTAGGTTACCAGCGAAGCTCGATCGACAGCCCTATGGACCTGTTTGCCCTTTCGCAAACGATTGCTTCCCTTGACGTCTCTCTGTACCCGCCTGTTCTCTCCGCCACGGGCCCCGGCGTGGTCACGACGGGTCTGATTTCGTTTGCTTTCCCGTCCCCCTTCGCCCATCAAGCGCTCCAGTTTGGACTGAAGACGAGCTATGTCAGTTTTAACGAGACGTTTTATCAGATAACCAATCCTCGTGGCGCCTTCGATCCTGTGATTCAAACCATGCCCGGAAGGACGCTCCTCTCGTTCGACTATCTCATCCCGATTGCGCTACTGGATGCGCCGCTCGCATACAGTCTCGGCTTGGTTGGAGTGGGCTGCGGCTTTCACATCGAAGCTGCTGCGGACTGGTCCACGGCTCCTGTCGCGGCTGTTGCAGACCGTGATATCTATACGGGCGTCGAGCTCGTGCTCGACATCGCCACCGGGGAGCAGGCCTTTCCCTTGGGCCTCGGGCTCAGTTTCCGTTTCGACCCACACTTCGCGTTGCCTCCGGACTTGGGGACAGACCTTCGGCCCTATATCTTCATTTCGAATGACAGCTTTGCAGGCACCATCCTCGGAGCGCGCCTGAGACGCCCAGCCTCGGCGCCTTGAGAAGAACTCAACCAAAGTTGACCGCCTAGAGCACAAGAAGCATGTTATATAATATAAAAGACCGATGGTGACCATTGGCGTACGAAAGACTTTGCTCGTTCTCCTTCTCGGGGCCGGCACCTGCATACATGCTGCGGCAGACCTCCGGCCTGATCCCATGCAGTCACAGGAGATCGGCTTTTACGAAAACCCAGGCGGTCTGGTTCCGCTGGACACGACTTTCCGTGACGAAAGCGGCGCTCCTGTCTCGTTGAGGAAGCTCATCCAGCTCCCGACCATCCTCGCCCTCGTGTACTACCAGTGCCCCAACGTTTGTGATGCACTTCTTACGGGAGTGGCGGGATCCCTCAAGTCGCTGGACGCGACACCAGGGAAGGATTACCAAGCAATCACCGTCAGCATCGATCCTACAGAAACCGATATCGACGCTAGAAAAGCAAAGAGGATTTCTCTGGAATGTATTGAAAAGCCCTTCCCTCCCTCCGCATGGCGTTTTCTCACAGGGGACCCCTCGAGCATCGGGCTGGTTGCCCAGGCGATCGGCTACCGCTACAGGAAGGTCGGAGCCGGCTTCGATCACCCCGTGGGAATCGTCATCCTCTCCGCGCAAGGGAAGATCATCCGCTACATGTACGGCGCGGATTTTCTGCCGGCGGATTTGAAGCTTTCGCTGCTCGAGGCTTCCTCGGGCAGGGTCGGGCCGACGATCGCCAGAGTGCTTCGCGTTTGTTTCGCCAAAGACCCCAAGAGCCACTCGCTCGTCTTCAATATCCTGAGGATTGTGGGAACCGTTACTCTTGCGGCGGCTGGACTCCTGATCGGTTACATTGTTTTTGCCACGATGAGACGAAAACGGGCGGGCCATCAGATAACATGAAGCAGGCGTCCCGGTGAAGGTGCTCAGAAATCTCGCGGTGGTTGCACCGCTGGCCTTGCTTGCCGCAGCGCCGCTCCAAGCTTCACCTCCCTCAACCCTGAAGGGTAACGTCTTCGCGCAGCCATGGGCGGTGTCCGACTTCACGCTCACCGACCAACATGGCGCGCGGTTCCGTATAGCAGATACAAAAGGCAAAATGGTCGTCACGACGTACATCTACACGCATTGTGCCCGTTCGTTGCCGTGAAAATGAAGGAAGCGGGAAAGCTCCTCGGCGCCGACGCCGGGAAGTTTGTTCTGGTTGCGGTGACCACGGACCCGGAGAGGGACACAACGCAGGCCTGCGCAGCGTACGGCGAGGCGATTGGGATGGCTGATTCCTGGCACTTCGCGACAGGCCCGTTGGCAAAAGTTCAAACTGTCTGGAAAAACTGCTACATTGGCGTGGAGAAGAGGAGGAGAAAGCCGCGCAAGAGGAGGCCTCCAGTGTTGCCCGGGGCCTCGCGAGCGAGGACAAGGCTCGTGTCGGGAAGATCATCGATACCTTCGGGGGCGGCTATGACGTCTCTCATGACGTCCCCTTCTGGATCGTGGACAAGCAGGGAATGATGCGCGTCTCTCTTGAAGCGGATGCGACCCCGGCGGAGATCGCTTCTGATGCAAAAGCGCTCATCGCTGAGTGACTTTCAGCGCTCGGCGCTTTAGGTATCATCTTCATCTCCTATGGCGAAGGTGGCGATAGTCGCCGTGACGATCGTCCTTGTCCTCAGAGGCTGGTGTTCGGGGCGAGGACGTTGTTCCCCAACTTACTTGGAGGAGGAGGAAAGCCGAAGACCTGAAACACAGAGCGGAGGCTGTCACCTCGCTGCTGGAGGACGATCAGCCTTTCGCTAGAAAGCAGAAAGCCTATTTGGGCCGGCCAATGCTTTCACGGAGCACTCGCATCCTCATGGGGAGCGTTGCGCCTATTTCATTCTAGTGCTGGTGATAATCGGAGTGCAGATTAGGCGTTCACTGCACTGGGGAGGCAGAAGTCAGTAAAGGAACTGAGCGGCGGAGCACAATCAGCACCGAGGTGCTCCTTGTGCTCGGCGTCTCGCTGGGGTACAGCGCGGTGTATGCGCTCATCGACCTCATCGGGAAGTTGACTGCGAGCAAGGCCCTTTCCTCGCAGACCACGACTCTCAACCCCTCGGAAGCCTCTGGTCATCCGTGGCTTGACCTCGCTCTCCAGCTGGTGCGAATCTTTTTCGGCGTCGTGCCAGCTCTTCTTGCACTGCATTTGTTGAAGCGCGGTAGAAGAGATGATCAGATAGGTTTTCAAACGCGTCGGATCGGCTTCGACGTTGGATGGGGAGCCGGACTGGCTGCCGCTATCGGGATACCAGGGCTGGCGCTCTATCTTGCCTCGAGGGCTATCGGCATCAACACGACAGTGGTCCCGGAGGCGCTGCCCCTGCTCTGGTGGACTGTACCCATTCTCCTGCTTTCAGCGGCGCAGAATGCATTCCTGGAAGAGGTGGTGGTTGTCGGGTACCTGACGATCCGCCTCCGTGAAATCTCATGGAGCCTTCCTCTCGTGGTTACGGCCAGCGCCCTTCTTCGAGGCGCTTATCACCTTTACCAGGGCTTCGGTGGGTTCGTGGGAAACGCCATCATGGGGGCCGTGTTCGCGCTGTTCTTTGTCCGCTTCAAACGTGTAAGTCCGCTGATCGTGGCGCACGCGATCCTGGACTCCGTGGCTTTTGTCGGCTACGCTCTTCTGCGTGGTCACTTGAGCGTCCTTGGCTTATGAGACGGTCACTGATTCCTTTCATCCCGGTCCTCGCGGCACTGGCGGCGATATCTTGCACCCCGGGGGGCGTCCGGGCGCGATTGCCGCTTATCGCCGGAGCTGCAAAGCCCGTCGGGCGAGTCGATCAAGGCCCCTTAGTATTCTCGTTCAGCACGTCGGATCCGTCTCTTGTGCCGGATGACTACAGCGTCGCTACGGCAACCGTGATCTCGCCTTTGATTACCGGATGGTCCCCTCAAGAACAGCTTGTGAGAGAGGGCGAGCTGGTTTCCTACGTCCATCCCTTGCTTGGTGCCATTGTGATTGCCATTCACATTAGTACGCCCGACACGGTCACCTTTAGCGGTGCAATGCGAGACAACGAGAGCCGCTTCACGGCAGTCGTGCTTGACGATGGGACTTTTCATTTTGACCAGATCATTGCCGCGACTGTGATCGAAACCGCCGAACCTCCGGTTCAGTCCTATCAGACATACGCTCATTCGACTTTCACGGGCGCCATTGCTCCTGACGGCGGGTATAGCGGCCGCGGCGCTGCCGTCAATCTCGGCTCAACGGTGGCCTATCCCAGTCCCCCGAACCCTGCCATCGCCATGTCCACGGGCACGGAGGGCTATTGCATCACCTATGCCGTGAAGTCTGTTCCCTCGAAATCCTTTTTCGGGATCGAGTTTTACCCTTGGGATGGCGGATATTCGGACTCGGCACCAATCAGCCTTTCTACCGCCAACTCTTCCATCTATGATCGCCGGATCACTGCGAAAAGTCATGACCCACACTCGGCGTTTAGCTACATGTTCTACTGGCGTTTAGGATTTTTCTACCAGATCCCGTGGAGGGTCATCACGAGCTACGACATTCCAGAAACCTGGGACAGATTCTGACCTATCCCCAGGAGTTGTCCCTTTAGTCTCGAGCCGTTCTCAGTTCTTCCAGTTGATGTGTTCCCAGCAGCTTCTCGTTCTTTGCGGCGTAGTCCAGGGCCGTCTTTCCAAACTTGTCCTTCACCGTCGAATCTGCCCCGGCAGCCAGGAGGGTTGAGACAATCTCGGGATTGTCATTGAAACGAGCTGCCAGCATCAGGGGCGTCGAACCGGCGGCGTTTCTCTCGTTGACGGTTGCTCCGGCTTTCAGGAGAATGGAAATAACCTCAGGATTTTGGGCATTCATCGCGGCGAACATAAGGGGCGTCCAGCCCTCTGATGTCCGATCTTCAGCCTTTGCTCCTTCCTGCAGTAGTGTCGAAACGACCACTGGGTTCTTGGTGTTCACGATCGCGAACGTCAACGCCGTCCAGCCGTCAGAGGTCGCGTCGTCGGTCTTAGCTCCGCTCTCCACAAGGGTTGAGATGATTGCCGGGTTCGGGTTGTTCTCCGCGGCCCACATCAGGGGCGTATACCCGTCCGCATCCCTATCCTCGATTTTTGCACCCGCGCGCAGAAGGACGAAGATGACTTGCGGATTCGCGTTGCTCCTGGCGGAAAGCATCAGGGCAGTCACTCCCACGGCTGTCCGGTCATCAATGCGAGCCCCGGCGGCAAGCAGAGCGGAGATGACGGCCGGGTTGGAGTTGTACTCCGCCGCCCACATCAACGGCGTTCCGCTCTCGTAGTCCCTGTCGTCGATCTTGGCGCCCGCCTTCAGAAGCACAGAGATGACCTGAGGGTCATGGTTGAAGGTGGCGGCAAGCATAAGCGGCGTCAGACCTTCAGAATCGATCTGGTATTGATGTGCAGCCTCAGCCCGAAAGGGCGTGACTTTCCAGAACGGAAAGTCGGTCACCTCGACGTCAGCGCCTTGGGCGAGCGCTTCCTGTATTTCCTGTGCATTTCCGGTTTTCACGAGCTCGGAAAAATCCTGCCCGAGAATAGCGAATGCGGGGAAAAGGAACGCAGCAAGAAACACCAACAGTTTCATCGCGAGTTTTCCGGCTCCCCCCTTCTGCTGAATATAATGAAACTGTCTTGATTAATGCACCCTGATATCAGCCGCTGCTCTCTGTCGAGATGCGCGGCTTGCCGCGCGGGCTGGCGCCGCAGCCCGTCCCCCAGGAGCGCGCCTCAGTAGACGAGACCTGATAAAGAAGCGATGTACCCCTACCACGGGGACCCTTCTTCCAGGGACCGAAGAAAGCCAGCAAGATGGCGCACCAGGTGATCCCCGGCCCCAGTTCCTCTCCCGCCGCCCGGGTGCTTGGTGAAGCCAAGACCGCCAAAATTCCTGTTGTCGACTTGACGGAAACCATGCCCCTCGGCGAAACGCACGGGACCTGGATGCTGCGTCAGTTGGATGACATTCGAAGCGCTTTGATTTCGCCGGGCTCCTGATGGAAGGAGGCCGCCCAGCATTGCAAACCGCAGAGTCTATGCATGCCAGGAGAAAACGATTATCATCGGAGGAGCGTGGAAAAAGCCCTATGGACATCGAGAAAAGGATCAACGAAGCATTCGAGGAGCTCGGAGAAAGGAAAACCGAGCCTCGCCGCGTCATCGCAAAGAGCCTGATTCGACTGGGACGCTCCGGCTCGGCCTTCTCAGCGGATGAGCTGCTGCAGAAGCTGCGCCGCACAAATCCGCGCATCGGGAGAGCCACTGTCTACCGCTCGATCGACAAACTGGTGCGGATGAAGGTCCTGGACCGGATAGAGTTCGCTGACGGCACGCATTCCTTCCGCCTTTGCGAAACCGATCACCACCATCATCACCTGGCATGCACGAAGTGCCACCGCGTGATCGAGTTGGACCTCTGCCTGGAGTCGGAGATGATTACCGCAATCGGCAGGAAGGAAAGCTTCGAGATCGACGACCACTCCATTACGCTTTTCGGTCTTTGCAGAGAATGCCGACACTTGGAATGATGCGTACCATTCCTGCCCTTCTGATGTGCCTTCTTCTGCCGGTCGCCGTGGAGGCGGGAACCGGGACCACTCCCGAGT
>Ga0326728_10010747_pt1 | contig 21260 bp, 19 predicted proteins | sample MB3enrmetagenome_FD_207602 | JGI IMG/M metagenome (GOLD analysis project Ga0326728, IMG submission 207602) | Lab enriched peat soil microbial communities from McLean, Ithaca, NY, United States - MB31MN | ecosystem: Environmental > Terrestrial > Soil > Wetlands > Peat | place: USA: New York... | reverse complement strand
CGCTAGTGGTATGTCTCATGCAGATGGTCATTTATCCGTTTTGAAGGGTACGGGCTTTGAAGGGTACGGGCTTTAGCCCGTACATAAAGCCTGCAAAATCAAGACGGCTTTAGCCACTGAGGGAATCTTGGTTCAGCGAACTCTACCCACTATAGCTCGCGGAGAATGGACTCTAATAACGAGACACTACACTAGGATACGCCCGGTATCCGTCGCTCCTCACTCCTCGATCTGGTGAAAATTGGCTCCCGTCGCCGCCCTCCGGGGTAGTGTGAACAGGCCCTGGTCGAGAGCTTTAACCCCTCGGAAAGCCGTGGAAGTTGCAAATCCGCGCCAGGAATGTTTCAATCAGGTTATTGAAACAGGGGTGCTCCACGATGTGGGGCTGAGAGATACCCTCGAACCCGATCCGGATAATGCCGGCGTGGGAAGTTTTCGAAGCCTTGCGGCCTTCTTTCTCGCAGCGCCCACTGAACACTCTTGTTTCAGCCATTGCAGAACAAGGGGATTCCATGCTCAGACGCGCCACCGCTTCAGGCCACACTCCGTTCTCCGCCTCCGCACACCAGAACCTCGCATCGAGAATGGATGGGATCCATCGGCGCGCCTCTGTCCGTTGGGCGTGCTTGGTGCTGCTCTGCGGCGCAGGAATCAACGCCAGCGCCGCAGCGCAAAACCCCGCCCCGCCCAGCACCAGCCCCACACCCCAAGCGGTACAACAGCAATCCGCTGCCAAGAAGACCGCAAATGCCGAGCAGAAGGCGTCTGCCGCACCGCAGGTGCCAGCCCAGGTGCAACTGCCGCACGTGACCACCACCGTGGTAGTGCGCGGCGAAGTGAAGGACGAGTACCTGCCCGAAGCGGTCACCGTAGGCAGCTTGGACGGGGGAAGACTCGAAGAAGCGCCGCTTTCGGCCTCGGTGCTCACCCGCGATCTGCTCAACGATCAGGGAGCCCGGCTGCTCTCGGAGGTAGTGAAGAACGACGCCTCGGTCGGGGAAGACTACGCACCCGTCGGCTACTTCGGCGACTACCAGATTCGCGGCTATGTTCTCGACCAGGACAGCGGCTTTCAGATCAACGGACTGACCGTGGTCGGAGAACAGAATGTGCCGCTCGAAAACAAGCAAAACGTCGAGATTCTCAAGGGCATCGCCGGTTTGGAGAGCGGGGTAACCGCGGCCGGCGGGCTGATCGACTACGTCACCAAGCGGCCGGCGCTGGTTAAAGCCGTGGAATTGGCCACCGATCACCGCGGTACGGCCTACGGCGCGGCCGATCTGGGCCATCTCTTCGGCAGCCGGAAGCAGGTGGGCGCGCGCCTCAACACGGCGGGCGAGAGGATCGAGAGCTATGTGAACGGCGCCAACGGCTGGCGCGCCATGGGCGCCGGCGCGGCGGATTGGAAGATCGGCCCCCAGGCCATTCTCAAGGGCGATTTTGAATACCAGCACGCGGTGCAGCGCTCCGTCTGCGGCTACCAGTTGCTGGGCGGAACGACCGTACCCGACCTGGCCAGCATCTCCCCCTCCACCATGCTGGGCGAGCAATCCTGGCAGCAGCCCAATACCTTCGACACCACCAACAGCAATGCGCGTTTCGATTACGATCTTTCCTCCACCTGGAAAGCCTTTGCCGCGGCCAGTTACAGCCACTCCCTCCGCGACGACAACGTGGTCTACGCCTATGGATGCAGCTATGAAGCGGCCTGTCAGGGCAGCGGCGGCACCTCGCCCGATTACTTCTTCGCCCCCGACGGCACCTACGACATCTACGACTGGCGCGAGCCCGGCGTGTTGCTGATCAACGCCCAGGCCGAAGCGCTGGCCAGCGGCCATGGGAAGACTGGCCCCTTCACCCACGACATTACCGCCGGTGGCGAGCTGTTTTCGCGCCGCGCCCAGGAACCGGGCGCTCCGGATGCGAACGCTCCCGCCACCGTGGACGATGGCCCGGTGTATACCTATGTCGGATCGGAGAACATCTACCAGCCGGTCACAGCAGTTCCCCTCGGCACTCCCGATTCCCTCGAATATCCGCTGCAATCCGCCGGCCCCCGCCGTCTCTACGAAAACAACCACCAGGCTTCGGCCGTGGTGCAAGACCGGATTCATCTCCCTGGGCGCATTCAACTGCTCATCGGCGGCCGCGAAGACACCATGCACGACCATAACTACTCGCCCTATGCCACCAGCGCGCCCTTCGGAAATGCCCAGGCCTCGGCGCCCGTCTTCACCGACAAGTCCATCTGGCTGCCGCAGTACGCGGCGACCTTCACTCCGGTTTCCGGGCTTATGGTCTATGGGAATTACTCGGTGCTGATGTCGCTGGCGCCGCAAGCCTCCTGGTTCACCGACAATGGCAACCAGTATTTGAGCCCCTTTATCACCCGTCAGGCCGAGGTCGGCGGCAAATATGAGTTGAAGCATAGCCTGCTGTTGAGCACCGCGTTCTTCCACATGCGCGCACCCTTCTTCTATCCCAAGGCGATTCAAGCCCCAGACAGCTTTTGTCCCGTCGGCGTGTTCCAGAACCCTGGCGATCTCTGCTTTGAATCCGCGGGCCGCGATACCCACGACGGCATCGAAGTGAATGCCGACGGCAAGGCCGCCAATTGGCTGCATCTCCATGCCTCGGCCGCGGCCACGCGGGCCATCTCCGACGATACGGGAACCCCTGCCTTCGACAACAAGCAAGTCATCAACGTCCCCCATCTGCGCACCGCCTTGTTTGCCGATCTGCTCCTGCCCCATGCCCACGGCCTGCACCTGCTGCCCGGCTGGAGCTACACCGGCCGCAAGGAAGCTACCCGCGACGAGACCGTCAGCGTCTCCGGATACAACCTCTTCAACCTGGGCGCGCGCTACTCACCGGGCGGAGAGCAGAGCCACGTAACCATGCGCCTTTATGCCGATAACATCCTCGACAAACGCTATTGGAAGGACACCGGCGGAAGCGGCGGCGACACCTTCATCCACCTGGGCGCGCCCACCACGGTTCGTCTCTCCGTGCACTACACGTTCTAGGAAAACTCTGATTAAGTCGGCGATTTGCAGAGTACGGGCTTTAGCCCGTACATAAAGCTCAAAGAATCAATGGGATTTAGGGAAACTCTGATTAAGTCGGCGATTTGAAGGGTACGGGCTTTAGCCCGTACATAAAGCTCAAAGAATCAATGGGCTTTAGCCCCTGAGGGAAGATCGGATCATAAAAGGCGCACTTGATCAGAGGTTCCTTAGTCATTGAGGGAAGGTCGGGGCATAGAAGGCGCACTGAATCAGAGGTTCCCTTGAGTCCTTTCCGGTAGGAAAACGGTTTTGACTAGCCCATAATCTGTCATCCTGAGCGAAGCGAAGGATCTGCGCTTTCGGCAACGACAAAACCAGCGCGATCCACGAGGTCTTCCGCATGAGCAACACCGCCACCGTGCACGGCATGAGCAAGGCCCGGGTCCAGCCTGACTGGCCCGCGCTCGCCCTCGACGAAGTGCGCGCGTTGTTGCGCCAGTTCCAGGATTGCGGCGAGCCCATCGCCATTCTCACCACCAGCCCCCGGCCCTTTTCCGCGGCCAGCGTCGTTTCCACCCACAGCGGCCCGGTCTTTGTGAAGCGCCATCACCGCCTCGTGCGCGACCGCGAAGGACTGCTCGAGGAGCACCGCTTTCTGGCTCACCTCTACGGTCACGGAGCCCCCGTGCCGCGCCTCTTTTCCTCCATCACCGGCGAGACCGCCATAGCCATCGGCGATTGGACCTACGAAGTCCATGAAGCACCTACGGGCGTTGACATCTATGAGGACGCGCTCTCCTGGACGCCGTTTCTTTGCCGCGCTCATGCCGGTTCCGCCGGCCAGGCGCTGGCTCGGTTGCATCGCGCCGCGGAGAGCTTCGCGGCCCCGCCGCGTCCGCCGCGCCCGCTGGTAGCTAGCTTCACCATCTTTGCTGATGCCGACCCCGCCGCCGGCTTGACCCGCTATCTGCAAGCCCATCCAGCCTTGGCCCAAGACGCCTTGATGCAGCGCTGCGGCGCCGCGGCGCTGGAATTGCTGCGCCCCTATCACGCCCGCCTCCAGCCACTGCTGCCCCAGCTCCCGCCGCTGTGGACGCACAACGATCTGCACGCTTCCAACATCCTCTGGAGCCATGCCGGCCCCAGCGCCCAGGCGCAAACCATCATCGACTTCGGCCTTGCCGACCGCACCTCCGCAGTCCACGACATCGCCCACGCCATCGAGCGCAACATCGTCGAATGGCTGGAGATCGACCAGGATTCAGCCCGCATCGACAATGTCCCCATTCACCTCGATCACCTGCTGGCCCTGCTCGATGGCTACACCTCGGTACGTCCGCTCAGCGATGCGGAGCTCTCCGCATTGGCGCCCATGGCCGCGCTCTGCCACGCCGAATTCGCCCTGACCGAGGCGGATTATTTCGCCGGCGTGCTCCGCTCCGAAGAGAATCGCCGCGTCTGCGTGGAGGATTACCTCCTCGCCCGGGCGCGCTGGATGTGCGGCCCCGGCGGAGATAAATTGCTGCATGCCCTCGATCTTTGGGCACATGCGCACCACCCGCGGCCCACCTGCGCCGCGCTGCAGGGGGAACCATGAGTTGGATTTCAGTGCTCGATTACTGTAGAAACAACTGGCTGGAGATTCTCGGCGTGGTCACCTGTCTGGTCAGCACCTGGCTGTCGGCCAAGCGCAAGATCTCCTATTGGCCGATCGGGCTGATCTCCGACATCTCTTATCTGATCGTCTTTTATCAGGCGCGGCTGTACGCCGGCGCTCTACTCATCCTTGGGGGCTTCCCGCTCTCGTTCTACGGCTGGTGGTATTGGGTGCGCGGTCTGCGCCAAGAGGGCGAAGTGCGCGTGGTGCGGTTGCCCGTGCCTAGCCTCGTCGCCGGGCTGGTGGCCGGATTTCTGGGCGGCATTGCCCTGGGCGTGTGGATGAATTACGCCCACGCCGCGCTGCCTTGGCTCGATTCCATGCTGACCAGCTACAGCGTATTGGGCGCCTGGTGGACGGTGCGCAAGCATACCGCCAACTGGTGGCTATGGATTGCCGTCAATATCGTTTACGTGGGCGAGTTCATCAATCAGCACCTGTTTCCGACCGCCTTGCTCTACATCGTGCTGATCGTTCTCTCCGTCTTCGGAATCGCCGAATGGCAGCGCGCCGCCCGGGCTTCCGAGCGTGCGCAACGCGAGCGTCAACGAGCCGCTTGCACCACGTTGTGCAGCGATTCGCCGGCTATGTAGCGGCGCAGTTCCGCGGCCGCCGTAGCCAGCGCCCGCTCTCCAAATTGCGGCGTCGAACCGGCTACATGCGGCGTGAGCAACAGGTTGGGACAACCCCACAGCGCATGGCCCGCTGGCAGCGGTTCCGGATCGGTCACGTCCAGTGCGGCGCGGATGCGCCCCGCCTGCAAGGCTTCCACCAGCGCATCGGTGTCCACAATGGGCCCCCGCGCGGCGTTGACCAGCAGCGCGCCCTGGCGCAGCAGCGCGAGTTGACGGGCGCTGATCAGCTTGTCCGATTCAGATGTGTGTGGCAAGATCAGCACCACCACATCGGCCCGCGGCAGCAGCCCCTCGAGTTCTCCCACCGCATGAACTGCCGGCGCGCTGCGCGCCGTGCGCGCCACCCGCAGCATCTGCACGCGGAACGGCTCCAGCATCCGCTCGATCTCCTGACCGATGGCGCCGTGGCCCACCAGCAGCACCGTCTTGCCGGTCAACTCCTCCAGCATCACCGGCGGATACAGCGGCCGCTCATCGCCATTGATGCGCGCATAGCGCGCCGGCGACTCGAAGCGCCGCTTCCACAATCCCTCCCGCTGCATATCCAGGAAGGCGGGAAAGTGCTTGAGCATGGCCAGAATCGCGCCCAGCGTCCACTCGGCGGTAGAGATGTTGTGCGCCCCGCGGGCATTGCAGATAGTCACATGCGGGCCCACCACCGCCGGCATCCACTCCCAGCCCGCCATCATCGAGATCGCCAACCGCACCCCGCGCAGGTAAGGATAGATCTTGATGGCCTTGTTCGTGTAAGGATCGGAGATCCACACGTCGATCTCGACTTCGTGCTCCAGCGTATCCGCCAGCGGAACCAATTCGATTCCCTCCGGAAAGTCCTTGAGCATCTCTGCTGCATAAACTGCGGGGTATCCAACTCGAAGCATGGGCATCGCCTGCCCGCCGGTTGCGGGGCTATGCTTCCTATCCTATTGATCCTGCCCGGAAAATGAAATCCGTGCCCCATCCTTGCGTGTTCTTTGCGCAAGGGTGGGAACCCTCGAAACCTGCTTCCGACGGGCGGGTGGCTCCGATCTCCTTTCGATCTCTTCTCACTCGGAGGAGGGTGCCCCCGGTCCCGCGCTCGCTAGGGACCGGTGGCACCCTCATTATTGTCTTGAAATGTCACCGGAAACGGGGGCACCCTCAGATTCAAGATACGAGGCGTCCTTTTGCTTACCGCGGCAGCATCTCCACCGGCCGGCCCGGTTCCATGCTCTTGCCGTTCTCGTCCACCTTGCCGAAGATCATCTTGCCGCTAGCGGTTTGCAGTACGCTGGTGACGGAAATGTCCACCGACTTGCCGATCAGCTTGCGGGCGTGATCCACCACCACCATGGTGCCGTCGTCCAGGTAGCCCACCCCCTGGTTGTACTCCTTGCCCTCCTTGAGAATGAGCACGTGCATGTGCTCGCCGGGCAGCACCACCGGCTTGAGGGCGTTGGCCAGATCGTTGATATTCAGCACTTCCACGTGGTGCAGATGGGCCACCTTGTTCAGGTTGAAGTCGTTGGTCACCACCTTGGCCTCCCACTTCTTGGCCAGCTCCAGCAGCTTCAAATCCACCTCGCGGATGGAGGGAAAGTCGTCGGCCACAATCTGCACCTGCACGTTCAGATTGGATTGCATGCGTTGCAGCATGTCCAGGCCGCGCCGACCCCGCTGGCGTTTGGAGCCATCGGTCGAGTCGGCCACCGTCTGCAACTCGCGCAGCACGAACTCCGGCACCACCATCACCCCGTCGATGAAGCCGGCCTCGGCGATGTCGGCGATGCGCCCGTCGATAATGACGCTGGTGTCGAGCACCTTGCAACTGCGGCGATTGGGGCGATCGTTGGCAAAGACCCCGCCCAGAGCCACCGGGTTGAGCAGGTCGCCCTTGCTGGTGCCCACCAGCAGACCCACGTAAGTCATCAGCAGCAGCACAAAGATCTGTAGCACCGCCGAAGTCGCGCCCGGCGTCAGCGCCCCGCGCAGCACCAGGCAAAAGAGCGCCGCGCCAAAGATGCCCAGCACGCTACCGGCCACCGCCCCGATCAGCCGCTTCAGGCTCAGCGCCCGCACCCGCAGCTCGAAGACAATCACCGCCCCCGCCGCCGCCGCGCCCACCATTGCTCCCATCCATTCGTTCAGGCCGAAGGGGTGAAGAACAACGCAGATTCCTACCAGCAAAATCAGGAAAAAAAGACGAACCAGCACAAGATCCATAAAGACCCACTCCCGCTGGCATGAAGAAGAGCATCCAGCCCGGGCACGAAGGGGAGTATGCCTATTCCCCTATAAGGTCGTCAAGGGGCGATTCGTCTCTGCTCAGGAAAGTGCGCATCGCAGCGGGAAGCGCGCTGCCTCTGGCCTTGTCCGTTGCCCGGGAAAGAGCCCGACTCACTTCCCGGCCTGGCCGCCCGGCTCCCCGGCGCTTACGAGGCGATGGCCAACTGCGCGCCAGCATGGGTGCTGCGAATCGAGCCCTTGCGCGGGCCGCGCTTGCGCGCGCTCATCAACTTGATGCGCTCCAGCAGCTCCTGGGGAGAGCAGCTCTTCTTGGCCAGCAACGCGTCGGCGCCATGGATCTCCCCGCCCATGCGCAGCGGATCGCCCAGCAGGATCATCGGCACATGGCTGGCGATCTGCTTCATCCGCTCCACCATCTGGCTGCCGTTCATCTGCGGCATGGCGTAGTCGGCCAATACCAGGTCCACCGCGGTCTCGGCGAAGATCTCGATCGCCGCCTGCCCGTTGCTCGCCGATACCACCCGGTAGCCGTTGGTCGCCAGCATGAACTTGAGTACGGAAAGCTCCTGTTCGTTGTCATCTACGCAAAGAATGATTTTCTTGGGCCGCATAATCTGAATATCTCTCCTGGGACAAAACGCTGCAGTGTTCATGGCCTCGCTAAGCGCGCAGTTGCCTTATTCCCCCGCGAAGGGGATATCGAGCAGACGCGATTGACCGGACCGTAAAGCAGGGTGAGGCGAAGCGCTTCCCGCAAACACAAAGCCGCGATTACCTGACGAAATCAGCCCACCCACCAAAGGGGTGCGGCAGTCCCGTCAAGCCAGATCGGCTTGCACTGCTCAGGAAACGAGCTTCGCTCGTTATCGGGTAAACAACAATGCCTGGGGCAAAGACCGGCATGGGAGCCGGTTAAGTTTCATCAATCGTTGCTAAGAGTACGGGCAGCGGCGGACCCTGAAAAGAGGGAACAGTAGGCGAATATGCCGATGAAAATCCGAATGTAACAGAGGAAAATTGGCTAGATTCCACGTTTGCCGTCATTTGCGTCGATGAATATCTGTTGAAAGCGTGTGCATCGCGGCAGGAAAAGCCCGCCGTTTGCAACAAGAACGGTGCTGCCTCCAGGGCCGGCATCGCTCCTATGGCTGTCAACCGCCCCGGGGGCGAAAAATAAGACGCTCCCACGGCCCGCCCCGCCCCATCCTTGTCGCGTTCTTTGCCGCCAGGGTGGGAGGCCGATCACGCCCTTTGAGAGCCGGATCAATAAAATCAATAAAAGATGGGCCGCTGCCCGCAAAGGAGACAGCGGCCCGAACGGCCTGTTCTTCCCTGGGAGGAGAGCTCAACTGCAATCCCCAACCATCCTGGCGGCTGCGCTCGGCCCCTACCCCGCCAGCCATCCGCCCCGGTCGGCGTCTCAGTGGACGATCATCGCCCGCGAGAAGTTGGGCTTGGCGCGGTCCAGGAAGACCCGCATGCGCAGCGCCTCGGCCCGCTGCATGGCCACCAGCCGCGTGTGCCGGCGAATGTGGTCGCCATCGCGCAAAAACTGCAACTGCACCTCGTCCTGGTCCGCGTCCCGCTCCAGGCGGAGAATGCGCTCTTCCACCGACTGGCGAAAGCGGGGGCTGATTTCAAAGGTCTCGATACCGGTGCAGTGACTGATCATGACGGGCTCCTCGGAGGAAAATCTGCAGGCCTAAAGTTTTTTTGCAAATCGTGCGATTTTTTTTGCAAAAGGCCTAAAGTCTTTTTCCCATGTGCCGATAGTAGGTGTAGCTGATACTTCGCGCCAGATTACCAAGTGACTATGCCTGGTGACCGGATTGTCTCGTAACTGGACAGTCGAGCCGTATCTGCGCTAAATTTCCACAGTTTATCCACAATCGGGCCATTCGGTCCCGGTTTGTTGTGTCATTTTTCGACTCCCCTCACAACCCATCCCGCCTCCTCCCTCGAAAAATATGCGCCGCCTCTTTCCTCTCATCTCACCATGCGGTACTTCGGCTGCCAGACACCCCCCATCTACTATCCAACCAAGGCCGTCACCCCAAAAACTGTCCCCCTGAGCAGCCAATACGCGGCGCCGAGTTACGGCTGGGGTGAACGCTGCGGCCTCATAAAGTTCCGCGCCCGGTCATCCTCAGCGGAGCGTAGCGAAACGAAGGCTCTGCGGCGGTTACGGCAAGCTTCCGAGGTTTTTCTTCAGGAAGAGTATCCCGATGCGCACCATGGCGTTGCCGCGCCGCGCAACGTCTTCGCCAACCCGCGAACTCGCTCTCCCCGCGCAGCGGGGCTGACTTGCAGATTCTGTGGCGATCGCTTTCTCGCTCTCCCCGCCTGATGCATTGCCGCCAGGTCTATCGCTGCAATGCATGATTGATCCGGCCAGAAATCAATGCGACAAATGGGGTACCCCACCCTCGCCGCGCCGTTGTTCTTGCGGCTGGGGTGGGGGGCAACCTCGCCATTCAATCTGGCCAGATCGTTAATCCCGCGGTCCGGGAGCAAAATATCCCTTGCGCGCCTGCACTTTCAGGCCGTCGCCGTGGCATTCCACTGAGAGGTGGCGGAAGCTGCCGTCCTGTTTGCTATTGGTAGGGGTATAGGTAGCCACATATTGGGTACGCAGTTCGTCCTCGATCTGTTGGAAGGCGGCATCGAGCTTTTTTCCGTTGTTGCCTACATTGATCACCCGGCCGCCTGTCTCTTCGGTCATCTTCTTCATCGGCGAGTAGCCGTAGTAGCCCATCCCTTGCTCCAGATAGCCCTGCACATCGGCAATGAGGATGACGTAGACCACGGCGTTAGCCTTCTGCGCCGCCGCGATCGCCTCCTGAATCTTGGTCTTGCTGCCCTCGTCCTGGCCGTCGGTCAGCAGGATCAGCGCCTTGCGCCCCGTCTCCCGGCTCAGCTTCTCGTTTGACGCCAGATAGACCGCGTCATAAAGAATGGTCCCCCGCGGCCCTCCCGCGGTGGGAACCGGGCCGGGGCCGAAGCCCACTCCGGCGTTGATCTCCGCCTTGTTCAGCGCTCGGGTCAGCAAGCGCACGCTGCTGGTCAGATCCTGCAGCAGATCCACGTTCACATCCACGCCCAGCACAAAGGCCTGATCCTTGCGCCGGATCACCCGCTCCAGAAACTGGCTGCCCGCATCCTGTTCCAGCGCCAGCACCCGCTTCTGGCTCAGCGAGGTGTCCAGCAGAATACCCAGGGTCAGCGGCTGGTCGTTCTCCGCCACAAAGCTCTTCAGTGTCTGCGGAGTCTTGTCTTCCAGAACGGTGCAGTCTTCCTTGGTCAGGTGCGGCGCCAGAATGCCATCCTTGGCGCGCACCGTGAAGTACACGTTGACCAGGTTGACCTCTATATTGAAGGTCGCCACCGGCACGTCGTCGGCCGCCGCCGCCGGGGCGTGGCTGACAGGAGCCTCGTCTGGCGAAGGAGCAAGCTGCGCCCACGCCGCCGCCGGGCAAACCGGCAGCGCGAGAAGAAGCAAACCAAGGGCTGATCGTATAGGCATCATTGGCCGATTAGACGAAAATGGAACCGCAACGACAGCATACCCCAGGATTCACCCCGCTGGCCGCAACCTGCAAGCGCCCGGCGCGTCTGATACTCTGACGAGTACAGCCCTGTTGGCGTTACAGTGGACAGTAGACAGTTCCGCGGAACGCCGCTCGATAACGCAATGGGTCGGCAAGGCGGAAACTGACCAATGTCAGTTGTTAGCTGTCAGCTTTCGGCTTTCGGGAGGAAGAAATACCAGTGAAGCTTGGTCTGAGGACGGTAGTAACGTTGACGGCGGTTTTGACCCTGAGCCTCTATGGCAACATAGCGGCCCAGCAGCAGCAATCTGCCGTGCCGGACGCCCCTGCGCCCCAGGCGCCTCCGCCCCTGAGCGGCGTCTCCGGCCCCATCACCCCCGGCGTAGGCGCCGGAGACGTGCCCACGGCGGCCAGTTCCTCCTCGGCCGCTCCCGGCCAGCATCAGGCCCCGGCAGAAAGCCAGGAACAGCCCAGCAGCCAGGCCCCGGCAGCCGAAGGGAAAGACACCTTCCAAAATGCCCCCCCTGCGCTGCCCGTTGCCGGCGAAGGCATGGACGCCATCAAGACCTTCGTGCAGCGCGTCAACTTCGTCGAAGTCCCAGTCACCGTCAAGGACTCCAAGGGTAAGCTGGTCGCCGGCCTCAGTTGGCGCGACTTCAAGGTCTTCGAGAACGACGCGCGGGAGACGCTCAAGCTCTTCACCGTCGATCCGGCGCCGCTCTCCATCGCCTTTGTCATCGACCAGAGCCTGCCCTCGCCGGTCATGTCCAAGGTGAACGACTCCCTCGGCTCCATCCAGGGCGCCTTCACCCCCTATGACGAAGTAGCCATCTTCTCCTATAACAACGGCGCCCAGGAGCGTACCGGATTTACTGGCGCCCAGAGCAGCCGCCTGCCCGCCGTGCTGGCTCTGACCAAGGCCACCGGAAGCGACCCGCTGGTACCCATCAACTCCGGCCCCTTCTCCAGTTGCAATATCCGCGAGAACGGCAACTGCGTCGATCCCAACCTGCAAAGCGGACGCTCCGCCGGCAATGGCCAGTTCGTGAACATCCCCAAGGAGATTCACACTCTCAACGACGCCATCCTGGCCGCCGCCAAGGAGCTCTCTTCCCGTCCCAAGGGCCGCCGCCGCCTCATCTACGTCATCAGCGACGGCAAGGAGTACGGCAGCAAGGCCAGCTATAAGGATGTGCTGCGCTACCTGGAGACCAACAAGATCGCCGTCTACGGCACCGCCGTGGGCGACTCCGCCCGCTGGGGCGAGGGCTACGTCAGCCGCTTCCACATCCCCTTCACCATGTACGACAACGAGCTGGCCAAGTACGTGCTCGAGACCGGCGGCACGCTGGATTCCGAGAGCAACCTCAACGGCATCGAAAAGAGTTACGCCAAGATTGCCGAAGAAGCCCGCACCCAGTACACCCTGGGTTACAACAGCAGCCAGCCCATGATCGACGGCAAATTCCGCAAGATCGATGTGCGCGTCGACCGCCCCGGCCTGGAGGTCATCGCCAAGCGCGGCTACTACCCCTCGGCGCAAGACTCCCGCTAGGGTTCTGAAGATGTAGTTTTGGATAACCATGCGTCGTCATCCTGAGCGGCCCGACTCGCGGTTCGAGTTGAGCTGCGAATGAACCGGGCCGGATATAGGAAAAAGGATGCCCCACCCTCGCCGCGTTTTTGCTTTTGCGGCGAGGGTGGCAAATCTGGATTCCAAACCCGCCCCCTTCATGAGGAGCATCTTGACGCGCGGCTGCAAGTTTCGCCAGAAATGAACGGGCCGCGTCAACATCCGACCCGCAGGGGCGGAGCGAAAATATCCCAGGGTGTAGCGAAGCGAATCCCTGAGATACGGCACAGAAGAATCTCCCGCCCCGTAGAGTCGCGGTGAAGCACGGCATCGTCAGCCCCGGGTTCGGGAAGCGGAAACTGCGGGTATGCAGGTCCCGCTTCCCAAACCCAGGAGGGCACAAATCCCCGCTGTCGCATGACCATGCAGAAACGAAAGAGGCCGGTGCAGTCGCACCGGCCTCTTTCGTTTCTGCTTCCATCTCGCACGGTTTCGGCAGGGCCCGCGTTCGCTTCAATCGCCAGCCGAAAGTGCTGCCGCAACCTTCTTATTTCGGCTCAATGGGGGCGGAAGACGGCTGCGCCGTATTCTGCTGCGCCGTCGGCGCGGCAGGCTCGCCCTTGATGCCTTCCTTGAAGCCGCGCAGGCCTTCGCCCAATCCCTTGCCCAGCTCCGGCAACCGCTTGGCGCCAAAGAGCAGGAAGACCACAATGCCCAGCACCAGAAGGTGCATAGGCTGCAATAGATCGCCCATGTGTATTTCCTCCGCGCCCGCGACCAGGCGGTGCGCTCTCTCACCGGTTTATTGTCGCACACAGCGGGTTTCCCGCGCACGGCAGATCAATTCACCTTGGCCGGCCCGCCCAGCCGCTCCGTCACCAGGGTGAAGAAGGAGCGCAAATCGTCCTCCTGGCCCATGGTCAAGCGCCGATGCACCTTCAAAAGGGGAAAAATACGAGAGCCGCGCACCTCGACCGCGGGCACGGCGATGGCGTCGCCGGGATACTGGGTCATCTCCCAGGCGCCGGCATAGCGGCGGCGCAGCACTTCCCCCAGGTAGCTGCCCCACAGCCGCACCTCGAAGTCCAGGTCACGCTCCGGGCTCTCGCCGATCAGCACCAGAATCTCGTCCAGCGCATCGATCGACGCGGCGGTGAAATCCAGCTTCTGGTGAAACTCGCTCCGGCCCACTTGCGCCGCCTCCAGCGCATAGGCCTCCATCATCGCTCCCAGGTCGGGGAAGGGCGACGATTCCAGCCGTTTACGCAGTCGATTGAGCACCATTCAGAGTATAGGATGCGCCGCTGCCAAAAGTTCCACAAAGCTCCCATCGCCGCCAACATCCCGCTTATGGCAGACTGGAAACAGTCCCCGGAGGTTTCTCCCCATGCGCCCCAGCCGTATCCTTGTCCTTTTCGCTGGCCTGCTGCTGGCCGTCCCCGCCGCCCGCGCCGCCACCCCCGAGATCTATCCCCTGCCGGCGCAGGCCAAAGTCGATCTGGCCGCCGCCCTCAAAACCGCCGCTGCCGCCCACAAACGCATTTTGCTGGACTTCGGCGGCAACTGGTGCGGCGACTGCCAGGTGCTCGACCTCTACCTGCATGACGCCGTCAACCGCCCCATTCTCGAGGCCAGCTTCGTCCTGGTGCACATCAACATTGGTCACGTGGACGAAAATCTTGACCTTGCCCGCCAGTACGGCGTGCCCGTCGAAAAAGGTGTACCCGCGCTGGCGGTGCTGACTGAAAAGGGCGAGCTGCTCTACAGCCAGAAAAATGGCCAGTTCGACTCTATGCGCTCCATGGCCAGCGCGGCAGTGACCGAGTTTCTGGCGCAATGGAAGCCCATCCGCCCCGGCTGCTCGGCGGTGATGCTGACCTGCTGAGGCGCGGCGAGGGCCGCGGCCGTCAACTGGCTGGGGTCAGATGCTTGCTGTTCTGGTAGGTATAGATAATGCGGTGGACCATGGTGATGGTCGAGAAGACCGCCAGCACCCACAGCGCCGGAGCCATGGCGCCCCAGGTGTTGAAGACCGCCCCGATGATGACCAGGACGATGCGCTCCGGGCGCTCCATGAAGCCCACCTTGCACAGCGGGATGAGCGCCTCGGCGCGAGCGCGGGTATAGCTGACCATCAGCGAAGTGACCATCACAAAAGCCACCAGCACCACGTAGCGAAAGCGGTTAATGCGCCCGTAGTAGCACAGCAGGCCAAAGAACAGCACCACATCCGAGTAGCGGTCGATCACCGAGTCGAAGAAGGAACCGAAGACAGTGACCTGGTTGGTGCGCCGCGCCACCCGTCCGTCCACCATGTCGAACAGGCCGGCGGCAAAGATCACCAGGCCGGCATAAAAGAACATGCGGTTGCAGTTGGCGGCGTTGGCGTGGCCAAAGAGAAAGGCCGCCACGATATTGATAACCAGACCGATGAAGGTCAGCACATTGGGCGAGATGCGGGTCAGCGCCAGGCCATGCACAATGTGATTCAACAGCCAGCCGCAGGCGCGGCCAAAGGCGCTGGTCCAGGTCATGCTCATGGCGTTACTGCTGCTCCGTGGCGACGGCTTCGGCTTCGTCGTGAATCGTGCTCAGCTTGAGGATCTCCAACTCGCGCTTGCCGTTGGGGGTCACAATGATGGCCACGTCGCCCACCCGCTTGCCCACAATGCCGCGGCCGATGGGGGATGTGGTAGAGATCAGTCCCTTGGTCACATCCGACTCTTCGCTGGTGACCAGGCGGTATTCGATTTCCTCGTCCTTGGTGCTGTCGTAAACCACCACCGTGGAGCCGAAACCGGCCTTGTCGCGAGGAATGTTGGCCAGATTCACCAGCGACAGCTCCGCCATGCGCTTCTTCAACTGCCCCAGTCGGGCGTTGACAAAGTCCTGCCGCTGCTTCGCCATGTGATATTCGGCGTTCTCCGACAAGTCTCCCAAGGCCACTGCCTTCTTGATTTCGGCGGGCAGTTCGTGGGCGAGTTCGTGCTCCAGGATCTGAATCTCTTCGTGAAGCTTCTTCTTAATGTGCTCGGGCATCCGGGATCCGTGGCGGCGAGCGCGCTGGCTAAGACCGCATGAGATGAAAGAACTAGACTTCCCATTATACGCGGGCCGGCGGAAAGGCAGAAAGGAGAGGCCCGGGAGCAGCAGCCGACTCGCTCCGTTCATACCAGGGCCTTGCTCCCTTTCCTTGCGCCGCTTCCCTGTCGGTGCCGGAGACCACTTTGCTCTCCCCTAGCCTTCGTCCCGCGGGGTACACTGGTTCGGCCCGCGTTTGCGGAGGGAGAGTACGGCTGTGAGCAAACGTTTCCAATCCTTCTCCACCTGTCTATTGCTGTCTGCCCTGGCCCTGTCGGCGCAAACCGCCCTGGCCCAGTGGAATCCCCCCAATCCCGTAATTAGTTTCGAGAAATCTCCCAACGGCCTGGAAGCGAAACAGAAAGACGGCGTGCTGCGCCTGACCGTCAACTCGGCCGAGATCCTGCATGTCACCTATGCTCCCGCCGCCAGCCTGCCCAAGCGACCCGCCGACGGCGTGGTGCTCAAGCAGGACTGGCCCGCCGCCGCCTTCGATGTCACCTCCGACGACAAGACCATCACCTTGGCCACTGCCAAAATCAAGGCCGTCCTCGACCGTACCACCGGCGCGCTGCAATATTTCGACCGCAGCGGCAAGAGCCTCTCCGGCCAGGTTGCCACCGGACCAGGCGAGACCGCCGCCGCGCCTCAGGGCCGCCTGCTCACCACCGACAGCTACCGCAGCCTCACCCCCGTCGAAGTCAACGGCGAAAAGACATTTCATGCCGAGGCGTTCTTCGCCATCTACGGCTCCCATGAGGGCTTCTACGGCCTCGGCCAGCATCAGGCCGGGGTGTGGAACTATCGCGGCGAAACCGTCGACCTCAGCCAGGAGAACACCAACATCGCCATCCCCCTGTTGGTTTCCACCAATGGCTACGGCATCTTCTGGAATAACCCCTCGCCCAGCCGGGTCAACAACCGCTTCATCCACATGCTCTATCTCTCCGCCAGTGTGGCCGACCAGATCGACTACTACTTCTTCTACGGCCCCGAGCCCGACCAGATCGTCGCCCACTATCGCCAGTTGACCGGTGATGCGCCCCTCTTCGGCCGCTGGGCCTACGGCTTCTGGCAGTGCAAGAACAAATACCAGTCGCAGCAGGAGTTGGAGACTGTCGCCGGCAAGTACCGCGCCCTGCACATTCCCGTCGACAACATCGTTCAGGACTGGTTCTGGTGGGTGACCATGGGCGAGATGAAGTGGAACCCCAACTATCCCGACCCCCAGGCGCTGATCGACAATCTGCATAACCAGCACTTCCACCTGATGGTCTCCATCTGGCCCTACTTCCGCCCCGGCAGCCCGGTCTACGACGAGTTCGACAAAAACGGCTGGTTCATCGCCAAGACCAAACAGGTCAGCTTCCATCCCCTGGGCCAGGCGCTCTACGACCCCACCAACCCCGCCGCCGCCAAAAAGTATTGGGAAAACGCCAACACCGCCCTCTTCCAGAAGGGCGTAGACGCCTGGTGGCTAGATACCGACGAGCCCGAGACCGATGGCCGCGAAGCCAACATCCTCACCACCAGCCAACTGCATCTCGGCTCCGGGGCCCGCTACGCCAACGTCTTCCCCAACTTCCACACCGCCGCCGTCTCCGACGGACAGCGCGCGGCCTCCAGCGACAAGCGCGTCTTCATCCTCAGCCGCTCTGCCTATGCCGGCTCCCAGCGCAACGGCGTCACTGCCTGGAGCGGCGACGTCTTGTCCGACTGGGTCACCTTCCAGCGCCAGATCCCCGCCGGCCTCAACTACGCCATCAGCGGCATGCCCTACTGGACCACCGACATCGGCGGCTTCATCAGCGGCGGCAATCTGGCCGATCCCAACTTCCGGGAATTGTTTATCCGCTGGTTCCAGTTCGGCGCCTTCTCCCCCATCTTCCGCGTCCACGGCACCCGCGAGCCCGACGAGAACGAGCTCTGGTCCTACGGCCCTGAGGCGCAGAAGATCCTGCTCGATTACGACACCCTGCGCTATCGCCTGCTGCCCTACATCTACTCCCAGGCCTGGCAGGTCACCAGTAACCGTGGCACCCTGATGCGCCCCCTGGTCATGGATTGGCGTACCGACGTCGAAGCCCAGAACACCGGCGACGAATACTTGTTCGGCCCCGCCATTCTGGTCGCCCCGGTCACCCAGAAAGGCGCCTCCAGCCGCGGCGTCTATCTGCCCCAGGCCACCTGGTACGACTTCTGGACGGGTGAAAAGCTGCCCGGCAGCCAGCGCATCCAGGCCAGCGCCCCGCTCGATAAACTGCCTTTGTTTGTCCGCGCCGGTTCCATCGTTCCCATGGGTCCGGCCATGGAGTGGGCGACAGAAAAGCCCGCCGACCCCCTCGAGCTGCGCATCTATCCCGGCGCCAACGGTAACTTCACCCTCTACGAAGACGAGAACGACAACGACAACTACCAGCAGGGCGCGCACGCCACCATCTCCCTGCACTGGGACGATGCCGCCAAAACCCTGACCCTGGGCCAGCGCCAGGGCAGCTTCAAGGGAATGCTCCCCGAGCACACCTTCCACGTCATCCTGGTCGGCCCCAACCACGGCGCCGCCATCGCCGAATCGCCCACAGCCGACGCCACCGTCGTCTACAAGGGCGACATGCTGACGGTGAAGATGTAGGCCGTTCTTAACAAACGCATTCACAACGAGGACGGGCTTCGACTCGTCCTCTTTTTACCGCTCCGGCCAGAAAAATTGTGAAAATTGCGGATGCCCCACTCCTGCCGCGCTTTTCGGCAGAAAGCGTGGGACAGCATGAAAATCCCGCGCGGCAACATTCCGATAGAAATGGTGACCCAGAGCCTTGATTCCAAGAATGCGCGGTGCCCCAATTCGGGCTTTTAGGTACCGCTTTTTGGCCCGGGTAAGCCCGTTTTCTCCACTCCCACAATTTCTCGATTCGTTTCGATGCTTTGAGGGATACGATGTATACCTGAGGTGATTTTTGCCGGTTTCCATGGTGCACATCCGGGTGGATGAAGACGTAAAGGATCGGGCTGCAGAGGCTTTGGCCAGCATGGGCCTGACCGTCTCCGGCGCGGTGCGCATCCTTCTCACCCGCATCGCCGCCGAACAGGCCTTCCCCTTCGATCTGCGCACCCCCAACTTGGCCGCGCTCGCTGCCCTGGACGCGGAAGAACACCGCCAGCTCTCTGCCCTCGGCCAGCGCCCTGGCGCCAGCGCCTCCACCCCCTGCAGGTCTGGCGCATGAACGGCACCATCCATCTTTCGCCGCAGCAAGATGAGCTGGCCCGCAAGCGCGAGGAGTTGACGCTGCTGGAGACGGTGCTGGCGGACCGCGAGCTTTTTCTGGCCAATCTGCGTGCCGAGCTGGTTGCCTTCGAAGGTCGCTACCTGCGCCAGATCGGCGTCCTCTATGCGGAACTGGACGACTGGACCGCCAAGCTGGCGGAGATGGACGCCGCCATGGACGGCACCGCGCAGGCCCAGTCTGCGGCCAGCGTGGCCCGTGCCCAAGCCGACGACTCCTACGCCGCCTCACACGGTGAGGCCGCCGCTGCCCAGGATTTCTCCCCCCAGCCGGAATTGAAAAAGCTTTTCCGCGAGGTCTGCAATCAGGTCCATCCCGATCGTGCCGCCACCGAAGAGGACCGGGCCCTGCGCGAGAAGCTGATGGCCGAGGCCAACGCCGCCTACAAGCGCCAGGACCCCAACGCCCTGCGCAAGGTTCTGGAAGAATACAAGTTCCGCCCCGACGCGGCGCGGGATGGGGGGGCCGCTGAACTCCAGCATGTGCGCCGCCAGATCGAGCGCATTACCCGCCGCCTGGGAGCCATCGAGGCGGAGATCGCCGAGATCTCCTCTTCGGAGATCGCCAAATTGATGGCCAAAATTCAGAGCGAAACCGCCAAGGGATGCGCGCCGATGGACGAGATGGCCCGCGGCATCCGCTTGAGAATCGAGCAGGCCCGCGAGGAGTTCGAGGAACACGCGGCAGCCACGAGGATGAGATGAGCCAGGCAAACGCTATCGAGTTGATTCCGGCCCAGGGGGCCGCGCTCTCCGTCTCCGCAGTGCGCCGGCTGGCGGCGCGCGGGCGCATGGACCTGCTCTGCAGCGAAGAGGCCAACGAGTGGCTGCGCAAGGGCATGGAACTGCACGCCGCGGCCTTCGACGATCCCGGCTGGATGGCGGTCGTCGATGCCCAGGCCCACTCCCGCTCCCAGGCCGACCGGCACGCCCAGTTCCGCACCATCCTCGAGTATCTGCGCCTGGTGGCCGAGGGCGCCGATCCCGACGACGCCGGCCACTCCCTCAACATGACCGGCGAAGACTGCGAAATGGCGCGCACCTTGCGCTCCTTCTGGCCCGATACCGCCGCCTCGCTGGTGCGCGCCGTGCAAAAGGAGCGCGAGCGCGAGCGCGCCGACTTGCTCCGCCACGAGGAGCGCCTGCGCCGCGCCTTCCATTGCTTCCAGGCCGGCTACCGCCTCGACCCCTACAACCGCGAGATCAACTACATCCTGGCCGAATACTATTCCGTCGGCCTGGGCGTGGCCCGCGACGAAGATGTCGCCCTGCTGCATCTGCGCCGTTCCGCCGCCTCCGGCCACAGCGGCGCCCTGCGCGCCCTCGGCTACCGCTACTCCGCCAGCCTGCGCGGCGCTCCGCCCCCCGACGCCACCTGGTTCCCGCAGTCCGCCGCCGCCCCTCGCGCCCATCGCTCTACCCGCGCCGCCTCGTAGCCTGAAATCGCGATTTTTTGGCGCATCTCAGATGGTTAAGGCATTATCCATTCTGCGTCTTGACATTGTCCCTACAATATTGCACGATCATCGAAGGAATAACGGAGGCGCCCATGGCCACACAACCCATTCTGACGGAACGGCGCTCGGAGAAGCTGGATCTGCGCGTTTCGCCTACGGCCAAGGCCAAGTTGCAAGCCGCCGCCTTCGCCACGCACCGCTCGATGAGCGATTTTGTGATGGAAAGCGCTCTGGCCCGAGCCGAGGAGACGCTGGCCGAGCGCCGCGTCTTCGGCCTGGATGCCGAGAAGTGGACGGCCTTTCAGGCCGCTCTCGATGCTTCTCCCCAGCCCTTGCCGCGCCTGCAAGCACTCCTCGACGAGCCGGGGTTCTTCGCTTCCAGCCAAGCCCAATGACGGAGAGGCGCAGCATCGAAAAACTCCGCCGCGACCATCCGGTGGACTCCTTCGACTGCGGGCAGGAGGCTCTTAATCAATGGCTGCGCAAGCACGCTTTGCAAAACCAGGGCGCCGGCGCGGCGCAAACTTACGTCGGTCTGGATGGCGATACTCTCATCGGCTATTACAGTCTGGCCGTCGGCCAGATCGAGTTCAGTGACGCGCCGGAACGATTGCAAAAGGGACTTGCGCGCCATCCTATTCCGATCATGCTCTTGGCTCGCCTCGCCGTCGATAAGAATTGGCAAAAGATGGGCGTGGGCCGCGCGCTGCTGCGCGACGCCATGCTGCGCACCCTGCAAGCCGCCGAGATTGCCGGCATCCGCGCGCTCGCCGTTCACGCCAAAGATGAGCA
>Ga0326728_10010746_pt1 | contig 21262 bp, 20 predicted proteins | sample MB3enrmetagenome_FD_207602 | JGI IMG/M metagenome (GOLD analysis project Ga0326728, IMG submission 207602) | Lab enriched peat soil microbial communities from McLean, Ithaca, NY, United States - MB31MN | ecosystem: Environmental > Terrestrial > Soil > Wetlands > Peat | place: USA: New York... | reverse complement strand
TCTGGGCGTGCTTCAGGCATAGTCGAGGAAAACACAGAGGCAAGTATCATTACGGAGGAAAAGCAACGGCTACTTAAACAGTAGTCGATACAATGTTTTAATGGTGCCCGGGGTGGGAGTCGAACCCCATCCCCCTGTTGAAAGTGCGTAAGTTACTGATTCTGCTTGTCGCAGGTACCGCTAGTTCAGCAGAATGGGCCAGACGGAGGTACAGTTTCGGTACAGGCGACAAATGAGGAACCGAGTGAAGTTCATTTCCGACACAATCGCGTGCGTCGCTTATGGTGTGGTTTCAGCCAAGGTTTGACAGTACCCACCGAGACTAACTCCAGTGTTCTCAGTGAACGTGTGCGTCAGGCGGTGGACCACAAGTCACAGTCTTTTCCGCGCATGCTAGCGCAATCCTCACCGTTGCTGGGCATTCGTAGCGTGTATTTGGCACCGGCTGATACGTTCCGAGGAACTGTCTTGGGTGTAGGATAGCTAGCGGATGGGGATGAAGTTATGCAGAACAGGGAGCGGCACAGGCTATCGAGGGAAAAAGAAGCTGCTTTTCTGCTGGCGTTTTACAGGAAGAACAGCGCAACGCGGCTTGACCGTAGAGCCTCAGCGATCACGGCAGGATACCCGGCTGGCCGGGCCGTGTGGAGCGCCAACCGCATTCTCGATAAGTACACCGATGCCCCTTTTAGAGACTGTGCTGAGACGGTAGGGATCACGAAGGCGCAAATGGCCGTGATGCTCGCCGAGTTTATGGAAAGCTCCGAGGGCAAGGAAAAACTTTCGTCCATTCGCTTGATGATGGCGAATCTTGGCGAGGCTACCGACAATTCCGGCTCGAAGCAGGTCCCTGTGTTGAACATGCCAATTATGATAATTCAGGGCGCGACCAACGAGCGCCTAGAAGCCCTCAGACGCGGCTCCAACCTTGCGCCCGAATTGCCGCATAGCCCCGAGCGAGACGTGATCGACGTTAGAGCTGGCCGACGATCCCGACGTGTTTGAACAGCTTCCTGAAAGACTCATGCCATATCGGAGCAGATCGACACCTCGACTCCTATGGGCAAGATGGTGTTTACAGTCCTGGGTTAACTCGCTGAGCCGGAGCGGTCGATGATCGTGGAGCGCGTCAAGGCTGGGAGGAGGTACGCAAAAGCGATGGGAAAACACCTTGGCAGTCCCCAGGAAACGCGGACACGAACCAGATATACCCTCGTCCGGCATTGGGAACGCCAAGTCGAACAATAACCGAACGGACGGGATGAAGCCTCCGGACAGCTATGAGGATCGCCCTGCGGGCGGCTGGATCAATCTAGCGGTCTAGGACCCGGCCAAGTGGCTGACATCGATGAACAAGTCAATAACGAACGGCGTCAGCCGTCCTTTCCCTACTTGTAGTGTTTGGTGCGCAGAGAGAATTGCATCCGCCCATCCTGATTCTCCAGATGGACCCCCCACGTCTTTCGCCCCTGTAAAGTAGAGAAACACCAGGAAGGCATCGACCTTGTTGCACTCCCTGAGAAGATACAGATGGGCGAGCCGGTTGGCATACTGGTAGTAGGTCCCGCTCCATCCCGCGGATTTTGGGGCCCCGAAAGCAGGTTTGGCCTCGTTCATACTCTGCGTGATCAGAGCGGCAGACTCTGGACTCGCCTCTGAGGCAGGGGATACTAGTTCGGAAACGTTAGCCTTGGCCTCGATTAACAGAACCGAGCGCGAAGATGCGCTTGCTAGGCCATCCCAGACAGGGCCTCTGGCCGGCCAGAAGGATTTCAAGCTGCGATGCGGCAGCTCAAGCCCCAACAACTTGAGGAAGTCTTCGTCTTGGTACTCTGCGTAATCGTCTTTTTCGAGGGGTGAGAGCCATTCGACTCCGGTGATGCCCGCCGGACGGATGGCTCCATCGAATAGACCACGTTCCTTGTTTGCGATCACTTGTAGCCAGTGCTGACTTCCTTTAAATCTTGCGCCCTGCGGGATTCTTGCCATATAGATTCATCCTTTTCCACCTGCTTGTTGGCGGTTTGATTTTAGATCAGAAGCGATTTGGGAGAATTGCTCAAGGGCGGCTTCGAGGTCTTCGGCGATTTCGGCGGCGATTGGAGGTTGGCAGGTAGTCGTAAGAAGCTATTGGAGCTTTGCGTAGTATCCGGTTTTGGCGTGCACAAGAAGGGGAGGAACACCCCGAGGTGGCCGAAGTCTGACTTTGATTTTTCTCCATTGTCCGTCGGAGATATGATTGCTCGGAGTGTACCCCAGGACATACTGATTTCGTAGTTCAGCACTGATCTGGGCGGCGATGGTGGGTAGGTCTTCAAGATGCTGGCCGGGGAAAACTTGTCCACCGGTGAGTTCTGCAAGCTCTTCCAGAAGTGTTGGCCCGTGCATTTCCTCAGGCGTTCGATAAGGATAGCCAAGTGGGTCGTAAAAACCAATTGCGTACAGTTGGACATCTGCTTCCCTCACAAGTTGTTTGATCTCTTTTCGATTGTGTCGGCTATGATTGTCACCACCATCTGAAAAAATGAGTAAGGCCCGCTTCGTCTGCTTCGAGTTCTTCATGTAAGTGAGTCCGAGGTAAACGGCATCTAACAACGCAGTCGGTCCCCCAGGAGCCGCAAACTGGACGGAACTTTGGATGCATTCTGGGTCGTTCGTAAACGAAGTCATCAATTCAGCGTGAGCACTGAAGCCCACGAGGAAGAAGTCATCATTTGTGTTGGCTGTTTTGAGAAACTCCGTGATGGCCGCACGGACTTTGTCAATTTTGTCCGTCATGCTCCCACTCAAATCAAGGATTACCCCGAGCGATATGGGAACATCCTCCGAGGAAAAGGTGACAATCTCCTGCTCCACGCCATCCTCGAAGACGCGAAAGTTGTCTTGGTCAAGACCGATCACCGTCCGATCGAACGGATCGGTGACGTTGACGTTTACCAAGGCCAGATCGACCTCAGTCGTAATCACTCTGCCCGGCTGAATTATCACACCCGAGGGATCGTGCCCAGTTCTTATTAGCGTCGGAAATGCATGAGACGAGTCAATCGATGTTGCTTGCGGTGGGGGCTGACCAAAAACTGGATCTTCGAAAGCGAACTGCAATACACAACAGATTAGACAAGCCTCTAGTGTGAAAAGCCGGAGGCCATAGCGACCGTGATTCTTCGCTTTGCTTCTTTCCAGCTTCAAAAAGGCAGCTTTGCAAGGCATACATCAGGTTCAGATCTTCGGAGAGAACCCGGGGACTCTAAGGTTCTTCATCTTGACGCGATCCGCCATCCTCGCTGTGACTCCCCATGTGCAACTCAATCACCAAAGAGATGTTTTATTGATTTAACTAGATTCCCTTTGGATAGACGGCTCGACGGACGAGCCGAACACTACCATTTGAGAGGAGAATTCCCGGTCTGGAGCTAGAAGTTTCAAATTGGGATTTCAGGAAGAGACTCTCTACGGAAGCGATTCCTAAACCCTATGTCGCTCAACGCCGAAGGCCCGCTTACTCCAGTGGAAAAAGAAATGCAGCAACCCTCCTATGAGCCCGGGCTAATTGTCGTACTTGGGACCTTCTCTTGGCCCACGATCGCTCTGGGAATAGCGACAGTCTTCAATGTCCGCACCAACCACTCACTCTCGCAATCCGTCACTCCGTCGCGCAACAAGCCTTTCCCGTGTCGTGTTGGTGTTTCTTTGCCTGGACAGTCCAAGCCAGCTTGCAACGGCTGAGACTCCACAGTTCTCTCTCGACGGTCTTTCACGGCTCGGCGAGAGCGTCAAGCAATTCAGGCATGATTTTCCTTCCGCCCACTGCCGTCGACGGAAGTCAGGTGAAGTGGATGCGCATGCTCTAAAGCGGGAATGGTACCGGTGGATTGACTGCGCTGTTGAAAAAGGCGTCTCCTCAAACGGGCGGCCTGCCACTCCGAGAGTGGAGGACCACCTCATAGTTGCAATGAGTGCTACCTTTCAGGATCAAAAGCTAGTCTCGCTTGACTACATCTTTGATACTGAGTGTCTGGATGAACTGCTACAATTGATTGCTTCACGCGTTGGTCCCCCAGATTCTCGTCTCCGGCGCGCTCCAACCCTGTCAAAATATGCCTCTTGGACCCGTGGGAATTCAAAATTGGAAATCGAACAACTTGTCATCCATGCCCGCATTGACAGCTCAGGGGCACTCAGAATCGAGACGAAATCCACGGTCATTGGCGTCCGAGTGAGAATGGCTGTGCGCGATTTAGAGCTGTTGGGTGAACGGCAGGAGCAAGACACTCCGAGTGACTTCATCCGCTCGCAATAGAGTCGCTCTGACCTCACGGCCCGAGGCTGTTTGACTGGCTCTGGCACTACTTCTGGAATTTAGTGCAGGTTAGTTCGCAGCTGCCTCGCCCGACTGGCGAATACCTGATAGTCCACAAACCGGCCCCGACACCAATAAACCTTCTTACTCAACTCAGCTTTTGTATAGATGGTGAGAGGAATAAGCCGAGGTGCCTCGTCAGTTCGCTGGAGCCAACCGTAGGTGAGGACTACTTGAAAGTCCCCCCACCCTCGATAAGCTTTCAGTTTGCCAGAAAGCTCTAAATGCTCCGACATTCGGATTATGTTCGCGTCCTCGTCAGTCCACACTTCCCCGTAACAAGCGACAGGGACGGGTTTGCTGATTGTGAAGAATCCAAAATCTTCGACTGGTGCAAAGGGGCACAAGTTATCCTCGACGCTACTGTAATATTGAAAGACCTTCATTCCTTGCTTGTTAACAACTACGTCCGGGGCTTCATGAACTTTTAATCGGAATTCCGTTCCAATCATCTCAGGTAGCTTCGACCATTCGTCGGCTGGAAGCACCCAACGATTCAATGGAGGGTGAGGAATGTCCTTTGACTCCTTCTTGCCATCGGGATACTTGCGGAATCGTTGGTAACCGTCTATGACCCGGACTTCATAGGCCGCCTCAGCAGCTGGTTCTCTGTTACCTGATCCCCAGGCGAAAGTCTGCACCGCGACAAAGTTGCGCATGCTCTCCGCCAGAAGTTGCGCTTTGCTTCGGAGCAACTGGACCTTGGCGGGTTCCTCGGGTCGGTGTTGCAGCGTTTCAACGAGAGGCGGTGCCACGAATTTCGGATAGAGGTCGACTGAAACCGGAGAGATCGCATTGGCGTAAGGGAATATGTCCTGTGCTAGGCAGGGCTGCACCTTGCTCACGAACTCAGCCAAGGACTGAACCGGCACGGCCAGTGCAATCGCTTCACCGTTCGTCGCTATTGAGTTCAGAATGCCCACAATCTGCTGAGTCTTGCTGTCAATGACTATACCGCCACTCGCGCCAGGACGAATTGTCTTATCAGCAGACATGTAGCCAAAGGCCAGGAGGCCTGTTATCGTCTGGCCCTTGAACGTACCGTGGAAGTGCTGGAGGCTGCGGACGGGGTTGATGGGACTTTTAGGATAAGCATAGATGTCTACTTCCTGCCCGTCCTGCAAGTCGTCGAGACTGAAAGTAACTCCATGGTGGTGAGGAAGTGGGCGGCGTAGTTCCAAGATGGCGAGATCCCGGCTGAGGGTGTACTTCATGGGACCCATGGAAGGGCCGTCGTTCAGGGTAGCGCCCTCATCATTCGGCCCGGTAGCAAGGTACCGATGGATGACCTTCTGTCCCTTGATTCTGCGGGGCCTCGCCGTCATGGCGACGTGATAATTGGTTCCGATGAAGCGACACTCTGGGTCCAAGCAGAAGCCCGTTCCGAACTTGCCTTCTATCGCAGGGCCAAGGAACTTCAATTCAGTGAGCGGAACGACGGTTTTGCTGAAGTCCTGTGCAGGTATGACAGTGGGCAACGCCAAAGGCAATGGATTGGGAGAGACTCTCTGGGCCAGCGCAAACTTGGAAAGAAACGAACACACAATCAAAAACGGAATGACTTTGCGCGAAATCATCAGACATCACCGAGACTCTGGACGAGTCGGTTCTGATGTTTTGCATGCGCCTCACCACATAATGGGCGCTGAGCACAAAGGATTTAGTTCCGAATGAACCAGAGCGAAGCAGTTACATCGACCCATTGCGGGACATGGGTGCCAAACCGACTCACCCCTGAGTGGTCTTCTGGTTAGTGCTGGTTGCGATGCCGACGCTCAGCTTGCTGATGTTTGCTTTTCTTGACTGGATGCAATGGGCTCCCGCCCCCGGCAAATCGATCGCATGGGCCGCCACTGATCAAATACAATGGCTCATATTCATCGTTGGTGCCTGCCTGATCGTTGTTGGCGTTTTGGTTCGGCTCGAATATTTCGCCGATCGCTGCTGGCGTGCCATCCGTGTTGATTGACCAAGTCCATATCTCGATCGATCGACCGAGACTATCGTTGGCAAATATTTCTAAGATCACGCCGCTTCCATAAGAACTACTCAGGCTTTGCCCAGAGACGAGCGTCAGGGGACCGGCGTAGCATGCGTTGCCGTGACCGTCATTGAAATTAGGAACCTCAATGGTGCCTCTTAGGCTGAAGTCTGGATTGGTTGTCAAACTCATTAGAATCGGGACATTCGTCTGCTCGTTGCCTGTGTCGGGTCCTTCCAGTGTCCCCGAATAGAGGGCATCCGTAAAATTAGGGAAGAAAGTGGCCTCGAAGTTTCCGGTGCCAGCGGAATACGTCGGTCCTACCGTCGTAGTATATGTACCGATAATCGTGGTAGGAGTCCCTCGATGAAGTTGGCCCGTGTAAGTATAAGTAAAAATGGGCTGGGAGGAATCCCCATTATTTCCGAAGGTGAAGGTGATCGTCACAGTGCAGTTTGAATCGACCGTTCCGCTTGCCGTCACGTTGTTGGCAGAAATCTTGTCGGCATAGAAAAAATCGGTCGTGAAATAGGGAATGTCGCTCAGAGATGTGCCGCTCTGGAGCAAGACGGTTGAGAGGCCAGACTGCCCCATTTGATCCAGCTCGTACTTAGTGTCCCCTGTTAGGGTTACGAACTCCCAGCGTCCCTGAACCCGACATTCACAGGCCGATGCGATACCAGCGCCGATCAAAAAGACTAGCACCATTATTGCGGTTCTGATTTTCATCTCTGAATGTCCCTTCCCGCTCTCACTTTCGTATTGGCTTCTGCATAAGATAGGGTTGCAACGTGAGACTTACAGGTAAGGTCAAGGGTTCTGACGGTCACTCGATGTCCATGCCGTGGTTTTGAAAAGTACACGCAGCTGGAGTCGCGGAAAATGCTTTACCGACCGGTCCTATAGGCCACCCGTCCGAATGAGGTGTTGCACGAGACACGCCATTGATTTCGCTTTCCAGATCCCAGCTAAGGTATGCAGTATGTTCACTGGCGAGTAACACTGAGAGGTTGAGAAAAGGGAGGCTTACCCGAGATGTTTCAAGAAGGAACTGAGTTTATTGAGGATTCCCATATAGGGAAGCGGCCATCTTACCGGCCCGTCAGATCCTAACCAGACAGGCGTTCTTCGATTGTCTATAGTCTTCATCAAGCGCTAGTCGCGCTGCGACTGGTATCCACTCCCATTTGCGCTTACTGATATGGACTGAGGGAGCCACCAAATCTTCCGCCATTTCGATGAGCGAGCCATTCTATAACCGAGCCAGTTGACCCCTGTCGCTAATGCAAAGCCGCAAGTGTAATAAGCGGGCTTCGGCAACTTCACGAAGGGCCTCGCGATTGGGTCCGCCTCGGGTAATCCCAAATAAAACGCAGGATATTTTTTCCAATACGACACAGCGTTAGCCGTCGCGTGCATATCTAGTGCCGCCGCGGTGTAAGTGGCTGCGCTCAGGGACAACCACGCTATCTTGGGGACCCGCAAGGTAGCTGGTTTCCTTACAGGCGCAGGGTTTTCCGCCAATGTCTGGGCTTGTACCCCAGTAGCAATACTTAATGCTAAGACAACTAGAAGAGCACTCTTGCTCCCGGCCCCCATTGGACCCTCCAGTGATGGATTCTTCTTGAGCCGTCAGAGGGAAGGCCTGGCAGGCGATTGTCGCGAAGGGAGAGATGTCCTTTCCCCGGAGAGGCGCGACTGGAAGTATTGAGGCAACTTGAGTGCCACACGCTGAATTGATGAGAGTTTAATTGATGGCTGCTGAAATCACTCGCCAAGTGGGAAGCGAAAAGCAAAAGATTACAGTGGGGCTCCAAGGTGCAAGGATTCTCCAGCCTAACAATCGATAAGTCCTGAGCGAGAAATGGCTTGGACCCATTTCGGGGGGCGGCTCATAGCGGGACAGTGAGTGTTCCGAAATGATATGGAATTCGGTGAGCCAAGAGATACGGGGCAATGAAATGCGATGTACTTGTCTACGGCGGGAGGTAGGGACATTGCTCCTCTTGCAAGTGCCAGCCGGGCATCGAATTCCCATCTTGGTGCCCAGTCACCCGATCAACTTGGAATGTCCATTTCACTCCCCCTGCCCCAAAGAGACAGCACGAGCCCCATTCCTACGATGGGAATAGCTTTGGGAGGAACTTCCTCTGATCCTCACGAGAGTCTGTCGTAGCAGCTCGGGAACGATTCGTTTACGCTCGAGCAGGCACTGAAGCAATGCAGTAAGAGGCTACCCGTCAACTGTATCCGCATCATTTGCTGTGCAAGGTGTACTTCCATCTTCTGAAAAGACGCACGCGCCCAGGGTGTGCGGAACTCCTGAAACGCAATCAAATGTCCGAGCAGAGCACGCTCGAATATTGAAAGCTTGTATTCGCCGACCAGGAGTTTTTGTAGGGCTGGCATGGCTTGACCCTCAAGCGTGGCGAGCATTGTGTCCACGATGTCGTTAAAGCCACCTTCCTTCTGCGGGATGCTGTAGTAGTTGCGGCGTTTTGCCGCCTCGTCAGGAATGAGGCGAAACACCTTATCGTTGTTGCGCTCGTAGACCCGCAGTTTCGAATCGCGTTTGTTCTCTGGTGTGAAGCCCACGAGATAAGCGGCAGTGACAAAGTGCTGCTGGATATTGCGTTGCTGGGTCTTCGCTTTCATCGAACTTAGGATCAAGTTTGGCGAAGGAAGCGAGCGAAGTCAAAGCGTGTCCGTCACGTTTCAAAAACATCTGATTGTGGGCAACACTCGCCTCGACTAACCGGCCACTGGAACACAAGAACTTGCAAGCGGGTACATGACCGGGTTTTTGGGCAAGGCCGAAATCTGTGCCAGGCTGGGGTTTCGGTGTCGTGTGGTAATGTATTAAGCATGTACGGGCTTTCGAGACTCGCAGAAGACGGGATAATGATCCGGTGTGCGAGTCCGCTATATCCAGTATCCCAGCCTGATTATCGGCCAGGGGCAAGGATTACTTTCGAGGTGCTTGAGGCAGACGCCGCTTCCTTGAAGCGATTGGTCGGGAAGACAGAGACCTTCGGAACTGACCCGGAGCACCCCCCTTTCATTGGACAACTTGTTAGTCTGGAGCCTTGCAGCAGTTCGGTCGCTGCACTCTCCCTCATGAGAGAGAAGCCAGCTATGCGCGGGGTGATTGTCATTGAGCGCCTTGTTGACCTGCGAGACGCGGCCCAGAATCAAAACTAAGTCCCTCACTTTGATGGTGGCCCGCAGTCCTGAACGCCCGCTCGGAACTATGAAAGGCCCGCTGCGCCGTCCCCTTGGTGAGTCCTGTTTCGCGACAGATCGTTGACCAGGACGCGCCAGCATTGCGCAGAGTGGCAATCCTGACAGCATCCAGGATCACAGGCGGACGGCCTAGCCTTTTGCCCTTTGCCCGGGCATTCCGCAAGCCCGCCCGGACGCGCTCGGCAATCAGGCTGCGCTCCAATTCAGCCACGGCGCCCAAGACGGTGAAAACCATCCGGCCCGCTGGCGTGGCCGTGTCGAGCGATTCCGACAAGCTAACAAACTCGATTCCCAAGACACGGAAGGTGTCGAGCGCACGCAACAGGTGGCTCACACTCCGGGCAAAACGGTCAAACTTCCACACGGCCACTACGTCAAACCGGCGTTTGTGTGCGTCCCCCATCATCCGGTCTAACTGTGGGCGCTTGTCTTTTGCCCCTGAGATTCCAACGTCAACGTACTCGCCGGCGATTTGCCACCCTCGGCGCTCGCAGTATTCCCGTAACTCGCGGAGTTGCATCTCCGGGGATTGCCCGTTGCCTACGGTGGAGACCCGCGCATATATCGCTGCCCTGGTGCTCATGGTCTTCCTGCCTTTGGCTTGGGACCTGGTTTTTGTGCGGCCTTCACCTTGCGGCCCTTTGCTATGTCCGCGTCCGTCCAGAGCCAGATAGTGCGGCCTTCTAGAGCGATTCCCTGCGGGCGAATCTTCCCATCGCGGAGCCAGCGGTGCAGTGTGATGAAAGAAACTCCGATCTTCTTCGCGGCCTGTGGTGTGCTGAACGTCTTTTTTCTTTTCATCGTGTGATTCCTTTCTGGCCTCACGCGGCCAGCAATTCAGATTCAAGACTCTGGAGCGCATCCCTGACGTTGTTTCGGACGTTTTTGCAAAGTCTCAGAAAATCGGGTGCGTTTTCGACACTGCCAGTTTCCGTTTCCCAGATTTTCTTTAGGTGTGTGGCCGTCTCGCTCGACAGACCGTAACTGGAAAATTCCACTTGGAGGCATCGAGAGATGAAACGTGGCTCTAGGTTCTCGACCGTGTTACAGGTGAACACCCATACGGTTTGCTTTGGTGCTTCCGTCGAATCGAGTTTGGAGAGTAGCGCGAGCTGCGCGGCCCGCGACGCGGAATCCACCTCGTCAATTAGAACGAAGTGGAATCCCTTGCCTTCCATCGGCACATAAGCGCAGATGCGACACACGCGCTCCAATTCCTCTAGGGTGCATTTTTGCGAGCCGATGTGATGAAATTCCGCGTTCATCTCTTCCGCCATCGCCTGCGCGAGAGAAGTTTTCCCAACCCCCGGAGGGCCGTAGAAGATGAAAGAGCAATCGTAAGGACGGGCCACAAACTTGCTCGCAATTCGCTTGGGACGGTCTAGGCCGACAAACTCAGAGATGCGACGCGGGCGATACTTTTCTGACAGGCGGATAGGAAAATCAAAAGTGGGGGTGTTCACTTCACACCCCCGTTTAACGCTTCGGTCTGCGAAACGTGGAATACAGTTGTGGACCAGGGACGGCGGATAAGCTTGGGCTCGCCAGTGTCCTGATCTACTTCCTTGCTCTTCGTTTCAATGAACGTCACAACCTTGACGCCATGCTCGCCCTTGCGGACGTACCGGCCTAACGCTTTCCATGCTTCAAACGTGAACACGTTTTCACGCGGGCGAATCTCAGACTCAGGAATACCCTTTGCAATAAATCCCTGAAAGATTGCCGGGTAATTGCTCATGGTCTGCCCCGAGACGGCCCGCATGAGTGATTCCCGTCTCACCTCTGCCTTGCTGGAATGGGTTGGGTTGTTCTGCGAATGCGTGACTGCTAGATTGAGTGTAGCTTCCATCGTGCTTACCTCACTTTGGGAGTTAGGCTCTGTCGGATGTTAGTAGCATCTGGCAGAGCCGTTTTTAATTATGCATATCCAATTATCACATCTCCACCAACCTGTCAAGAAAAAACCGCACGCAAACGAAAAATAGTTGGCAGGCGGATTGCACTCTTCCGAAAACGCGCATGAATTGGATTCGCATTTTCGCCTGATTTTACGCGGAGTTTCGCGGCATCATTTTTTCCTCGGCAAGATATTCCGGTGGCCTTCAGAAGGGTCCCAGATGAGAAAACCGAACCCCCCATCGAGGAAGCGACGGCGAAGCGCCCACTAGAGCGAGGCCCCCATCGGGGATGGCAGTCTAGTTTTGATTGTAACGGTGTTATTGGGCGTCCCTACCACCCTATGCCCTCATCGGCTTCCTGGGATGCAGCGAGGTCATGCGGTGTATAGTTCGGTGCATGGACATGAACGCTTGCCCACGGTGCGGGGGATGGTTGTTCGCGAACAGGACCTGCATGTGTGGCTGGCCCAACGCAAAGGCCCTGAAACCGCGGAGACAGTTGATGGCCTCAACTTTTGCGGTCGGCAGGGTGTGCAAAATCTCAGGCTGTGCCGGCCCGGCCAGAGTTGGGCAGCGATGTTGGTCGCACTATCGGCAGTTTCGGGAGCAGGTTCCAGCGGATCGCGGCAAGGGACTCGGGATTTACCGGGGATTGCCTCGGAAACTCATTTTGGAACTTGCGAGCCTTAAGAGAGTCGAGAGGCTTCGCGGTCGGCAACGCCAGTTCGAAGCGAGGGAGCTACTGTTTGGCAAGGCCGGCGGGCGCATGATGAGTCTTCCCTTTGAACAAAGGCTGTTCGTTAACCGCCTGAGCCATGAGAGTTATGAGCGCCACATTTTCCGATGTTACCTGGGTGGGGTCCTTCCGATGAGTTTTAGGGCGTACCGACGACGCTGGTACGGGGCGCAGAAAACGAACTGGCGGCGGTTCGATGTGCCTCGCATGGTCTCAGAGAGATTGGCAACGGCTCGCGGAGAGGTGATAAGCAGACTCTAGCGGAAAAAGAAAAAGCCCGATTCGCGGTCGGTCTTAATCGGCATGGCGGATAATCTCCAATCTATATCATCTATTTCAACTCAAAGCGCCGCTCATCACTGCGCTCGTTCTGCCGCACCGCGTACCATTTCAGTGCTTCTACGTCCGTGTCTCCAGATCGAATACCAGCTGACGACATCCGGGAGCCGCTGCACGTGCCATGGTCGTCTACTCCGCTTTTATCTCTATAGCTTTGTTTACTCCCGAGAAGTCGATTGTTCCTTGCTTCAGTTTTTCCCGCACGTCGAGGATGACAGAGGCTAGGGGTACCTTTTGAAGCGCGACACTTGCCCGAACGTCATGCTGCGAAAGGAAGGCATTCAATTCTGATACGATGTGCTCTCGTAAAACGGCCTGGGCCCATTTGAATGTCGCTAGCCGATAGAACTGATAAAATTCCGTTATGTAGTCGAGAGACCAGTCCCTCGTGGTCCATCCCCAATCTCGCGTCACCCGATACTGATGCACGCGGAGCAGACGGCCGTAATCGCTGACCGAAAAATCCTGCGGAAAGCGGCGCTTGTCCAATTCAGACTGGAGGAAGCCAGGGCCGAACGTTGGCCAAGCCGACAACTGGGCGAGCATCGTGCGATATTTTCGCATCGACCCGAACTGTCGGGGCAGCTTGAGACGCCAGACATCCTTTGATCGAATGAATGCATATTTTTTCTTAGTGTAGCTCCAGCTCTGTCGCGGCACGATCTGTAGGAAGAATCCAGGCAGCGACCACACGTGCTCGGGGCTGAAAGAAGAGAGCGTCAGAGGAACGTCCTTTGAGCCACCGAGCTTCTCAAAAAGCGCGGTGCCATGGTGTGCTAGTTGTATCCCGATGGTCTCAATCGCATCCGCTACGGACTGCTCCGCCGAGAAAGGATGTCCTCGTCCTAGGGAGCTACATAGGATCGAGACTTTCTCACGGTCCTCTTCGGTTCCGGTGAGCGAAATAAACTCGCTTCGTCCTCGCCGCAAGAAATAAGGGGCAATCCCCGAATACAAGTCTTCCTGAAACATGTGTTTCGCGAATCCTTCACGATCCCCGGGTGGCCCTCCTGCGAATCGAAGTGCCTTCGGCACAGGCCGAGCGATCCTATTCGGTTGTGTCTTCGCCGTTTCCATTCTCGTGGTAGCGTTCCCCCTCTCGACGTAGTGACTCAACCAACTGGGTCTGCATTCCAGCCCACTCCACGTTTTCCGCTCCGGGTTGTTTTGCGAGGTATAGCCCGACAAAGATATCCTTGCCCCGCAGGAACTCATATTTCGCAGCGTACCGAACCAATGCGCTCGCATGTTCAACGACTTCATGAAAATGCAACCCCGTCCCGCCCATGGCCTCGCGCCGCATTGGCAATTTGCCTAACTCAAACTGAACCCGCATCTCCCATTTTGTGCGCAACACTCCTCGATGGGGAATCTGCATGCTCGCCTCACCCACCCTCGCCACGGCGGCGAGCCACGCTAAGGCATTGGGGGTACTCGCGAGGAACACGTCCCAGGTGGTTTTGATCGGCGTCCAGATCTCATCTTTGCCGTAGAGTTCTGCGAGGAGCTTCGCGTATCCGCTCAATTCCATGAGGTCTAGCACCGGAGCCGCCGCCAGATGGAGCCTCTGCTCCGCCCAGATATCCAGTTTAGAAGTCGATGGCTTAAGCTGTTCAAAGAGGTTTAGGCTTCCCATAAAGTACGGCGGCATGGCAAGACGAAGTGCATCTGACTGCTGATTCAAGAGTTGGTCAAATAGGAACTCCCCAATCGTGTGGATAAATTGACCGAAATAGTCCGGTACCCCTTCAGGCCGCACGGAGTTCTGCAAAAGCAGGATATGTTTTGCGATGCTCTGGGCGAGCGTGTTGTAGGATTCGTCGACCCTTTCAGACCAGGTCTGCAGTTTTATGTCGGGCCATTTGAGGTCCGTTAAATACCGCTCTTTTTCGAGGGCTTCGAAATGCAATTTGAACGACCGGAGGCATCGTGTTTGCAGCTTGCTTAAATATTCCAAGTGCCGACTCAGAACAGCCGCGGCCTGCCAGACTCTTCCCTGCTCCGTGAGTTGCATGGCCCACCCCTGAAGAGTCTTCTCGGTGGTCTCAACAAGTGCTTCAACGTTCTCATGAAGCCCTTCTGCCTGGGCTTTCGAAACCAGAGCGCGTACATACCAGAGCGGTGTGACGGTCCGGCCATCAACTTCTCGCTCGAGTTGCATGCGCGGAAGGAGCCATTCGAGCTGACTCACTACATTAATCGGAAAGCCCACCCTATAAATTGTTTCTGGCTTGGTCCATCGAATCCTTTCTAGTTGTTCCTTTGTCCACTGAGAAGTCCACTTTTCCACGCTGGTTGCGTAGCTGTTGAGGTTGTGGAGGTGCAGGAACGCCAACATCTCAGCAACCGCGACTTGTTCCATGGATTCCGCAGAAGAACTGGCTGTCTCACCTGCCAGATAAGATGTGCGGTAAATCTTCTCAACACGGTCAATGAAGGCGGATGCTCGCCTGACGTTCCCGTTGAACGCCAGCGCATCAATGTATTGTTCAATCCTACTGAAGTAGTCCAGGTGATCGTCCAGGCGACGGACGCTTACGCTTGTCTCAAGGAATTTGAGAGCCACGCGTTCAATGTCGTCTTCAACCCAGTTGCATTCCACCACCATGTCAGGAGAAAGCGTGGTGCCTGTCTGATGCGCAATTTGCACTCTGCTGTCCTCGGTGAGATACCAATCTTTCTGCTGATATTTCTGTGTAAACCAGAGGCTCCCTGATGGAACCTTGAGCTTTTCGGATTGATACTGACTCAAAAACGCAAGCATGCCTCCAACTAGTTCTAGCGGAGCACGCCCTCTAACATTCGATTGGGCGCTAGCTACGCTGACCACTGTTTCCAGGGTATCTAAGATTGCCGCCGCCTGACGATGCGCGTGTTTCTGAAAAGGCTCGTCGAGCCAACGAAATCCTCCTGGGCTAACTTGGCGAATCCATCGGTTCAGATCAGCAAAGAGCACGTAAGAGAGTTTTGTGGGGTCAAAAAGATTGAAGGCCCTTTGCCCAAGCTTAGTGAAGGCGACGATCCCTACACCTGCGACGACTGTAAGGAGAGGAACTGCAATCCGCAGAGGCTCGTACCCCAAAAGATGCAGAGCAATGAGACAAAGTGGTACAAACGCAGCGAAAGTCAGATAGCGAATGTAAACATTCCCGACTCTTTCACGCGCCAACAGATCCCGCACGTTGTTCGGCACTTGCGCGTAAATTGCAGAAGCAGCCGCTGTCACAGCCGTGAAATAGAGAGCAATGAATACGCCGCTGATCTGTGCTAGCGCCACAAGCCAAGCTGAGTAAACGGCGGCTGTCGGAAGGGGCCAGCGTGTGATCAAGTAGTTGATAAGGACAAGTTCGAGAATCTGAAGGGCGGCAACGAACGCAATCGCAAAAAAGAGCAGCCAAGCTGTAACCGAAATGAATTGCAGAAGGATATTGGCGTTGGTGCGCTCCTCCTGAGCCAAAGACTTGGCCCAGAAGATTCGACTGAGGATGTGGAACTTCAGTTGTTGCCACCCAGTGCGAGTACGCCAAAAGGCGTGATACTGTGCCAGCCGCAACTTTACCATTGGATTCACTATTCCAAATAGTAGTCCGGTTCGACTCCTGCGTTCCACTCTTACCTGTGATAACCCCGTCGGTACGCACTGCGTGAAATCGACGGCAAATGGAGTCTAGAATTGTGCCTAAGCCAAATATCAAGGAAGCCCAACGATACTCTCCCCAAACTATAGTTCTTCGCCTTTCGCAGGCGGCCGCAAATGCACACGCTTTATAAATGGTTTCGAAGAAGGAGGATTTGGTGAGGGTTCTGCGGTCACCCGCCGCATTCGAAACTGATTGGCGCATGGCCGGTCCGATAAGCGGTTTTCACCAATGACAGTCCGTCCAAGCCGTGGACGTGGAGAGCAAAGGCGACAAAGACGGGTTAGGCGTCGAGTTGGTTGTGCAATGAAGTGACCTCGGGACCGATGGGGTCTCCACACGAATGACTTGAGGAGCTGGAGCGTTTAGGAAGACGGGTAGGGAGAGTCCTGCCGAGCGGTTAAGGCTCTTTTCTGCTATATGGATTGCGTCCTGCGCCAGGTTGTAAGTGGCACTGTAACGGTCCTGCAGGTCCATATAGGCCCGAGAGCATTTGACCTCGCCGTCCAGGTACAGTTCCTTCTCTTTGTAGAGCGCCGCCGCGAAGTTGGCGACTTCGGCAAAGTCGGCGCGTTGTTTCTGATCCTGCTCGACTTCCGACTCGATCATAGACGCGATGACTTTGTTATTGTGTTCTACCATCGACCAGTAGCTATCACTGGCGTGACGCAACTCGCGATTTTCCTCCTCATCCCTCATGAAGGCGTAAGCGTCAAAGGCAGCCTGCCGGATACGGACGCTGGGGAGTTCAATGCATCCCTTGGCGCGTTTTTCTGTGGCGCCTAACTCAGTGTCCGTCGCAGCCGCAAAGCGGGACCGCAGCTCGTTGGCTGAAGCTAAGAACTCGCGACAACCTCGCGCTTGATCCTGGGACTTTGGCGAAGAGGTTTGTTTTGGAGTCGATGGGGATACCGGAACCTGCTCGTTGCGTGCCAACCCTTGTTGCTGCGCAGACAGCCGAACGGAGTTTGTAGGCGACAAACAAAGAAACACGAGAATGACGAGCAAGAGCTTTTTCCCTTTCATGGACTCACTCCTCTTCACTTCCCTGACCTTGGGTTGACTCACCGCTCACGGGTTCAGTGGCAATCGATGAAGGTTTGGCCAGTAATCGTGGGTTGAACTATGCAGTGCACACCGAGGTTAACGACAGAAGCTTGTCTCGGCTGCTGGACGTAAACCACTTGCGGCGCGGGCGGAGCACTGAGTGCTTGAAGCAGCAACAGCGTTTTCAGAAATGCCTGTTGGCGCTCAGTCTGAGCCTGTTGGTGCTCCATCTGTCGAGCGTACCGCTCAAGCTCCCCAACATATTTCTGTTGAGCCTCTTCGTGCTTGTGATTCTCTTCGATATAGGCAATCACGTCCTTTCTGTAGTTCTCGCGTTGCTCGCTCAATTGCTTGACCATCCAGGCCAACGCGTTTCCGCGAAAATCGGCAATCACAAGGGCCAGAGTCAGGGTGGCCGTCTGTGCCGGGGCGTCTTTCGCCTGCACAGTAGCACCGGTGCAAGCCGTCCACGTATCCCAGATGCCGTCGTAGCTCTGCCCGTACTCGCGCCAGAACTTTTCGTCACCCGCCGAAGAATCCAGTTCCTTCTCCATATACGGTTGAAGGGTCCTAACTTTCTGAATCATCCTTCCGCACTCGGTATGTGGTGCGAGCAACGATATGGCCGTTGAGATGACCTGGGACTTCGACGCCGCAGACGGAAATTGCGCGACAGCAGGCGTGCACACACCCAGCAGAAGCACTAAGTTGGCCAAGATGGCTTTCATGATGTTGTGCCTCCTGTTTCTAAAGTCTGTGGGGCTACACAGACATTACCTTGCTGTGCTTTCCTTCTTGAACACGCTATCCCATGACGTGAGAAGCGACCCGTAATCTCATTCGGTGGTGCTCGTAACGATACTACGGGAGACTTCCGCTTGGAAGCACCTTCCAAGTGGCTACTCTGAGACAGAAATTCGGGAAACACCTGCGGGAGATTCGAGCGCAACGTCGGATGACGCAAGAACAATTCGCAGAGACGCTCGACCTCTCGGTGGACTTTCTTAGTCTGATCGAGCGTGGTAAGAATGCACCATCATTCGAGACCCTGGACAAGATCGCCAAGCGTTTGAAGATGTCGGTTGCCGACCTCTTTGACTTCAGCAGTAGCTCACGCCCGTAATCGTCCCCATCCAAGTATCTAATCATGTACTCTTGCTGATAGACTAACGACAATCGGCACACCGGAGCGCAAGATTGAGCGACGATAGCAGCAGTGTCAGGCTGGATTTACGGGTTCGGCCATTAAGACTCGGATTCCTCGTGAACCCAGAGGATAAGGCTTCCCTGCTCAGAATCTTCCGCATGAACTGCTGTCTGTGGGGAGGCCGATATAACTGCATTTTGCCTCTCTTCAGGAGAGTGCCGCCTAGGTACAGAGATCGGGTAGTTGATGCAAAGTTGTTAAGCGCACACGACCTTCTCTCCAGCATGGTGGCCGCCTTTGAGCCGGACTTCATTGTGACGGTAAATTGCAAGCTCCCGAGCGGCGTGACTTTCCCAACAGAGAGAACGGTGGAGGCGGATATTGCCTTTGAATCCCAAGGCGATGAACCAGTGAGACTCGGCATAAACGTCTCGGAATTGTTCTCGTGGCTATACAGAAAAATCTATCAATTCAAACTAAGGGATCCAATCAAGTTCATAGTGCCTCGGCCAGGGAATCGCACTTTTCAATTGTTGACCGCCTGCTGTTTCGGCGAGTTCCCTCCTGAAGCTCCGCATTTCGAGAAGATTTATACGCGCGTTTTTGACGCCAAAGAAGAGACATTGGCTCCCGATTCTTTTCTAAAGAAGTTTCTCAAAGCGTGTAGTTTTCCACTCCGAGCCGGTAGCTACGAGCTGAACACCTACAGCCTAGGCATCCGAGCGGATCCTGCTCTTTTCTACTTCGACTCAAGTTCGTCGTTGGATTTGATCGAATTTTGGAACCTGCGTGCGTTAGGATGGACCGTACTCCCGGTCCCAGTTGCTTGGGTTTCTCAGCTTGCCGCCGACTGTTCGGCCTTCATTGCGGAGAATTATGTTCCCTACCGCCACAATCAGAAGATGATGCATGGTACCTGCCTAATTGGTTCTGGATCAGTCAGCCTGCAACAATTACAGACCTTCGCAGGCAACCTATCCTTGCCAGCACCAAAGGCACTCGGCGGACCTATCGGGATTGCCAATTACCCCCGGCTGTGGGAAAAACTCGGCCAGCGCCAGGATGACGCTCTTCCATGCGCAATCGAGGCAACAGAGGAAGTGGTCGAAGGTCGCTTGACTGGAGACCACCTCATTTTCCGCCCGGCTCTTCCAAAATTCCTGCGTCGGCCTCCCATGCAGGCAAACTACTGCTCCATGAACATATTGGAGACACTTCCGTATTCCGCCCCTGTAATCCCGCCCGGCATACGCCGTCTCGATAAAGTACTAGGGACACACGATCCACACGGTGTGTGGGCCTCTGCCAAGGGAATCGCCATCGCTTGCGAGCCTTTTGTGCCATTAAAAAGATGGCGGCTACCTAGGCCCCTTACTGTATTCCGATCTTGGATGCAAGAGCGTGGTTTCGACCTACGAAGTTCCAGCGCCGGAAAAATTGCCGCGCAACTCATCGAGGCAATGGGTGGTCCGTTCGGCTCGTTCATATTTGCGGAAGAGGAATTGTTGCGCCTTCTGAATGAAATGGCCCATGGGATGGAAGAATCGGAATCCGAAGGAGACCAAACAGCAGGGAAACCCAGAAAAATTCGCGCACAGAGTGTTTCAAGACAGAGACTCTGGGACGTCCTCATGAAGGCTGCCAAAGGCGATAAGTCTATTGCCAATAACCTCCTGAATTCTTTGATTGGCGTAGGGTGCTTTCGTATCGGGCTGAAACTTCAGTGTAGCGAGTGTTCCCAGAAGACCTGGTTCGACGTAAACGATCTTGCAGACACCCTGAAGTGTGAAAGGTGTTTGAAGGATATTGCTTTTCCCATCGCGGAACCGCCCCACGAATGGTACTACCGAGTTGTCGGTCCATTTGCGGTTGAAAATTTCGTGGAAGGTTCCTACACGGTCGCGTTTGCACTCCGATTTCTAATAGACGGTCTGCACGCACAAGCAACGTGGATACCGAGCTTCTTGCTCACCTCCACCGACAAGAAACTGGAGGCTGACTTTGGCATGTTCTGGCGCGGTTCGTTTTTCGACCGATTGTCAGAACCATTGCAAGTCTTTGGAGAATGTAAATCGTACGATTTGTTTGAGGACAAGGACTTTGACCGGATGAATGCGCTTGCCGATGCGTTTCCTGGTTCCATACTCGTATTTTCCACGCTGCGTAGGAAGTTGGATGACAACGAGCAGAAGAAAATTGCGAGCATTGCTAAAAAGGGGAGGAAATACCTCGGAAACGGACGATGGCAAAATCCGGTAGTCATTCTGACCGGAGATGAACTGTTTGGCGATGAAGGCCCGCCTGATTGCTGGAAGTCCGCTGGGCTCAGGTTCGATAGATTTGGAAATACGGATCATCCGCTGCAAGAACTCAGTGACATCACCCAACAACTTCACTTAGGGATGGAGTCGTATTGGGACTATGTGGAGAAACAGCGTTTAAAGCGAATTAGACGCATCCATCCCTCACCACCCGGACGAGTTGCTGCCACCTAAAGATGGGTAGATCACGCTTCGACACGGCTGACGACCCGTTCACACGTGGGGACCAGTCCTGGCTCGCGTGATTTTCCGCAGGCGTTTCGCGGTCTCGGCCCGGGCAATTCTCGGCTCGTCGTTCAGCAGGCCGCGAAGACCCGCAAGGCGGGCATGGATGTCTTAGAACAATTGCGAGGGTTTTGGAACATCCTTGGAACAAAACCCTTAATTTATGGAGAGATTTTCAGCTGCTTCCAGGCGTAAAGGCAACCGAATCATCAGGAGTTATGGAGCGGGCGATGGGAATCGAACCCACGTCCGAAGCTTGGGAAGCTTCTATACTGCCATTGTACGACGCCCGCTCGTTTCTCTAGCTGTGTAATTATACACAACGAG
>Ga0326728_10010744_pt1 | contig 21266 bp, 18 predicted proteins | sample MB3enrmetagenome_FD_207602 | JGI IMG/M metagenome (GOLD analysis project Ga0326728, IMG submission 207602) | Lab enriched peat soil microbial communities from McLean, Ithaca, NY, United States - MB31MN | ecosystem: Environmental > Terrestrial > Soil > Wetlands > Peat | place: USA: New York... | reverse complement strand
CACTCAATTACAGCTTGACCTGACCCAATTTACGACCAGTTTTTGTCGATTCGGCTTATGCGTCGAACTCTACCGGGACTCAATCTCCATTCTACAGCGAAGCTGGCGCGGGACAACGGTGTTCAGCAGGCTGAAGGCCCTTCGGATTCTCGTCACCCGCTGGCAAATCGCTCCAGCATGAATGAGGACAGCTTCATTGTGTCCGGCAACCCGGCAGGCATTTCTCCACAAGTCAACGACAGTAAGAGGAGACGGTGTCATGAGTGAAAACGAAAAGCGAAAATCCGCAGGAAATGGCTCTGAATCGGAAGATAAGGTATTTTTTTCCATTCTGCTCGAGGACGCCCTGGTTTTTCCTTTTGGGACGGAATGCTGCAATTTGGATGATTTCGCCGAACAATAGCGTGCATCTGCCCCATGCTTGCATTTTGTATGATTTCCCGGCTTCAGTTGCGTTGTGCCTCTGGATGGCATACCTGTGCGCTCGAGACTGGTGAGGCCGCGAATCGGACGGCATCGGAGCTTAAGTCCCCTGATCTCCCACAAAATCTCACCTCACCTTATCGCAGGCTTCCGAAAAGGTAATTAACGTCTGTGAAGTGAATTTTGTGGCTGCTTGTAAGGCGATGAGATGGCGGGAAAGCCGGAAACCGGATCGAAACACCGTTAGAGGGACTGGCCCAAAGTGAAGTAAAAAGTGGCTCCGGCGCCTTGTTCAGCTTCGGCCCAAATACGCCCCCTGTGCTTGTGTATGATTCTTTGAACAGTGGCAAGACCTACGCCGGTCCCTGGGAAATCCCCGCTTTCATGAAGCCTCTGGAAAGGCGCGAAGAGTTTTTCCGCATGCTTCATATCAAACCCGGCGCCGTTGTCCCGGACGAAGTAAACCGTCAGTCCGTCCCTGTCCTGCATCGTTCCCAACTCGATACGTGAGGCGGCTCTTTTGGACGAAAACTTATAGGCGTTACCCAGCAGGTTTTCCAGGACAGTGCGAAGAAGCCCCGGATCACCGTTCGCCGAGATCCCGTCTGCGATTGCAAACTCGACGTTCCGGCCCTGGTCGTCTGATTGCAGGTCGGACGCCACCTGCCGGGCCAGGCCGGACATGTCCACGATTTCTCTTTTCGCGGTGGCGCGTACGGCCCTGGAGAGGGACAGTAAGTCTTCTATCATCTCGCCCATCCGGGCCGATGAAGATCGCGTGCGCTTGATATAATCCATGCTTTTCTCATCAAGCCCTGCGGAGATCCTTTTCTCGAGCATCTCGACGAACATCGAGATCTTGCGAATAGGCGCCCTCAGGTCGTGCGATACCGCGCTGGCAAAGCTTTCCATCTCGTTGTTCAAAAAGGCGAGATCTTCGTTGGCAACTTGAAGTCTGGTGTTGGCAATCTTGAGTTCATCATTGGATCTGACCAGTTCGGCCGTGCGTTCTTTGACGCGTAGCTCCAAGTCCTGATAGAGCTGCATGTTTTCCATCGCGACCGAAGTGGTGTCCGCAAGGGCCTGGAGCACCCTGACCACCTCGGCTGGAGGCGCGCACCTTTCCGCCCAGTAGCTGCCTATTGCCCCAATGGGGTCCGCCGTCCGGATCGGCACCATGACGAGGCTTTTTACAAACGTGGGTCTGTAGGCATCCGCAGGAATACGTTCGTCGGCGTAAATGTCCGGAATCACCGCCGCCTGGCGATTGAGCATGGCCCATCCGCTTATGCAGGCCGACATCGGGAATCGCTGGCCCTTCCAAAGAGGGGCTATGGCGTATTCTTCAGCGTAATGGCATAAATTGCCTTCCCGCAGAACGAATGAAGCTCCATCGGCGCCTGTGAGTTCCCGCGCCGCGTGACGGACGATCTCCATTATTGCGTCCAGGTTTCGGGCAAGCGACAGGCGCTGTACCGCCTCCACCAGTCGGTCCAATGCTTCGGTATAGGGCACGAACTTTGCCCCGGGAGGCCTTTGCAATCCACCAGAGAGCAACTTTTGGATCATCGGCGCGAGATCGCCCGGCTTTTGCTTGGAAACGAACGAAACACCCATTTTCATGAGCCTTTTTGCCTGTTCGTCCTCGGGCGCCAGTCCCGAGTACGCTATGAAAGGAACTTCCGGACGTTTGCTTCGGGCTGCCTCAAAAGCCGCTACGCCGCTGAAACCGGGGATGGTGGAATCTGAGAGGATGAGGTTGAAAAAAGAGGAATCCAGCGCAGCAAGAAACTCGGCCGGTGTTTCGACCACTCGCAACTCGGACTCTATACCGTTTCTTTCGAGTAAGTCCCGTATAATAAGAACGTCATCTTCATCGTCCTCAAAAAGCAGGATATTCGGAATATCGGCCATTGTTGGATTCCCTGTTTACGTTCCAAATTGGGCCTCTCTTTACACGGGGTATTATAATACATAAATACAGCGTTTACAGTATTCCGGACTGATTGATAAAGTATTTTCAGGACATACTATGAAACCATATTGGAGTGAATCGTTCCTTGCGCTCTCATTATAAAAAGGTTTGAGGAGGACAAATGGAAGCGGAGAACTTGCGGCGCGCTTTGGACCTGATCAAAGGAGACGGAGAGGGCGGGGAGCAGATCAACCGCTGTGAAGTCAGCGCTGAAGGCAGCCAGGATGTCGAGCTCCTCGACGCCTATTCGAGGGCTGTCATCAATGTAGTCGATTCAATCGGACCGGCGGTGGTCGGTATAAGCGCCAGGCCTGATGGCCAGGCGGGGCGGGGCGGGTCCGGCTCGGGGGTGATCATCACCCCCGACGGCTATATCCTCACAAACGATCATGTGGTGCGGGGCGCAAAGCTATTGACCGCAACTCTCAGGGATGGAACGAGCTTCGACGCCGCTTTGATCGGTACGGACCCCGCCACCGACCTGGCTTTGATCCGAGCGGGTGGATCGACCCTTCCCTATGCCTCGATCGGAGACTCGTCGGCTTTGCGGGTGGGGCAGCTCGTGATCGCCATAGGAAACCCCTTCGGATTCCAGTCAACAGTTTCCACGGGTGTCGTGAGCGCGCTTGGCAGGGCGCTCAGGAGCGCCGACGGACGCCTCATCGAGAACATCATCCAGCACACCGCGCCCCTGAATCCCGGCAACTCCGGCGGCCCGCTGGTCGATTCAAGAGGCCGTGTGGTCGGCGTCAATACGGCCATAATAGCCATCGCTCAAGGGATTGGTTTCTCCATCCCTTCCGATACTGCAAAGTGGGTGGTATCTCAGCTGCTGACGCTCGGAAGAGTCAGGCGTGGGCACTTGGGCATAAGCGCTCAACAGCGCCCGCTTTCGCGGCGGTTGGTGCGGTTTTACGAGCTGAAGGCGGAATTCGGCGTCGAGGTCGTGTCGGTGGCGCCGCAAAGTCCCGCCTCGATAGGCGGCATTCGGGAAGGCGACATAATCGTGGCAATAGACGGGCATGAGGTGGCCAGTGTGGATCATATTCACAGGTTTTTGGCCGAGTGGCCCGTCGGAAATCTCGTAAAACTCACTGTCATCCGTGGACAAGACCGCGTGGAACTCGAAGTCGTTCCCGTTGAGGCGCCGTCTTCATAGGTAGTTTACTTACAATCAGGACTTGAAGGCCGGCCTCATCCCGGGCAGGGGGTCATCTGCATCTTCCCTTCGCCTCTTCAACCAGTTCCAGCAAAGAGGCGATTTTTTCCTTTGGTTTTCTGCCGGCGAATTGTTCCCATTTCTGCGGCGGAAGCACTCTTCTCAGGTGCGCCTCGACCGGAAAGAAAGCCTGCCAGCAGGCTACGATCCGTTGGCATGGAAGGTCCCCTGCTTCCTGCAGGCAATATGTCAAAGGCGCCTCGCCGCCCAGCCTGGGGCACCTCATCAAAAATTCTTCCGAATTCATATACTTGCTTCCTGGTCTCCACACTTGCACTTCATATGAGAGACGCAGGGGCGGCTGAAAGTATCTCCGCCCGCTCTGCGTCTCTCTGGCAAGGTCTTCATAGTTTCGGAAAATTTTCAATCGATTTCAGCGCCCGCTGGATCTCCTCGTCACTCAGCTTGTGCTGCGTGAGCTTCCCCGAAAGGAACGCGTCGTAGGCGGACAGGTCTATTATTCCGTGGCCGCTGAAATTGAAAAGGATCACCTTTTCCTTCCCTTCCTGTTTGGCCCGCTCTGCCTCCTGGACCACGGCCGCTATCACGTGATTGGTCTCCGGCGCGGGGATTACACCCTCGGTCCTTGCCCATTGCACTCCCGCTGTAAAAGTCTCGATCTGGTCATAGGCCCTTGCCTCCACGATTCCCTCCTTTACGAGATGGGAAACAATGGGGGCCATTCCATGATACCTCAAACCGCCCGCGTGAATCGATTCAGGCACAAAGTCGTGGCCGAGCGTATACATGGGCAAAAGAGGCGTAGTCATGGCCGTATCCCCGAAGTCGTATGCAAATGGACCACGGGTAAGGGTCGGGCAGGAAGCAGGCTCCGCCGCAACCACGGATACCTTTTTCCCGTTGATTTTATCCCGCACGAAGGGAAGCGAAATTCCGGCAAAATTGCTGCCCCCGCCTGCGCATCCCATCACCACGTCAGGGTATACGCCTATTTGGGCAAGCTGCTTCTGGGCCTCGAGGCCGATAACCGTCTGATGGAGCAGAACGTGATTTAGAACACTGCCCAGAGAGTAGCGGGAATCCTCGTTTCCAACCGCGTCCTCGATAGCTTCGCTTATGGCGATCCCGAGGCTTCCGGGGGAGTCGGGATGTTCAGCCAGAATCTTTCGCCCTGCATTGGTCCTGTCGCTCGGACTTGGAATGCACTCGGTTCCCCAGGCGGCCATCATGAGGCGGCGGTATGGCTTTTGCTCAAAGCTGATCTTGACCATGAAAACCCTGAGCTCCAGACCAAACATCGCACAAGCCATACTGAGGGCGCTCCCCCACTGGCCTGCACCGGTTTCCGTCGATAGGCGCTTGATGCCGAAAGCCTTGTTGTAATAAGCCTGTGCAATTGCGGTATTGGGCTTGTGGGACCCCGGCGCGCTTGCCCCTTCGTACTTGTAGTAAATTCTTACGGGGGCCCCCAGGGCTTTTTCGAAGTTGAGAGCACGGCAAAGCGGCGTGGGGCGCCATAGAAGGTACTTTTCCAGTACCGGTTCAGGGATGTCTATCCAGCGGTCGGTCGCTACTTCCTGCTCGATCAGGTTCATCGGAAAAATAGGGGCAAGGTCCTCGGGCCCGACCGGTTTGCCCGTTCCGGGATGCAGCGGCGGATTCATCGGTGTGGGCATGTCGGACAGAATGTTGTACCATTGTTTCGGGATTTCACTGTCTGCCAGAACGACCTTTCTCTGTTCCATTTCTTGTTCTCCTCCTGTCTGTTCAAGTTGCGAAGCTCAGCGGCCCAAAAGACAAAAAAAGGCCGTGGCGCCAGGTCGTCATATTTGAACCTGGCCCCACGGCCCTTTATCTGAAAATCAGGACTTATGTGGACAGGCTCACCCAGAAGCCCGCCACAACCACACCATTTGAAAATTCCTGGAAACGGCCGCCACCATGCATTCCTTTCGCTATCAATCTTATAATTAATACAATAAAAAAAATCGATGTCAAGAAAACTTTGCGGGAGGTCCGGCCGCCTGTGAACACCTCAGGCGCGCGCCCTCCACCTGGCCGAAAAGAACCCGTCCACTTCATGTTTATGCGGCCAGGAGCGAAAGTACGGTCCCGATGCCATTTCCCGGCAGGTGTAAGGCAGATTTTCCGCCGCCGGCTCCAGTACAAAGTCGGGGTGTGATTCACTTAAATGGTTTGCAACGGATTCGTCTTCGTCCCGCGAAACCGTGCAGGTGGCATATACCAGCACTCCGCCGGCTCTCACGAACTGTGCTGCATGAGCAAGCAGTTCCTTCTGTACCTGTGATAGCCGGTAAGGATCTTTTATGTGCGTGCGCCACTTGATGTCAGGTTTGCGCCGAATCGTCCCCAGACCCGTACAGGGGGCATCAAGCAAAACCCGGTCAAAAAGCCCGGTGGACTCAGGCCTTAGCGCAAGGACATCCTCGGAGAGCGTGCGAATTATCGTTATACTCTGCCTGTTGGCGTTTTTTTGCGCCTCTTCGAGTTTCCATGCCGACCTGTCGACGCTCAGCACTTCCCCGTCGTTTTTCATCAAAATGGCGATGTGCGCAGATTTAACGCCCAAACCGGAGCAAAGGTCCAGGATGCGCTCACCCGGCTTGGGTGCGAGCAAAAGGGACACCATTTGCGATGCCTCATCCTGCGCCTGCAGCCAGCCCTCCCGGAATGCTGCCGTTGCGGTCATGTCCCGCCTGGGCGACTTTGCCCGCAGTGCCCCGTCCAGCCAGGGAGAAGGCGCCGCATCTATCTTTTCCAGCTTCAAAGATTGGGCGGCCTCTTGAGGTGAAACCTTTAGTGTGTTGACCCGAAAAACCGCAGGGGCGATTCGATTGTTCGACTCGCAGAAAAGCCCGGCTTCAACCGCGCCGATTTCATCGATCAGCCTGCGTACCAGCCAGATCGGGTGTGACGTCATTACCGCCATGTACAATGCCGGGTCCTTGATTGGATCGGGCCGGTTCCACCCGCTGCCTCCTGCGGGATACTCCCCGACGACGGGCTCGACGCCCGAGCTTGACCCGGACCGCGATCCAGGGGCCTCCGGCATCCCGGCAGGCGGTCCCTCCGCCTTGCCTCTTCTGACCGCCTCGCGCAAAATCGCGTTTATGAACCGGATAACGTGGGGAGGATGGCTTGTCTTGGCTATCTCGACTGAGTCGTTCACGGCCGCATGGGCCGGTATGCGATCCAGAAACAGGACCTGATACAAGGCCAGCCGAAGGAGGACCCGTACTGCCGGAGCAATCTTGCCGGGCTTGGTCCTGCTAAGCTCGTCGATATGCCAGTCGAGGCGCCCCTGCCAGCGCACCACACCATATACCAACTCGGTTAGAAGAGCCCTGTCGCGCGCATCGAGCGCTTTGTGACGTTCCAGGGTGGTCCGGATCAACCGGTCGGGATGGGCAGCTTTCTGCTCTAAGTGCAGCAGGATTTGATAAGCCAGGGTGCGTGTGACCATATGACATTGAGCAGTGAGCAGTGAACGGAGTGCATATGTTCATTCTTCACTGAGCTCTTCTTAATCCTGTCTGGAAAGAACTGACTTCAACACGGATTCGACCCGATCCATCGCGACCTGCGTATTAATGCACGGCCCGAAAGGGCGCTGGTTGAAAATGCCGTAAACGGGTAGCGGAGTAGTGTCCTGGATTCCGCTGGTCAGGTCCCGCTCGCATGCGACGGCTATAATCAGATCCGGACGGGTATCGATAACGATCCGGCGCGCGATGGTTCCTCCGGTGGCGACTGCGATGTGAGCACCGTATTTTTCCGCAAGTGTCAGCAAGTCCCTGATGCTGCATTTCCCGCAACGTTTGCAATTCTCCACCCGGTGGGTGATTTTGACTTCACAGTCTTTATCTTGCAGACAATGGGGCATCAGGAGCAGGATAGAACGCGGTTGCCTGCCGTTGCGGCACTGCGCGAGCACAAGCTCGTTATTCACTGCGACGAAAGCATGCTGGACCTGTTCGCGGCGAAAGCCTGCCAGCCTGCCGATGCCGACAAGTATCGGCAGCAGTAACTTGATGGCGACACTGCGGAGCCGTCGCGAAAAAGAAACGTCGCGGCCAAGCGCGAAAACCACGGCCAACAGCCCGAGGCTCCCTATCAGCACCGCGCCGGCCACGGCGGTAAGCACTCCCATTATCGACGGAAGATAGACCGAAATCCTGCTGAAACCATAATAAGGCACTATATAAAGAAGGATGAGAACAGCGGTTGCGATGATCCCGAAAAGCGCGACAAGAGATATTACGATCTGCTTCTCGTCTACGGCGGCAAGAAGGTTTGAATCGGGAAGCGCTCCGTTTTCGGTGGGCTGCTGGGCCGAGATGCCGGGTGTTGTCCGTCCTTCATTTTCGGGGGTTGCGGGGTCCAGGCCCGGCGGCTTGTCCGCGATTCTTTTCATTTTTCTCGCTTGAGTCATTCTAGAAAAGAGCCTCTCGATATTGGCCTGCCGCGGGTGAATTCATACGCCCGCATGCGCCGTTGGCCCTCCATTTGAAGCTCGCCGATACACAGAGATCGCCCGCAACTTCCGGTGACGATCAGGCCGCATTCCGCGATGCCGGTTACCTCGCCCCCGGCTCCATTTGCCGCCCAGGAAAATGAGGAAGCTCCGAAACATTTGACCCTCTTTCCTCCCAGCATAAACCATGCGCCGGGCGCAGGGTCAAACGCCCGAATTTTGTTTATAATATCTTTTGCGGGAGAATTCCAATCAATCCGAAGCTCATTCTTTTGGATCGGAGGGGCCAAGGTGGCCAGAGCGCTGTCTTGTTCCCTGCCGGCAAGCCGTCCTGCAGCCCAATCGGGAAGTGTGTTGACCAGGAGTTCCGCGCCCTCTTCGGCAAGAGTCTCGCAAATCTCCCCAAAAGTATCCGTGGGACTGACCGCAACCTCTTTTTGGGAAATCACCGGGCCTGTATCCATCCCGGCGTCGAGAAGCATGATCGAGATGCCCGTAACACTCTCCCCGGCCAGTATGGCACGCTGAATTGGAGCCGCCCCTCTGTACTTGGGCAAAAGAGACCCGTGAACATTCAGGGTCCCGAGTGGAAAAATGTCCAGGAAAGACTGTGGAACAATCTGACCGAAAGCCACTACGACGGCGCATTCCGCACCGTACGCCCGGATTTTTTCGATAACTTCGCCACGCCGTATACTTTGGGGCTGGTATATTGGAATTCCTGCCTCGATCGCCAAGGTTTTGACAGGCGATTCATGAATCTTGCGGCCCCTTCCGCTCGGACGGTCGGGTTGAGTGATTACAAGGCAGACCCCGGCTTTGAAATCCAGTAATTTTCGCAGGGACGGCACGGCAAAATCCGGGGTTCCGAGAAATACTAGTCCAGACACAGCTGCGCTTCTTCCCTTTCCTCCTTGAGCTTCTTTTTCCACTTTCTTTTGAAAATATCCCTGGCGACCATGTTTATTCGGTCGATAAACAATCTGCCTTCCAGGTGATCCATTTCGTGCTGGAGCGCAATCGAAAGCAGCCCCCCAGCCGCTATTTCCATCTCCTCGCCCCGTCGGTCGAGCCCGCGCACCACAACCTCCTCGTGCCGCGTTACCTTGGCAAAATATTCGGGCACGCTGAGGCAACCCTCTTCGGATGTTGTCTTGCCTTGAGCGCTTACAATCTCGGGATTTATGAGCACGATCAGTTCGGATTCCTCGCGCTGAATATCGACTACAAGCACACTGACCGGGCGGCCGACCTGGTTTGCCGCAAGACCGATTCCCGGCGCGTTGTACATCGTCTCGATCATATCGTCTATGAGACGCTGAATGCCCTCATCGATATTCTGGACACGTTCGGCTTTTTGGCGCAGTACCCTGTCAGGATATGTACAGATAGTAAGGATCGACATTTTAGACATTTCCTCAAATAGTGTTTTGTCTCGCGTTGTTATTTTAAATCGTTGGGCTCTTAGTTTCAACGGCATCTTATGCCTGGTGACCGAGTAAATTCCTTGAATTCCTCAAACCCTTGATCCCCTGTCTGTTTGTGCGGCACGAATCGTGCTTGCTTAATCGCGTGCTGAGCGGATATCGGGCATTGAACAACCCCGTGACCTCTAGCCCCCGGCGCGAGCAGGCATGATAACTTTTGCTGTCGATTTTGTAACTGGAAACTGCCATTGTTCCATCCTGGGTTTCCGGATGGGCCAACTAAAAAAAGGATTTCCCGGTGCTCCACACGAACGGCTTCGCTGAAAATCCGCAAATAAGCGTCATAATACCCGCCAAGAACGAGGCGCAGGGAATCGCATCGATAATAACCAGAGTCCGCGAAGCCCTTGACGAAACCAGCTTCAGCTATGAAATTATCGTAGTGGATGACGGATCTGCCGACGAAACCGCCAAGAAGGCCCATGAGGCCGGGGCAACAGTACTGTGCCATCCTTACAACATAGGAAACGGAGCAGCTATAAAAACCGGCATCCGGTATTCGAGGGGCGGCTGGCTCGTAATGCTCGACGCCGACGGACAGCACCCGCCCGAAGACATCCCCGCCCTGCTTGAACTGCTCCAAAAGTATCACATGGTCGTGGGCGCACGCACTTCCAGTTCCGAAACGAGTTTCCATAGAAACTTGGCAAACAGGATCTACAATCGGTTTGCCTCATACGTGTGCGGCCGTCCCATAGACGATCTCACATCCGGCTTTCGGGCGATCAGGGCCGGCGCTGCAAAGGAGTTCGTAACCCTTCTGCCCAATACCTTTTCCTACCCCTCGACGATAACTCTGGCCACGGTGCGCTCAGGCTACAGCCTCGCTTATCACCCGATAAAAAGCCCAAGGCGTGCGGCAGGCACCAAAAGCAAAGTCAAGCTCCTGAAGGACGGATCGCGCTTCTTCCTCATCATTTTCAAAATAACCACATTGTTTTCGCCGATGAAGATCTTTCTTCCGGCCAGTTTGTTTACCTTCCTGGTTGGAGTCGGCTACGGTCTTTTCAAGATTTTTATGCTTGACGGCCGATACGGTCCGACCTCCCAAATGCTCATAGTATTCTCCGCGCTGATCTTTCTAATCGGGCTCATATCCGAACAGATTACTCAATTGCGGTACGACCGCAGCATTCCTTTTGCCGGCCAGAGGCAAAGGAGATATCTCGGTCCGGACAGGCGCATGGGAACGGAGGGACTTACCGAGGATCCACGGGCGGAGGCGCCGCAGCTGGATCTCCCCTCAAAAGCATTGACCGCAAAGATGCTGAGCCCGCGGAAAGATGCAGTTGAATAAAAGAATGAAAATCGGCCCTGCTCTCTGAACAGGAGAGGGCCTGCCGATGTTCGGAGCCCGGTTTCAGGGAATCGCGCGATCGGTTGTGCTCACCGCCTGGCGCCCTGTTTTTTTCCGGGTCCGCCTCAATTTACTCCACAGCTTTTTATGTCCCCATTGTATACCATCCGATTGATTGCATCCGGATGTTTTCATTGAAAAAAGGGATGAGATTGGTAAAAATAGCAACTGCGCTGGAGTGCCATATAATATAATTCAGGCCTCCGGTGGGTTCGAAAATCCCCGTCCCTACCTTGGAGATGGGGAAGGTTGTATTATCTTATCGCCGGGCGGTCAAAATCCCCGGCGTTTGTTTGGATGTAAGAGGATGCTGCATAAAGTACTTCATGTTAAGCCCGACCCTGAAATTCTCGAAAAATCGGGAGACGGCCGGGTTGTCCCCTTCAGCGGCCTGGTCGATCGAGAGATAATCAGCAAATCGGACCTTGAATACATCGCTGGAGAGTCTAACGGCTCGACCAAACGGATAGAGGAGTTGCTCTTAGGCTTGGGTGTCCCGAAACACGAGATCCTTCTGTGCCTAGCCGAATATTACTCTCTTCCCTTCGTAGAGTTCAACGAGACCCTGAGGGCGCCTGCCCGTATATTGGAACGCCTCGATCTGGAAGAACTCAAGCGAGACCTTTGGTTCCCGCTCTCAGTGGGGACGGCGGAGGCCCGGGTTGCAGCATTCGATCCCGGCGACCCCAAACTCCACGATAATGTAAAAGAAACTCTGGGGGTCCCTTCGATCCGGTTCATATTGGCCATGCCAAGCGACATTACCCGTATGGTCGAGCACAACCAGGACATAAATCCCTGTTTCCCGCCGGCCGCCGGGAGAACGCCTCTTGCTGAGCTTCGCACCAGGCTTGCAGCTGACCGGACGGTCCTCGCCTGGTACAGAACTTCCATGGCAAAGGGAAGAACGGGCCTGGCGCTTGTCCGAACGGGGGTGTCGTTCATCGCCATCAGTCTTACTCTGCTGAGGATTTTCGGAATCGGTTACCTGACCGTCATGGAGGCGCCTCTCCTGCTGGTTGGGCTGGTTATGGCCGTTGAAGGAGTCAGTTGGTATTTGCCGGCGAGGAAGCTGGAACCGAGTGAGATCCACTACTCGCCTACGCGCTCCACCTTCGGGACCACTATTCCAGAGCTGAAATCGTCTGAAGAAGGCCCGTTGATGACCCGGTCCGAACCCGTGCAGGGAGCTGAACAGCTTCGGACGAGATGGAACAGGCTCTCTCCGGTTATGAGGCGCAGGTTTTTTGCAATCGACAGGACCGACCTTGCTGAAGAGAGGACCTTTCTTGCCGTATACAGGACAAAGATGGCAAGATCAAGGACCGGCCTCGCCTTTACCAGGACCGGCATCTCTTTTGTCGGACTTGGGATCCTTCTCATCAGGCAATTTCCCCCCGGCTTGTGGTCGATCTTTTACGGCTCCTTGATTTTCGCAGGCCTTGTCATGTTTCTGGAAGGCGCCGGCTGGTATTTTCCCGGACGCCGTGCTGGTAGAGAAAGCCTCATGACCATAAGCCAGATAGAGGAAAGCACCTCCATATGGGATTTTATGTTCCGCGCTTTCAGCAGGATTGATGACCTCCCGCCCAAACTGTCGATCAAGGGTACACATGCTCCCGGAATCTGGGGAACCACCGGGCTCGCCCTGGAACGCACGCTTCTTGCCGAAAGGCGAAACGTAAAGTCAAGGCTGAGAACCACGATGGCAAGGTCAAGAACGGGCCTATCATTTATCAGGACCGGAACGAGCATCTTTTCTGTCGGCCTGGGGCTGTTGGTCTATTTTGGCTGGGGCAGCATTTTTTGGACACTTTTCGATTTCCTGCTGATGGTTGCCGGTCTCCTTATGATCGTCGACGGCCTTTACTGGTACATATCGGCCGAGCGAACCAAGAGGCAACTCCCCTATTGCTTCGAAGACCTTGAGATCCGTATGCCGGATTTTGGCAAGCCGAATATGTTGTGGAAAAAGGTAATATTTAGCTATGAAGATAATGAATGCCCTCGCTGAATCCGCAAAAAGTTTTGAGCCCCTTGTTGATTGGGGGATCCTGAGCGCCGGAGAACTGCGTTCGGCGGAGGAAGCAGCCAGGGCGAGGGACGTTGAATTTGAGGAGATACTGCGCTACGACCACGGCATTCCCCGCAGGAAACTGCTCGAAGCTCTCGCCGCGCATTATGCCTGCGACTGGACGGAGTATGATGAAAGGCTGCCGGTGCCTGCTGAACTTCTTGCCGGGTTGGATGCCCGGAAGCTCTGTTGTGGCCTTTGGTTTCCCGTCGCACTGGACGAAGCGGATGGCACCGTTGTCATAGCGGCCCGAAATCCTCGCGATCCCTTTATGATAGAAGAGGTGAGACACTGCTTTGAAGCTGAGAAATTTCAGTTCCACGTGGCCCTCGCCGAAGATATTTCCTATTTCATTGAGGATTTTCTGAACTCCGATCCCGAGCATCTCGTCGGAAACGAAAGGACGGCGCTGGCGCTCTGGCGCAACACGATGGCTCGATGGAGAACGAAGCTGGCCGGCTATAGGACGGATTTTGCCACGGTCAGGACCTATTTGACCCTTCTGCGCGGCGGTCTGACGCTCATGGTAATCGGTAGAACGCTCCTGCGCAGCGGCGGCGAGGCAACCCATCTGGCCACGGTCTACTGGTCGATGATCGCTGTCGGCCTGTTGCTGATTTTTCTTGGACTGCTCAATTATTACAGGATCAGGAAATCCATTTTCCGCCCCCCCAAGCATGGGACGCTCGTGGAAGTTACGGCGGCAAGCCTGCACTTTTTGGAACGCTACCAGTTTGTCGAAAGAGACAAATGCGACGGCCAGGTCGGCAAGACTATGCTGGCGCGGCTTTCGGATATGGTCCATCGCACCGCGACGGACATCGATTTCTCATATGACAACAAGCCAAGGTCAAAGCTGGCGCACGAGAGAAACCTGTTTGCAGCGCAGCGCACGATAGCGGGATGCTATCGCACTATTTATTCCCGTGCCAGGACAGGTCTTTCCTTCATTCGAACCGGGGTCTCCTTTGCAAGTGTTGGGGTTGGCCTGGTTGGATATTTCGGCTTGAGCATGTTGAACATGGTCGATGCATTCATTATCCTGGCCGGAGTGCTGATGGTCATTGACGGCATACTGTGGTCATGGCCCGTTAGAAAAGAAAACTACGAAGCATTGAAATGTTCGATGTCGTTCTAAAACCCGTGAAGCGTTGAGTTTCACGCGACGCGAAGTCGTGAAAGAAAAAGCCGGCAGGCAAAAATTTGTCCGGCTCTCATCAACTTTTTTCTCCTTCGCACTTTGGCGTATTCGCAAGGGAATTCTGATCTATGAAGATAGTCCACAAAATAATGGTGGCGAATTTTGTTAATATACTGTTCATAGCGCTGACCGGTTTTTTTGCCTACCGCAGCCTGGACCAGGTGTTGACAAAATTGAGGTTCATGGAAATTGCCGACGACCTGAATTCATCTTTCCTCGAAATGCGGCTGGCCGAGAAAAATTATTTCCTGTATGGAGACACATCGGCGCTGCCTGAAATCGAAGTGAGAATAAGCTCGGTCTTCAATACCATCGACGAGTCCAGGCCGGACATCCTGCGGGCAATAGGCCGCGATAAAATGGACCTGCTGGAGTCGAGCCTTGCAAATTACCGGCAGGCGCTCGAAAATGCGAAAGTCGGCGACACTGCTGTACAGGCTAGAGTTCGGGAGGCAGGCCAAAAGCTGGGGGAATTTACCAGGTATGTCACAACGAGCGAGAGAGGAGAAGTGAGCAGGATAGTCGCAGAGTCCAGAAAGAGGCTCTTCCTTTCTCTGGTCTTGATCCTGCTTACTGCTGTCGGCATTACCCACCTGTTGTCCTTCAGGGTCCTGAGCTCCCTTAATAAAATAGAAAAGGCGACCCACTTCATAGCCGAAGGCGATTTAAGCAAAATAGAGCCGCACACGTCCCGCGACGAATGCGGCCTCGCTATTTCCGCGCTCGTTTCAATGGCTCAGGAGCTGCGCAACAGGGAAGAGCAGGTCCTCGAAGCCAGGAAACTGGCATCGATCGGAATACTTATTGCCGGCGTGGCGCACGAAGTAGGAAATCCGCTCAATAATATCTCTATGATGGCCCAGAACTTTATCGACCTCTACGATAGCATGAGCCGGGAAGATCATATTGGTTATATGAAAAGTGTCGAGGAAGAAACCGAGCGGATTCAGCGGATAGTAAAAGATCTGCTCGACTTCGCCAGACCCAAGAAGCCCGACCTTCGGGCAACCTGCATCAACGATGTAGTCCACAAAAGCATGCGGCTCGTACAGAACATGATCTGTATTTGCAATGTCGACGCGCAACTTGATCTGAAGAACGATCTGCCTTCTGTCTACATAGATGAACATCAGATCCAGGGGGTTTTGATCAACCTGCTCACCAACGCGCTTCACGCTTCATCGCCGGGAGACCGGCTGCGCCTTTCAAGCCGTTTCAACTCCGTTACCAACCGCGTGGAAGTGGACGTGGAAGACTCCGGGAAAGGAATAGCCCCCGAAATGCTTCCGCACATATTCGACCCCTTCTTCACCACCAAGGGGGCGAGCGGTACCGGACTGGGTTTATTTGTCAGTTACGGAATCATCAAAAACCACAAGGGAGACTTGAGAGTTAAAAGCGAGTTGGGCGCAGGGACCTGTTTCACAATAGAACTGCCGGTTTGCTGTCACATCGAGAGGAGCGATCAATGTCAGGTTTAAAGGTCATGGTAATCGACGACGAAAGGATTGTTGGGCAAATGATCAAAGCTTCCATGGAGCCGGACGGCTACACAGTGGAAGCCTTTCTCAATGCGGAACCCGCGTTCGCCAGGCTGAGAGAGGAAAAATTCGACGTAGTGATCACCGACCTCAAGATGAAGGGTATCGACGGAATGGATGTCCTCAAGACAATCAAGACTGCGTATCCTGAAATCAAGGTCATAATGATAACCGCCTTTGCAAGCCTGGATTCGGCGGTAGAAGCCATGAAAAGCAGGGTGGACGGCTTTTTCGCCAAGCCGGTGAAAATAAAAGACCTCAAAGAGTGCATCCTGAAGCTCCTGAATCCGACTGACGCGTCAACGTGCTAGAGGCGGGGTAAAGCGGCGCGACTCGCCGGGACATAAAGATGTCCAATCGGCTTGATTCTCTGCCTGCTTTGCATTAAACTTGCCCACATAACCGGCACGTTCAACCTAAGGGGAACTCGATGGTACAGGACATTCGCGAAATCGATTTAAGAAGAATCAGCCCGAATCTGCGAATCGTCATCGCGGCCGAATGCATCGAAGAAATTGAACACGGCATAAAGCGCTGCGGTCAGCAGGAACCTATTGTCATTTGTTTCGAGCACGATTCGTTCCGAATCATCGACGGAGAAAAACGCTGGAGGGCGTGCAAAAGGCTCGGATTCAAAAAGATCTGGGCCATTATAGCCTGAAAGAGCCGCGTCCACAATCCTGGCCCTGTTTGAGACGATATTTTTCTTGAAAAATCGGAGACCTTCCAAAACCGCTGTCAATTGGTTGGCGACAGCCTCCCATGTCTTAAACCCTCCTGCCTGGGTCGGCAATCCGGACTTCAACAGTCTGGAGATTCCACCTCCTGATTGGCAGCGGGACCCCGATCGTCACGATGACCGCTCATCTTGCCTTTGGTGCGATCCTTGCCACTTTTACACTATGGCCTGTTAGTCAATTCTCGTGTACTACAACGCCTTTCATGAATCCGGCAAGATCGGATTCCATTTCCTGCTGATTGATGGTTCCGATTTTCGTATGCCTGACGCTGTAGAGTATGGCATGATCGCTATTTGCTCCAGCGCTCCCGGACCGCTTGTATACAGTCGATATCGAAGTGGCGTCGTCTTTAAGTAGTATCTGCCCGTCATATGGTTTTCTGCCGTCCACGAGCCGAAGCCATTCGTCTGAATTTTTTTTGTCATCGCTGTTAGGTTTTACATGCCTGATTATGCGAAATTCGTTCTTGTCGAATTTACTTTCTTTAATCATAACGGTCCTGACGTCCCAGACTACCGATCCTTTGCTTCTGAAGTAGTTGAGCCATATCGTAAGGATGCTTTCGTCAGTGGTCTTCATGATGTTGGAGCCGCAATCGGCATGAAACATCTTGGACTCGAATGAAAAAGAACCGTTATTCGGCTTAATTTCCATATTGGCAAATACCGATGGAATAAGATTCTTAAGCTGAAGATATTCACGCCATTGTTTAAAGGTCCCGCTATATGATACGTTAAAAAAATCCGTAAGTACCTTCAGCTCTTCAATCTGGTCATCCAAAATCAATCCGGTCTGCCCCGTTTTCATCATTACCGCGCAGCCGTCGGGCAGGGGCAGGATAAATGCCACATATTCCTGGTCGGCGTACTCAATCGGCCAGGTCCTCACCAGCCATTTTCTTCCATAGGCGTCAGTATGTATAAACTCGCTGTCCGACTTCCCCAGAGAAGTAATGCGTATTTTTTCCGGGCCTACCGATCTGGTAGTATTTAGCGCCTTTAGCATAAGATCCATAAAACCTTTTGAATCCGAACAGATATCATTCAGACAAATATTGTCGGGGCTGTCCAGTTTAGCAAAAGCAGTGAATTGTATGTGGCCGTAGGCAATTTTACCGTTGCCTCCGAGATCGACGTTTCTGATTTCTTTGGGCTGGCCGTTTTCCCAATTGCCACCTTCGTGTCGCGTAATCAATTGAGGAAATGGATAGCTGGAGGTCGTGTACATCAACTTGTCCGACCCGCTGCCATTAGGAAACGTATTTGCTTTATTTTCCACCAGTAATTCCGTTCGTATTTTGGATTGCAAATCATGGAGAGCAGTCGTGCAAACTTTCTTCAGTTCATCATACGTAAGTGGCAGCTTAACTGTTGTATCTATCTCTTTTGTCTTTACGAAATCAAAGATTTCGAGATGGCGCATGCTTTTAAAAAATATCTCGGCATTGTTCCCGTAATCCCTGCTAACTTCTGAAATAGGCAGTGCATAATTTAGATTTTCATTCGGAGACTTGCTAAGGACAACTCCGACAACTTTTCCATTTTTATCGAGCAGCGGGCCGCCGCTGTTTCCGGGTGAAGCCGCAGCTGAAAAACGAATCCAGTTCCACTTGCCGCCGATCTCTTCAGGTGTATTCGAGGTATACAGACCGTCCCGAATGACCACGCCTTGTCCAAGGGCGTTTCCTACGGCAAAGACCCTCTCGCCGATTTCCGGAGCATGGTTTATTTCCAGGTATTCCGGAGATTGCCTCCCTTTTACGGTAAAAACAACGAAATCACGCCTGCTTGAAAATTTCACTATTTTGTCGATGCTGAATACATTGCCTTTGATGTCACGAATGAGGACGTCTTTAAAATGGCTCTTGAACCAGAAATTCATAACATGGGCGGCGGATGCGAATTCCGTCCCGCTACACGCAAATGCGGTCCCGACAGGATAATATTTGTCGTTACGAGCTTGGAAAGGCAGTAGATCCAGGGGCAAAGGTTTTTCATAGTTGATTGGGTCGTTCACCGGCTTTGGAACTATTACCTCATAAACACAGTTATTGACATGGTTGAAATCAAAGCGGACATCTGAATATTCGGAGGATGCAGGAACAGGGCTGACGCTCTTTCCTCCGGACGTTCTAACCTCGTTATGGCTTGCGCAGCCAGCTATTATGAATAAAACGAGGAAAACCAGTATAATCCGGCACCTGGGCCACATCATGTCTTCCGCCCTCCCTCGGCTGACGATATCCGGAATAATCCATCAAATTAATTGTGCGCAATGCATCCAAACCCGCGCTTCAGGTCGATTTCCGGCCAAAAAAACCTGAAATAACCCTCGGCCTGCGGAAGCATACGATTTCCCAATTGAACATGCACGTGATATATTAATGGAACTACGCTGATTCCCCGCTGTCATTAATAGTGCCGTAAAGCATATCTTAGACTCGAGACCGGTCTTTATTCTTATTCACTTATGATGGGAATTGCTTTTGCTCCTTCCAGCTCCAGCCAGGCCAGGAATAAAAATTTCTTCATTTTGATTTGGATTTCCGGAAATCCTGCCTTGGTTTGAAGACTGGCGGGATAGTATATTTTGATGCCCTCTGTTTCGGCGCTCAGATATTTTTCCCGTGCAGGAAAAACAGGTTCGCCTATAGAAACCCTCGGAACGTAACTGCCAGTTACGTGTTTGGATGAACATGCTCATCCGCCCATGGCGGGTTCCAGGGACATTTCTATTGTTATGCAGCGGGAATGCCTGGAAATGTAATCTATTGCGCTGTCACCGATCTTGAACATATTTTCCTCGGGTCCGGCTTGCCTGAATTACGGCGCTTCAGTTCATTAGACCGTTCTTCCTAAAATGCAGCTTGTATCTGCGAAGCTTTCTCATCAGCGTGGTTCTGTGGATTCCCAGGGCAGCTGAAGCCAGATGAAGGTTCCCGTTGTACTGTTCCATCACCTGGGAAAGGACCTTCTTCTCAAAGCAATCCACGGCGCATCTGTAATCACCCTCCAGCACCACTGGGGTTGTGTTCGGAACCGGCGGCAACAAACCCAGTTCGTCAAGCACATGTTCTCTCGTAATTCTGGTGTCGTCGCACAATACTACCAGACGTTCCATCATGTTGTGCAGTTCGCGCACGTTTCCCGGCCAGTGATAATCAGTAAGCGCCTGCACTGCGGACGGTGTCAGAATCTTGTTCACTTTATAACGGTCTGACAAGTTCTTCAAAAAATGGTTTGCCAGCGCGTAAATATCTTCCGGGCGCTCCCGAAGGGGCGGAATGTGGAAAGGGACTACATTCAACCGGTAAAAAAGGTCCTCTCGGAACTTGCCTTCTGAAACCAACTGCTTCAAGTTGCGATTCGATGCGGCAATGAATCTGACATCCACCTGCTCCGGAGTTGTGCTCCCAACACGGTATATCTCCTTCTCTTCAATTACTTTTAGCAGTTTTGCCTGACCGCTGAGTGAGACTTCGCTGATCTCGTCGAGAAAAAGAGTCCCTCCTGCTGCTGCCTGCAAAAATCCAGGTTTGCCGGTCTTGAGGGCTCCTGTAAAAGAGCCTCCCCGATAACCGAATAATTCCGATTCGAACAGTTGCTCGGGGATCGCCGTCATGTTGACTTTAACAAAGGGCCTGTTTCTTCTGGAACTGAACTGGTGGATGACCGTTGCGAGCACCCCTTTGCCTACCCCGGATTCGCCCAGGATTATTACGGTTGCATCCATGGCCGCTACTTGCACGGCTCGCATAAAAACCTTCTGCATCATCTTGCTCGCGGCCACCATATTGTCCATGGGGATGAATGAACGCGGCCGCTGCGCCTCATGCTGAGGTAAATCGTTGCAAAGTTCCCTGGGGTACACTGAAGTTACCACGTATATGACATCCCCAGTCTGATTGAATATAGGGCTTCCAGTTACAACGACCTTTTTTGAGGTGCGAAGGATTCTTTGCGGAATGGTCATGGGTGCTTTGTTCTTGATGACGAGCAAAGAAACCGACCGGTCGAAAAAACGGTCCCTTTCAAGGTCCTGCATGTGCCGGCCAATGACTTCCCGTTCTTCGATCTCGGCGATTTGCTCGTATGCCCGATTCACACCCAGAGTCACCGGGGAGCCGTCGGTGAGATAAAGAGCCGCACCGCCGGAGCTTACTACTGCTTTTCCTTCCTCGTTCAAAAGTTCCTTTATCTGGATCATGGCCGATCCTTAGGGAAGAGTCGCGCAACATAGGATAATACTATAAAGTTTGACAAAACTCCCCCTTTTTTTATTCTTTTACAGCAACTTGTAAAAAAAAAACAATCAACGAATCAGTGTGCAATGCTGCACTCGAAATCGAGTGCAAAGTTGCACAGATTGATGAATTTTCACCCCTTGAAAATAGTAGAAAGCCCTCTTCGAACACGTGAAGGGGAGTGCCATCACCCTGAAAAATACCTTCATTTCAATCGCTTGGCATAAAGATACATTAAATTCCTTTCTCTGATCTCCCATCTCATTGATCTGGCACTTTCCGTGCTGTTACACAATGTATTCCATAAAAGACCAGGATGCATCCAACTGAGGTGAACCAACAACCGGGAAGGAGAGTTCAATGAGTTTGTTAGGCCCTGTTTTCAAGCGTGAACCCGGTGGAAGGCAGCCCTACATTCCTCTCGGGCCCTTTCATGTAAGACTTCCATTCATCCATTATCGTTTTGAAACTGCGGATTATGTTCAAGGTTTGATCATGTGTGCCGTGTGTCTCGGAATCATACCCGTATTAACCGAATACCTCGGGATGC
>Ga0326728_10010743_pt1 | contig 21269 bp, 16 predicted proteins | sample MB3enrmetagenome_FD_207602 | JGI IMG/M metagenome (GOLD analysis project Ga0326728, IMG submission 207602) | Lab enriched peat soil microbial communities from McLean, Ithaca, NY, United States - MB31MN | ecosystem: Environmental > Terrestrial > Soil > Wetlands > Peat | place: USA: New York... | reverse complement strand
TGGTATACCTGAGCGCTCAGGTGGTGAACGGCGGGGTCAAGGGGATTCAGCAATACCACTCCCCAACGGCTGAGCAGGCGCGCCAGGAATTTCCCGAAGGCCTCAACCCACGTCGCCCCCGGCGCGTAGGTTTCGCGCAGGTCCTGCAACAGGGCTTGGCTCGGCGGCCCGGCAGGAAGACAGCCCTCCAGACGCGACAGGGCTTGACTGGATTCGCCAGTCAGCCGCACGTTCCCCACCGGCGACCGCGGGCTGGGCGAATCTCCGTGATCGGCAAGCGAGATGAGGTTGTATTCGTCATCCAGGATTCCCACCTGCGCCACTTCGGCCAGGTCGTGGTCCTGCGATGCAAGCCAAAAGATAGGCACGACCGGGATTCCCTGCTCGGTGAGGTAGTTTGCCAGACGCACGGTACTCAGGGCTTTGAAGAGCGTAAACGCCGGCCCACTGAACAAGCCGACCTGCTGGCCCGTGACCACGGCAAAGGTGCCATTCTTGGCCAATCTCTCCAGGTTCTCAAGAGTGGCAGCCCCGCAACCGAATGCCTGGTTCTGGCGAGTCAGGATCGCGCAGAGTTCCGCCCGCTTCCACTCGAAGTCCCGCAGTTGGGAAGCCACACTTTGGTAGCTGGAGGGCGAGTATGGGGGCGCGTTATAGAAGCGCGAGACCCGGTCAAAATGATAGAGGTAGTCGAGAAACAGCGCGCTGGAGTGTGGAACCTGTTGGTAGGGAACGGATGTGGTTATCATCGAAATGGTCAATTCTGAATGGTGAATAGTAAATTGTAAATTCTAAATTACCGCACGATTGCTTGTTGTTGTATCAGCGTGAGGATATCGTACAGGTCCGACCCTCCCTACTCTAAGACCATCCCCCGAACTCCTAGCCGCCCAACGCCCGGCTCGCCACGCAATTCAGAATCGCACCGCGTGGCCTCAGATCTGGTTGAGATGGCAGTCTTTCTGCTTTCTACGCATTGCCCTCAGTCCTCGAGCCCCGCCCGGGACTCGTGGAGCGCCTTCGCCACCGCTTTGCGTGCGGTTGAATTCAACGGTGAAAGCGGGGCGCGAGGGAAGCCCCCGGCGTAGCCGCTCAGGTCGAGCGCCGCCTTTATGCCGGGAACGCCATAAGGCATCGCGATCTTGCGGGCAAGCGGGAGCAGTCTTTCCTGGAATTCCAGGGCCTCCTTTTTCCTCTTCTGCCGGAAGGCCTGGTAGAGGCCCACGCACAGCTCCGGGGCATAATCGGCCTGGCTCAGCACCGCGCCCACCGCTCCGGCGCGCAGAGAATCATACAGAATCGACACCGATCCGACCAGCACTCGAAAGCCCGGCCGCACTCGCCGCAAAACCGCCCGCACAAATTGCAGGTCCCCAGAGCTTTCTTTCAATGCCACCACGTTGGGGATTCGTGACAGCCTGCCGATGGTGGAAGGCTCAAGGTGAAGCCCCGTGAACTGCGGGATCGAGTAAACAATCACGGGCCGATCGACCTTTTTCGCGACGGCCCGATAATGCGCCTCCAGCGTGTCCGCGTCCATCTTGGATTTGTAATAGTTCGGCGTGATGACCAGCAGGGCGTCAGCGCCGCGCGCGACAGCTTCCTGCCCAAGTCGTATCGTGGCGTCAGTGCTCTCGAGGCCGACGCCCGCAATCAGAATCTCAGGCGGTTGCACCACACCTCGCGCCACTTCCACCAGCCGCAGCCGCTCATCTTCCGTCAGATAGGGGGCTTCCCCGGAGGACCCCGCGACCAGCACCCCGGTAAGCCCTATGCCAGTGAGCTTCTGAACATTCTCGCGAAACAATCCTTCTTCAATCTCGCCGCGCTGATTAAACGGCGTAACGACGGGAGGAAATATCCCTTTGAGACCTTGGATGATCTCTTTGCGTGTCATGATCGTTTCCTTGTAGGGGCGGACCTTGTGGCCGCCCTAGGACCAACCGCGGGCACTGCCCTTAGCGGGCGGCCTGGGGCCGCTTTTGGGCAGCCACAAGGGCTGCCCCTACGGACACGTTCTGGTGCAATTCCTGCAAGCTGGCCACCCACACCTGTCCTTTTCTCAACTCTCGAATTCCTGCGATCACCGCGCCGGCAGCGGACAGAGTCGTAATGCACGTCACGCCGTGCTGAACGGCGGCCCGTCGGATCAAGCGATCGTCCTGGCGCGAGGAACGCCCCAGCGGAGTGTTAATGATCAAATCAATCTCGCCGCTCTTCACCAGGTCCACAATGCTCGGGCGTCGCTCCGTTACCTTGAAAACCCGTTCCACCGGAATACCGCTGGCCCGCAACGCCTGAGATGTGCCCTGTGTGGCCACCAGGATGAAACCAAGCTCCGCCAGATCACGCGCGATGGGAATCACCAAGGGCTTGTCATGATCGTTCACGGAAATGAAGATGCGCCCGGAAATCGGGATGCGGTTGCGCGCCGCAAGCTGCGCTTTGGCAAAGGCCAGGCCGAAGGAGTCCGCCACACCCATCACTTCGCCCGTGGACTTCATCTCCGGGCCAAGGATCGTGTCCGCGCCGGGAAGCTTCTGGAAGGGGAAAACAGGCGACTTCACGAAGGCATGATGCACGGGCAGTTCCGCTTCGAGACCGAATCCGGCGAGTTTAATCCCCACCATGAGCCGCGCGGCAATCTTCGCCAGCGGCACGCCGGTGGCTTTGCTCACGTACGGCACGGTCCTCGAGGCGCGCGGATTAACTTCCAGCACGTAAACCTGGCCGTTCTGGATGGCATACTGGACGTTCATCAGGCCCACGACGTTCAGTTCCTTGGCCAGTTTCACCGTGTACTCACAGAGCGCGGCGTGTTGCGTCTCGCCGATGCTCACCGCCGGCAGCACGCAGGAACTGTCACCGGAATGAATTCCCGCCTCTTCGATGTGCTGCATGACACCCGCGATGACCACGTCGGTCCCGTCCGCCAGCGCGTCCACGTCCACTTCCGTGGCGTTTTCCAGGAAGTGGTCCACCAGGATGGGGAAAGCGCGCTGAAGTTCTTCCGCACGCCGCACGTAATCGCGCAGCATCGCCTCGTCGTACACAATCATCATGGCCCGCCCGCCCAGCACATACGAGGGTCGCAGCAAAACCGGATATCCGATTTCGCGCGCGATCGCCACCGCTTCTTCGGCGTTCATGGCGGCGCCATTGGGCGGCTGGAGGATGTTCAGGTCGGCAAGCAGTTTCCCGAAGCGCTTGCGGTCCTCGGCCAGATCGATCGACTCGGGTGAGGTGCCGATAATCGGCACGCCCGCAGACTTGAGTTGGCGCGCCAGGTTGAGCGGTGTCTGCCCGCCGAACTGCACGATCACGCCCGAGGGTTTTTCCTCGTCCACAATCGCCATCACGTCTTCAAAAGTGAGCGGCTCGAAGTAAAGGCGGTCCGACGTATCGTAGTCGGTCGAGACAGTCTCGGGATTACAATTCACCATGATCGTCTCGAAACCTTCTTCTTTGAGCGCATAGGCGGCGTGGACGCAACAATAATCGAATTCAATTCCCTGCCCTATGCGGTTGGGGCCGCTGCCCAGGATCATGATCTTCCGCCGGTCCGTGGGTTCGGCCTCGTCCTCATCTTCATAAGTGGAGTAGAGGTAAGGGGTGAAGGACTCGAACTCTGCGGCGCACGTATCTACCCGCTTGAAGACAGGATGAACGTCCAGCGCCTGGCGCCGCGCGCGCACCGCTTCCGCCGAGCAGCCCCACACTTCGCCCAGGTGGGCGTCCGACACGCCGTGACGCTTGGCCTCTCGCAGCACCGTGGCCGGCGCAGTCCCAACCTCGAAGCGCTTCAGCTCGTCCAGCAGGCTCACGATTTGTTCGAGCTGAGTCAAAAACCACGGATCGATGCGGGTAATTTCCGCCAGGCCCTCGACACTGTAACCACCTTGCAAGGCGAAGAGCAGGTACCACAAACGCTCGGGATGGGGAATGGTTAAGCCGCGTTCGAGCTCGGCCGGATCGTCCGGCGGCCGCGGCGTTTTCCTGCCCGTTTCGAGCGACCGCATGCCTTTCATCAGCGCTTCTTTGAAGGTGCGGCCGATCGCCATCACCTCGCCGACCGACTTCATCTGCGGGCCCAGGGTGTGATCGGAGTCGGGAAACTTTTCCGCCGCCCACTTCGGAATCTTCACCACCACGTAATCGATCGTCGGCTCGAAGCAGGAGGGCGTCTTCTGCGTGATGTCGTTGGGGATCTCGTCCAGGCTGTAGCCGACGGCGAGGCGTGCGGCGATCTTGGCGATGGGGAAGCCGGTGGCCTTCGAGGCCAGCGCCGAACTGCGCGACACGCGAGGGTTCATCTCGATCACCACCATGCGCCCCGAATGCGGGTCGACGGCAAACTGGATGTTTGAACCGCCGGTCTCGACGCCCACCGCGCGGATGACCTTGAACGCGGCGTCGCGCATGATCTGGTATTCCTTGTCGGTGAGCGTTTGCGCGGGCGCCACGGTGATTGAATCCCCTGTGTGAATGCCCATCGGGTCGAAGTTCTCAATCGAGCAGACCACCACCGCATTGTCCATGTGGTCGCGCATCACCTCGAGCTCGAACTCCTTCCACCCCACCACCGATTCCTCCACCAGAGCCTCGTGCACCGGGCTGAGCTCCAGTCCGTTCCTCACTGTCTCCGACAGCTCCTCACGGTTGTAGGCCATGCCGGCCCCCGTTCCGCCCAGCGTGAAAGAGGGTCGAATAATCAGCGGGAATCCAATTTGCTGCGAGAAGTTGAGCGCGGCGTCCACGTTATTGACCAGGACGCTTTTGGGCAGGTCGAGCCCCACGCGCTGCATGGCGTCCTTAAACCACAGCCGGTCCTCGGCCATCTTGATGGCGTTCAACGAGGCGCCGATGAGTTGCACATTGAATTCGTCCAGTATGCCACTCTCAGCCAGTTCGACGGATAAGTTCAAAGCCGTCTGACCGCCCACGGTCGGCAATAGCGCGTCCGGACGTTCGCGCGAGATGATCGCCTTCAGGTATTCGCGGGTGAGCGGCTCGACGTAGGTGCGGTCGGCAAATTCAGGGTCGGTCATGATGGTGGCAGGGTTCGAATTCACCAGCACAACTTCATAACCCTCCGCCTTCAGCGCCTTGCACGCTTGCGTCCCTGAGTAGTCAAACTCGCACGCCTGGCCAATGATGATTGGGCCGGAGCCGATGATCAGAATTTTGTGAAGATCAGTTCTTTTTGGCATCGCTTCTAAGTTCGTCTAGGCCACAATTATGTGCTGCAGATGGCGATCGCGCCGCCCGCCAACGCGAAAAGGCCGTCACCTCTAAACGCCCAGCTAATGTCCACATTGGCGCTCCCACCTAATTGCGGCGCCCTCTCGCACGGTTCTCCTTTTCGCTCAGTGCGATTACGGCTTCAGGGGCTAAAGCCCCTTATTTGGTTGCCACCTTTACGGCGGGCCTAAAGGCCCGCCCTTCCGACCATCCATTCGTTTCTCGCCGTCCAACAACCTGGAAGGGCGGGGCTTCAGCCCCGCCGTCAGCGCGCCGCCCGACTAAGGGGCTTTAGCCCCTGAAACCACTGGCCGCGCATCGAGGCGATATTTCCCATTCAAGGAGCAATGCGGATAATCCTTGGGCTCTTTCACCAAACCCGCCTTAACAGGGTTGGATTGAATATAGCGCACATGAATTTCGTAGTCCTCCGGATCGCGAACCCCGTGCTCCGTGAATCCCTCATGCCAGACAGGGAATTTCATGCGAAGGGCCTTTCCAATTTCAAAAGACGACCCGCCTTTGATAAGTCCAATCGCCTTCTCCAAAGACGTGGTTTCTCCGGGAGTCAAGAGAACGTGAAAGTGCTCAGGCATCACGACATAATCGTGGACACAATAGTGTCCTTTGTCGCGGTATTCAAATAGCTTCGCTTCGACAAGCTCCGCTGCCATGCGCTTTAGAAAAATCTTGCGCCTTTCCCAAGTGTCGGTCGTAACGAAGTACGTCACTCCGGGTTTTGTTCGGTGCTTTGGTCTGGCCATCAACCTTCAGGGGCTAAAGCCCCTTCCTTGGATTGCTCCGCTACGGCGGGCCTAAAGGCCCGCCCTTCCGTTCTCCAAACCGCGGTTATTTCCCTTACGACTTACAAGTTGGCGGACTTAAAAGCCCGCGCCTGCATCAGTCCGACTTCAACCATTACCTTAATAATTCACCATTCATTATTCATAATTCACTATTTTTTGAAATCTTCCATCATCTCCGCGAATCGGTTGAAAAGGTACGCCGAGTCGTGCGGGCCGGGCGAAGCTTCGGGGTGATACTGCACGCTGAAAAGCGGTAGCGACTTATGCCGAAGTCCCTCCAGCGTCTGGTCGTTCAGATTCATATGGGTCAAGGCGACTTCATTCGCATTGAGCGAGTCGGGGTCGACCGCGAAGCCGTGATTCTGGGCGGTAATTTCCACTTTCCGGGTTTCCAGATTCATAACCGGCTGATTGCCGCCGTGGTGGCCGAACTTGAGCTTGTAGGTTTTCCCTCCCAGCGCTAGCCCAATAATCTGGTGGCCAAGGCAGATTCCGAAGACCGGCACCTTGCCCATGAAACCTCGCACGGCCCGCGCCGCGTACTCAAGAGGCTCAGGGTCGCCCGGCCCGTTGGAAAGGAACACTCCATCGGGTTTCAGGGTCAGAACGTCCTCCGCCGTCATTATTGCGGGCACGACCGTTACGCGGCAGCCCACATCGACGAGCTTGCGCAGGATATTCTGCTTGATTCCGTAGTCGTAGGCCACCACGTGATATCGGGCTGCCCCGGGTGTTTGTTTACCGGCCGCGAAGATGTCCCGTGTCGGTTCCGTCCATTGGTAACGCCAAAGCGTGGTGACGCGACTGGCCAGGTCGAGCCCCACCATGCTCGGCACCGCTTTGGCTTTAGCTATCAAGGCGGCTTCGTCAAAATCAATCGTGGATATCACTCCGCGCTTTGAGCCATGTGTGCGCAAGTGGCGCACCAGGGCGCGCGTGTCGATGTGAGAAATCACCGGGAGACTGTATTCCGCGAGGAAATCCGACGCCTCCTCAACTGATCTCCAGTTGCTCGCCAACTCGCACAGTTCGCGCACCACCAGGCCTTCCGCATAGGGTCGCGCGGATTCCGAGTCCAGGGGGTTCACTCCGTAATTCCCGATGTGAGGATACGTCAGAATAACAATCTGACCGGCGTAGGACGGGTCGGTCAGAATTTCCTGGTAGCCGGAAAGCGAAGTGTTAAAGACCACTTCGCCAAAACGTTCGCCCGAGGCGCCGTAACCGCGACCTCGGAATACTCTCCCATCTTCTAAAGCAAGAATCGCATCCATGAGAGTCTACAGTCTACAGTCGACAGTCTACAGTTCAGAGTCGCAGGTCAACTGACCTGTGCCATAGCTCACTTCCAATCCCCAGAGAAGTGAACTGTTGACTGTCAACTGTTGACTGTTGACTGCTTTTCACTCCAACGGTCCAAACTCGCTGAAAGGCCAATACACGAAGACGGCTTTTCCGTAAATGTATTTGCGATCGACGGTTCCCCAGACTCGACTGTCGTTGGATGAATCTCGGTGGTCCCCCAACACGTAGTAGTGGTCCGGCTCGACTTGTACGGGCGGGTAACTTTGGTGATCCAGGTAATACGATGGGAGGTAGGGTTCCGAGAGCGCGGTCCCATTCACCAGCGCCCGGCCTTCTTCGATGCTTACCCACTCGCCCGGCAATCCGATGACGCGTTTGATGTAAGATTTCGACCGATCGAGGGGATACCAGAAAACCACGATATCACCCCTGTGGATAGGCTCGAACCGGTAAACAAATTTGTTAATGAAAATCCGCTCGTGGTTCTCCAGTCGCGGCATCATGCTGGTTCCCTCGACCTGCACGGGCTGGTAGAGAAAAACAATAACGATGAAGGCCAGCAGAATGGAAAGGATGAGGTCCCGCAACCAGTAACGAGTCTCAAAAAACCGGCGTCGCGGGCCTCGCTGATCCTCCCGTTCGTCGTTCACTCCCTCTGGAGATGTCTCTTGTCGCTGCATCGTCTTCTCTTCGATTTTATACCACATGAGCGACCGCGGGCAATTTTGGATTTTGGGTTTTAGAATTGGGATGAGGCTCCCGAAGGTTGACTCGTACTTACCGCCTGCCGAGTAGGACTTTGAATGCGCCTGTGATTCCTCGCTCCGCTCGGAATGACCATTCCAGGCGTGTGGGCCGACTTCTCAGCCGACATGCATGAATGGCTGAGGTCTTTCCTACCGAAACACGTCCCTGGCTCTCTCCGACGAGCGGCGCTCCAAAGGTTGATTGTCCACCCGTACCGCCGAGTTCAGCATTTCGAACACGCGCCGCTGCTCGCGCGACAGCCGTGTGGGGGTGACGACGTAGACCGAGACGTACAAATCTCCCTGCCTGCGCCCGTCAACACTGGGCATTCCATGGCCGCGCAAACGGAATACCGTTCCGTTTTGAGTTCCTTCCGGAATTCGAAGCCTTTCCTGACCCTTCAGCGTGGGCACCTTGATTTCCGCTCCCAGGGTCGCCTGGGTGATGGAGATGGGAATCGTGTAGTAGAGGTCGTTGCCCTGGCGGTCGAAATAGGCGTGCTCGCGGACCCGCAACACCACATAGAGATCGCCGTGCACGCCCCCCATCTCGCCCGCTTCACCCTCGCCGCTAACGCGCAGGCGCGTTCCCTCTTCAACCCCCGCCGGAATTTTGAGGCCCAGAACTTTCTCCTCTTGAACGCGTCCCTTGCCTATGCAGACCGGGCACGCCTCGCGGATGACTTGCCCCATTCCCTGGCAGTGCGGGCAAGTGCGCGAAACCGAGAAGAAACCCTGCTGGTGCCGGAGTTGCCCGCGCCCGCCGCAGGCTGGGCAAGCGGTCGGTTCACTGCCTTTCTTTGCACCGCTGCCACGGCATTCGGTGCAAGTTTCCGACCGGGGAATCTTGATTTTGGTCTCCAGCCCCTGGGCTGCTTCTTCGAGAGTAATCTCCAGGTCGTACCGCAGGTCCGGGCCGCGAGCAGCGCGACGGCGTTGGCGAGGCCCTCTCCCAAATCCTCCGAAGCCGAAGAAGTCGCCGAACAGATCCTCGAAGTCCGAGAAAATTGTGGAATTGAAGTCGGGCGTCCAGCCGCCTGAGGAACTGACTCCCGCGTGGCCGAACTGATCGTACGCAACCCGTTTTTGCGTGTCTGCGAGTACGCTATAAGCTTCCGTGATTTCCTTGAATTTCTCTTCTGACTCTTCCTTGTTGTCGGGGTTGCGGTCAGGGTGGTGCTGCATGGCGAGCTTGCGATAAGCGCTTTTGATGGTTTGCTCGGATGCCTGGCGATCAACACCCAGGACCTCGTAATAATCTCGCTTATTGTTATTCAACGATCAACCTCACTTAGCGTCCGACCCCACTCAACCCTAGCCCATGCAAGTCATCCTGAGTCTAGGCCTGTCGAACCATCCCGTCGCCTGTCATTCTGAGCGAAGCGAAGAATCTGCATTAGTTCGCCTCGGACCGGAACTGCAGATCCTTCGCTTCGCTCAGGATGACAGCGACTTTCATCTCCGTGGGTGGACCGCAGGCCCATGAACACTCAGAATGACAGAAAGTTCCGCCAGTCCCCTTTCTCAATCCTCCGACTCATCTTTCGCCGAGGACCGCGAACGATGGGGCTTTACCGCCACTCTCACGATGGCAGGACGCAGCAAGCGGCGATTGAGCAGATAGCCGCGCTGCAACTCTTCCACGATCTCCTGGTCCCGCCGCTCCGGGTCCTCAACGGTCTCCACCGCCTGGTGGTAGTGGGGGTCGAACAACTGGCCGGAAGTCTCGATAGGCTCCAGTCCGGTCCGTCCTAGAACTTCCAGCAACTGGCGATGGATCAATTCCATTCCCTGGTAGAAAGTCTCGGGAACCGCCGGGGCGCGCTGTTTCAAGGCCCGTTCGAAGCCGTCAAGAACCGGCAGCAACTCGCGGATTAAACTCTCGTTGGCGATCTGCCGAAACTCGTCTCTTTCCCGTTGAGTGCGTTTGCGGAAATTGTCCAACTCCGCCTGCTTGCGCAGCAAACGTTCGTAGAGAGCCGCAAGCTCCCCTTTCGATTTCTCGATCGTGGCGGGCGCTTCAACGCCCGTCGAGCCGGCCGAGTCTGCTCCTGTGTCTTCGCTTACAGGTGCAGCACTCTCCCTCAAATCACTTGTGCTGGATTTCCCTCGAGCTTCCGGCAGGGGTGTCGCGAGCTGTTCTTTTTCGTTCTCCATAGCCCTTCGATTTTATACCTTCTGTTGGTGGGTGCACTGATGCGACCACTGAATTCAACCACGGATCCAAACTCTAGCCTTCTGAAGTGCCAACCCTGAGGCCGATCAGTTCGAACTGAGCAGCCGGCTGCAGAGGTGGGCGATATAGTCCACGGTGCTGATGGCACGGTCGTACTCCATGCGCATCGGACCGACGACCGCCAACGCTCCTACGGTACGATCCCGGTAATGCAAAGGCGCCACTACCAAGGTACAATTGGGCATCCCGCCTTCCAAATTCTCGCGCCCAATCAGGATGCGTACCCCCGCCTCCCGCGTCTTCAGGCAGGCGTTCAGAATCCTTACCAGCTTGGCCTTTTCTTCAAAGGTCTCCAGCAGTGCCTGAATCTTGCGGATATCGTCGAACTCCTCATGGTCAAGAATCTTCGCCGTGCCATCAACAAACAGAGACCCAGGCGATTCGGCGGCTGAAGAGCCCCACATAAAGAGCGTTGCGACGTTATTCAGCAGCCGGTCGGCAAGGATCTTCTCTTCTTCCATCCGCTTGAACACTTCCAGCCGAATGGCTCCCAATGACCAGCCACGGAATTCGGCGTTCAGGAACTCAGCCGTCCGATCGAGTTCCCCCTGCGACAGGCTTTCCTCCAGGCGCACCACGTTGCTTTCGACCAAATCCGGCTTCGAGATAATCACCACCAGGATGCGGCAGTCCGGGAGGAGGACGAACTTAATGTACTCGAGCACCTTCTCCTCAAACGCCGGAGCCAGTGCCAGTCCCACGTTATGCGACACCTCGGAAAGAACCCGTGAGGCGCTGGACATCATGTGTTCCACGGCGCCGCCCTCCGCCTGCAATCGCTGGTGGATATATTCCTGGGTGGCGGGGGCCAACCGGGAACTGCTCACCATACGGTCCACGTAATAGCGATAGGCACGCTCAGTCGGGACGCGCCCGGCGGATACGTGCGGTTGGGATAGATACCCCAAGGATTCCAGGTTGACCATCACGTTGCGGATTGTCGCCGAACTGGGGGCTTCCGTCAGCCTCTCCGCCAACGTCTTTGAGCCCACTGCGGCGCCGGTCTCAATAAACTGGCGCACCAAGGCCACCAGGATGTCCCGCTCGCGTCTTGGAAGCTCCTCACGATCTCTCATGTCCAACCTGAGTCACCAGGCCTCAACTTTCTAGAGCCTACGGTCCTCCACTTTCTATTCTAACCGCTCTGCCCGAAACTGTCAACAAACCCAGGTACTACGAGTAACCCCAGCCCCCCGCCACGCGCAGTCCGTCGGTTCCCCGACTAACCCTAGAACCCTGTTTCCGGGGGAGTTTCCATGGGCCTGTGGCCCACCCGAGGCAATGAAAATCATTGTCGTCCCCGCGAAAGCGGGGACCCATTGTCGGTCCAATGGATTCCCGCGTGCGCGGGAATGACGTGACTTTCAGGAGAGTGATGAATGCAGACTTTCAGCTCTGCGAGCGGGCGGCAGACCCATCACCACTCGCCTGGCCAATCCCGCCTACCCGCCGGCTATGGCCCCAATCACGAGAAAAGGCTCGGTTCCGTCCGCGACTCGCTCCGGAAGTGGCGAGTCCGGCGAATCGTGCGAGAGGTCCTGCTCGCAGGCGAAGAAGCGGATGAAAGGCCGGCGCTGGCGCGTGACGTGGTCGCGGATCGTTCCGCACAACACCGGATAGCGAGCCTCAAGCGCGTCGAGGACTGAGCGCTGAGTAGCCACGCCTTGAACGTCCAACTCCACCTCGCTATCGACGTGGGCCAGAGTCCGCAAATGAGAGGGAAGAACCACGCGAACCATAAAATGCCTCTTTCCGCTGCCCCACCCTTCATACCGATGAGGAGATCACCTTCAAACGGCTCGAGGGTGCATAGGCGTCGCGCACCTGCCGCCTTCACGCCAGCGTCTGCACTTCGACGGAGAGCACGGGCGGAAGGTCGCGGACGATGGGCGACCAATGATCTCCGGCGTCCGGCGAAACGTATACTTGCCCGCCGGTGGTGCCAAAATAGATTCCGCAATCTTCGACCGAGTCGACAGCCATCGCATCCCGCAAGACATTCACGTAGCAGTTGCGTTCCGGCAAACCGTCAGCGAGTTCCTCCCACTCGTTACCCCCCGTGCGGCTGCGATAGACGCGCAACTTCCCATTCAGCGGAAAGTGCTCCGCGTCGCTCTTAATAGGCACCACGTAGACGGTCTCAGGCTCGTGCGCATGAACGTCGATGGCGAATCCGAAATCGGTCGGCAGATTCCCGCTAACCTCATGCCAGGAGTCGCCGGCGTCGTCGCTGCGCATAACATCCCAGTGCTTCTGCATAAAGAGCACGCCCGGGCGGGACGCATTCATGGCGATGTGGTGAACGCAGTGGCCCACCTCAGCATCGTGGTCCGGAAGAAATTGCGACCTCAGTCCGCGGTTGATAGGTTTCCAGGTCTGGCCGCCGTCGTCGGTGCGGAAGGCGCCCGCCGCCGAAATGGCGATATAGATGCGGCCCGGGTCTTTGGTGTCCAGAATGATCGTGTGAAGGCACATCCCTCCGGCCCCGGGTTGCCACTTGGGACCTGTACCGTGGCCGCGCAATCCGGGCAGTTCGTGCCAACTCCGCGCGCCGTCTGTGGAACGAAAGATGGCTGCGTCCTCGACTCCGGCGTAGACCGTGTCCGGGTCGGTCAGCGACGGCTCGAGATGCCAGACGCGTTTGAACTCCCAGGGGTGCTGCGTACCGTCGTAGAACTGGTGGGTGGTGAGCGGCTTGCCGGTTTCCGGCGACGTGTCGTAGACGAATCGATTGCTCTCGCCAACCGGCCAGCCCTGCGGCGACTTCGTTACTCCTCCCCCCGGCGCTTCCCATGTTTTGCCGCCGTCATCCGAGCGCTGCAGGACTTGGCCAGACCACGAACTTGTCTGCGATGCGTAAAGCCGGTTCGGGTCCGCGGGTGAACCCTTCATGTGGTAGACTTCCCATCCTGCGAAATGCGGTCCCGCGACGTCCCAGTCTTTGCGCCTGCCGTCCGACTCCAAAATGAACGCTCCCTTTCGCGTCCCGACCAAAACTCTGACTTTGCTCATATTCGCTCCTCTCCGTCAATGCGCCGCACACACGCGGGTCTGTTATGGGCCGGCCCGTCTGGCCGCCTATCGCGATGGCAAGGCTTGCCCCTCTGCCTCGCTCGCCACCTTAGATTTGATTGAGCCCCTGATCGTGTTACAGCTTCTTATTATACCGTTCCTGAACCTCGCGTGTCTCGAAAAAAGGGCCCGATCTGATGCGGGGGTCCCGCCCGCGCGCTTTCGGACTTGTCACTTGCGAAACGGTACTCCAAGGACGAAGTTCACCACAAAGGATATAGGGCACGCTGAGAGGTGTACCAAGGATTTCTCTGCGATCTCTGTGCCCTCTGGGGTTCATCTTTTCTTCCCGGTTTCGAATTCGTTTGTATATTAATAGAGCGCCTCACAAATTGTCTCCAGTCCTCAGCCGGATTATAATGGAGATTACTTGGAAACCAGCTTGCGTTACCTTCTTCTCAGCGACACACACTCGAACCTGGAAGCGCTGGAGTCATGCCTTGAACTGGGGCAGGGGCAGTATGAGCAGGTGATCTGTCTTGGGGACCTTGTCGGTTACGGCCCCGACCCCAACGCCGTCATTGAGAAGATCAAGCCTCTTGCCTCAGTCATTATTCGTGGCAATCACGATAAGGCTTGTACCGGCGATCCCGTGGCCGAGGAATTCAATCACTTGGCGCGTCAGGCGACGGACTGGACTCGAGATCAGCTCACTCCCGAGCATTTTGGCTTCCTCCGCTCTTTACCCGCCGGCCCGGTGCAACTGGATGGCTTCCAGGTTGTTCATGGCTCGCCCCTCGACGAGGACGACTACATCCTGGGGCCCGGCCAGGCATTACCTCTGCTTCGCAGCCCGGAAACACAGGTCATCTGCTTTGGCCACACGCACCACCAGGGCGGGTTCATGATTTCGCCCCAGGGTCGCTACCAATCGATTCACCCACCCATGATGAAGGACGGACTGATCTTCACCCTCCCCTTGGAGGATCAAGGCCGCTATCTGGTCAATCCTGGTTCGGTCGGACAGCCGCGGGACGGCGATCCCCGCGCAGCCTTCGCTGTCATTGACCCCGCTCAACGAACGGTTCAGTATTTTCGCGCGTCCTATGACCTTCAGCGAACACAAGAGAAAATGCGCAAGGCAGCCTTGCCGGATTTGCTCATCGAGCGACTGGAACATGGGCGGTAAGAAGAGCAGTCGAGGGGTTGAGAGGTCGACAAGTCCAGAACTATGAGTCTAGATCCCTGGCTCTGAGCTTCTCAACTCCTCGACTTCTCAACTTCTCGACTAGAATTCCACATAGACCGGCGCCATGCTGGGCACTGCCTGGTTCCAGTCCGCCGGCATATGCTCGAAGCTCATCCGAAAGGTCTTGGCTTCGCCCGCCTTCAAGGGTTGCGTGTGCGGGCTCACGGGATGCGCCCGCTCGCGCAGCACCACCTGGTTGAGCGTGTCAACAAAGGTCAGGTCAACGTCCAGCCTGCGCACGGTCTTCGTCCCCTTGTTGGTCACACGGGCCTCCAGGTAGGTCACGCTATCGCCGAGGAAATTCTCCGCGGCGCTCATGTGCGCATCCGTGAATTCAAGCTGAGGTAAGTAGGCCTTCTGCTCTTCGGTCAGGATCGTGCCGGCGCCGGCGGACTGCTCGGCGCCCCGGTGGGAGTGCCAGAAGAACAGCAGAAGGCCAAGAACTACCGCCATCGCCCACGCAACAATCAGAATGATATGGAGGGTTGAGATGCCTTTGTCATTGGAATGCATGGCCGAATTGTGCGTAGGAAAGGGCGAGATGTCAAGGTCACAACCTGCCACAATTGCTTAGTTGCGTAAGTTGGCGATCTTATTTCCTCGGAGCTGGAAGGGCGGGGCTTTAGCCCCGCCCTTCCATCGCCCTGCGAATGGGCACGCTTACTTAAGCGTCCGACACGTACTTTCAACTTCTTGACTCTCGACTCTCAACTGCTTTACGTCCCCGCCACGGTCATCCCGGAAATCAACAACGTGGGGGAGGCCAGCGCGCTGCGGAACTCCAGGTCGGAACCCACCATCTCGACGTGCTGCAGCATCTCGGCAAGGTTGCCGGCAATCGTAACCTCTTCCACCGGGTAGGTGAGTTCCCCTTTTTCGATCCACAGCCCGCCCGCGCCGCGCGAATAATCGCCGGTCACAGTATTCACGCCGAAGCCGATCAACTCGGTGACGTAAAACCCATTCTGCACAGACCGCAAGATTTCTTCCGGGGAATACAGGCCGACCGGCATGTAGAAATTCTTGAACCCCACACCGGGCGGACCGGTGATCCCGCGCGCCGCATTGCCGGTGGTCTGCCTCCCCAGTTTGCGAGCGGTGTAACAATTCAGCAAGTAGTTTTGAAGCACCCCTTTTTCGATAACCTGGGTCATCGAAGAAGGTATCCCCTCGCCGTCAAACGGGCGTGAACCGAAGCCGCCCGGGCGCAGCCCATCATCCAGAATGGTGACGTTATCGTTCGCGATTTTCTGATGCAACTTACCGGCCAGGAATGACGCGCTGCGATAGATCGCGTCCCCGCGGACCGCTTCGAAGATGTGGCCGAGCAGGGAGCGGGCGGTCTCCGGGTCAAAGACAATCGGCACTTGGCAGGTTGAGACCTTGCGCGCCCCGAGCTTGCGCAAGGCGCGCTGCGCCGCTTTCCGCCCTACTGCCTCCGGGGCCTCCAGCGCGGCCGCGCTCCGCGCCACCGTGTACCAGTAGTCTCGCTGCATGCTGCCGTTCTGTTGGGCAATCGGCGATACCGAGAGCGCGCAATACGACGAGCGATAACTTCCCGCGAAACCCAGCGAGTTGGCGTAAGCTCTCGTCCCCTGACTCGCCTCGAACCCCGCGCCCTCGGAGTTTTGAATCCTCGGGTCAGCCCCCAACGCCGCCTCTTCCGCGCGGCGCGCCATCTGGATCCGGTCGCCGGTCGAAATCAATTCAACATCGCTCGAATAAAGACCCAGGTCGCCCTCGTAGCGTCCCAGTTGCCCTGGTTCAGGGAGACCGCTGGCCGGATCCTCAGAGGTCACCTTGGCCATGGCCACCGTCCTGGCCACCAGCCGCGCCAGCGACTGCTCCGAGAAATCGCTCGAAAAAGAAGTCGCGCTCCTGATTCCCAGGAGTACCCGCAATCCCAAGGCCTTGGACGCAGCCTCCTTCAGGCTCTCGATCTTCCCCGTTCGCAAGTTGGCGGAGAACTCGTCGGCCTCCCTCACCACAACATCGGCGGCACTCGCGCCCGCGCGCTGCGCCCGTTCGACCAGATCGCTCGCAATTTGTTCGAGATCGTTCATAAGAATGGTAAATGCTAAATTGTAAATTATAAATTATGAATTGTTTCGCGTAATCGCCTTACGCCGAGCCAAGAACTCACAATTCAGATCCTTCAATTTACAATTTATAATTTATAATTCATCATACAACTGTTCATTACTGAAATGATTGCAGTCTGCCGACTGACGTTCCGCCCACCGTCAGCCGGCTTATCTTGAGGGTGGGAATTCCCACCCCCACAGGAACGCTCTGGCCGTCTTTTCCGCAGGTGCCGATGCCGGGATCGAGCTTCAGGTCATTCCCAACGGCGGTCACCCGAGTGAGGACGGTCGGCCCGTCGCCAATCAGCGTTGCGCCCTTTACTGGGGCGGATATCTTGCCATCTTCAATCAGGTACGCTTCCGAAGCGGAGAAGACGAATTTCCCATTGGTAATGTCAACTTGCCCTCCGCCGAAAGACACCGCGTAGAGCCCGCGCTTCACGGAGCGGAGGATTTCCTCAGGGTCATCGTTTCCGGCCAGCATGTAGGTATTCGTCATGCGCGGCATGGGAATGTGCTCGTAGCTTTCGCGCCTGCCGTTGCCCGTCCGCGTGGTCTTCAGAATTCCTGCGCTCAGCTTATCTTCGAGATAGCATCGCAGAATCCCATTTTCAATCAGCACGGTCTTCTGCGTGGGCTCGCCCTCATCGTCCACGTTCAGCGAGCCGCGCCGCCCGGGAATAGTTCCATCATCGACGACGGTGCAAAGTTCGGAGGCTACGCGCTGGCCTAATCGCCCGCTGAAGGCGGAAATCCCTTTGCGATTGAAGTCCGCTTCGAGGCCGTGCCCGATCGCTTCGTGCAACAGGATGCCCGGCCAGCCGGGTCCCAGCACAACCTCCATTTCACCCGCAGGCGCTTCGCGGGCCTCGAGCTGAACGATGGCCTGCCGCGCCGCCTCGCCGGCGAAGTGTTCCGGCGAATGGTCATTCTGAAAAAACTCCAGGCCCACTCGGCCGCCGCCGCCACTCGTGCCGGATTGCAGCTTGCTGTCATCCTTGGCAATGGTGAAAACGCCCAGCCGCGTCAGAGGCTGGAAATCGGCCACCACGCGGCCATCCGATCCGGCGATCAGCACGTGGCGAACCTGGTCGCCAAAGCTGACGCGGACTTGCTTGACACGCGGGTCGTACGCGCGCGCCGCGCGGTCCGCTCGGAAAACCAGTTCCAGCTTTTCAGTGAGTTCGCGCTCGGTGGCCGGCGACGCCACCGGATAAAAATCGTGGGTGTTCGCAATTGTACTCAGCCCCACGCTCGAGAGTTGCGCGGGGCCGCTGGCAATGCGCGCCGCGATTTTTGCCGCCTTGAGAATCCTCTCCGGCGCTAGGTCATCGGTGTAGCCGTAGCCCGTCTGTTCGCCGGACAGCACGCGGACTCCGCAGCCCATCGAGATGCCTTCCGTGGCAGTCTTCACCAGCGATTCGTCGAGAAGGATCGAAGATGTCGTGGTGTGCTCAAAATAGAGGTCGGCGTACTCTCCGCCCTCCGAAAGCGCCGCCTCAAGATAGCGCGAGAGGCCGGCTTCCGTCAGCCCATAGTGCTCGAAAAAGAATCGCTCGATGTTCGCCATGCTTTCCTGCTGCGGCGCGGGCGTCGCAGCACCCTTCTCCTTGAACCGCTGCCCCAATCGCACAGTCGGATGGTCCAACGTTCGACCTAAAATTCAACCTAGCATAGGCACTCAGGGGTGTCAATTTTCGCGGAACGGAGATCGTAGGGGCGGCACTTGTGGCTGCCCTGGCGCAACCTACCAAACCCCCTTTTAAGTTTCAGCGTCAAACAAACGAAGAGTTGATTGAGAACAGCATGGGCTGGGACCGGAAGGCATCCTTGTCACTGCGCGCGGGGAATTCCATTTGGAGGTTCGCAATGCGTTTCAATGTCCATGCGGTTCTGCGAATCATCATTACTTTGGCCTGGTCTGTTCAGAGCGCGCACGCGGGGCCATTCGGTACGCCAGCAAACAACTACACAAAGGATCTATAGCTGCGGTTCAAAAGACCTCCGATGCCAAGGGGACGGCCGCGGCAAGCGTTGAAGATGCAGGCAGGGCAACAGGCGCGGCTTTGAAGAACGGAACAGGCGAAGTGCGGGCCGACGTGGTCTCAGCGCCGGGCGCTGCCGTGAGGGGAACAAAAGCCGCTGCCAATAGGATCTGGAAAGCCGTTTGGTAAATCAGGAGATCGGTGGATCGGGACATCGGGTGATCGGGTGAACAACGGCATGTTCTCCGGCTGTGATTAACCTAATCCCCCGCTGCCCCCATCCCTATTCTTTGTTCGCCCCATATCCCAATTAGATTGTTCACCCGATCTGCCGATCATCCGATCTCCCGATTGGTCAGTTTTTCCGATCCCCCGATTTCAGGCTTCGTTTGCTTGACCACTTACCGCCGTGGCCGTTAAAATGGTTCATTTAATCCTCGAGCGCGGAAGCGAGAAGGGGGCCTTATGCTTGACGGACCTATCCCGGACGGGCTTACTTTCGACGATGTTCTACTCCTGCCCGCCCTTTCATCGGTACTGCCCACCGAAGTGGACACGCAAACCAAACTGACGCGGAACATTGCTTTGAACCTGCCCATCGTGAGCGCCGCGATGGACACCGTAACGGAGTCGCGGCTTGCCATTGCCCTGGCGCAGCAGGGAGGCCTCGGCATCATTCACCGCAGCATGCCGGTGGATGCGCAAGCGCTGGAAGTCGACAAAGTAAAGCGTTCTGAAAGCGGCATGATTGTTGATCCAGTCACCGTGAGTCCGGAGAGCAAAATCTTCGAGGCCCAGGAAATCATGCAGAAGTACAAGATTTCAGGCGTTCCCGTGACTCGCCACGGCAAGTTGATGGGGATCCTCACCAACCGCGATCTGCGATTTGAAAGCCGGTTCGACCTGCCCGTCGAACAGGTAATGACCAAAGAAAATCTCATCACCGTCCCGGAAGGCACGACGCTCGAGGCTGCGGAGGCGATCCTCCACAGGCATCGCGTGGAGAAACTGCTGGTGGTGGATGACCAATTCAATCTCAAGGGCCTGATCACTGTTAAAGACATCCAGAAGCGTTTGAAATACCCGAACGCCTGCAAGGACTCAAAGGGCCGCCTGCGAGTCGGCGCGGGGCTTGGGGCGACAGGCGATTTTCTGGAGCGCGCGGCGGAACTGGTGAGGGCCAAAGTTGATGTCTTGGCGATCGACACCGCTCACGGTCACACCGCCCGGGTGATGGAGGCGGTGCGCCGGGTCAAGCAGAGTTTCCCCGACATCGACCTGATCGCCGGCAACGTCGCGACTTTCCAAGGGGCGGCCGATCTGATCCGCCTGGGAGTGGATGGGGTGAAAGTCGGCATCGGCCCCGGCTCCATCTGCACCACGCGAGTGGTGACCGGAGCGGGAGTGCCTCAGATCACGGCCATCTCAGAGTGCGCACGCGCCGCGCGGGAATCCGGGGTGCCTATCATCGCGGACGGCGGCATCAAGTATTCCGGCGATGTCACCAAGGCCATCGCCGCCGGCGCCAGTTGCGTGATGATCGGCAGCCTGTTTGCCGGAACCGAAGAGAGCCCAGGAGAGTCGATCCTTTACCAGGGGCGCAGCTTCAAGTCGTACCGCGGAATGGGTTCCATTGCGGCCATGGCGGCCGGCTCCGGAGACCGCTACGCCCAGGAAGTAACCGTTGCCCGCGGCGAAGTGACCAAGCTGGTGCCGGAAGGAATCGAAGGCCGCGTGCCCTACAAAGGCCTCCTGGCAGACCTCGTCGGCCAACTTGTGGGAGGACTGCGCTCCGGCATGGGTTACTGCGGGTGCGCCACCGTCGAAGAACTCCAAAACCGGGGGCGTTTCATCCGCATCACCGCCGCCGGCCTGAGGGAGAGCCACGTTCACGATGTCATCATCACCAAGGAAGCCCCTAATTACTGGCTCGACTGAGGTTCGGCAGCGGCAGCCGCCCGTCTATTCACAGCCCCGCGTGATCATTACCTGGGCTATCACTCTTGCCTGGGCGGGCAATATCAGTTTCCTCTCCACGGGATCCTTCGGGGGCTCCGTGACGGGCTGGCTGCTGAAGGATTTGCTGTCGTTTGCGCACATTCATCTTCCCGGCCCGACTTTCGAGATCGTTCACTTTGTGATCCGCAAGCTCGCGCATTGCACCGAATACGGCATGTTGGCGCTGTTTCTCTACCATTCCTTCACTTTCCGGCAACCTGAACGCTGGAACACACGAAGCGCCGTCTGCGCGGCAATCGTTGCCGGCCTCTTTTCTCTGACCGATGAATACCACCAGAGCTTCGTGCCCGGCAGGACCGCTTCCATAAAGGACTGCGGCATCGACACGTTCGGAGCGCTGGTGGGGATGGTCCTTCTCTATGCCGGAAGGAGGCTTCAGGGCCTTCTTTCGAAACGTAGTGAGCCGGCGAATTGACGTACCGAGCAGGTTCACGCAAAGGCCGCAAAGCCAAATCGGTCTTTTTTCTTTTGCGCCTCTTTGCGGTTTGGTGGTTTTGCGTGAGCTGCGTTGGTCGTGCTGTTCAGGCGAGCAGCAGCATTGCAGCCGCAACAAAGGAGAACACAGCGGAGACAAAGAAAGGCGTGG
>Ga0326728_10010742_pt1 | contig 21271 bp, 23 predicted proteins | sample MB3enrmetagenome_FD_207602 | JGI IMG/M metagenome (GOLD analysis project Ga0326728, IMG submission 207602) | Lab enriched peat soil microbial communities from McLean, Ithaca, NY, United States - MB31MN | ecosystem: Environmental > Terrestrial > Soil > Wetlands > Peat | place: USA: New York... | reverse complement strand
AGTCATAGGCACCTAAGAGAGCGTACTGGCAAAGAATCTTAACCCCCATCTTCTCCACTTCCTTGTTAACTTGTTTGATCCTGCTCGGCTTCTCTTTTACTGTCTTCCGCCCTTCATCGGTTAGAGTCGTGAGCATGAGATAGACTGGCATAAAATCACCTCCTTTATAGAGAGAAGGCCCCTTCGCAGCACACCTTCCAAAGTTATTATATCATATCCCCTCTGAAGAATCCGGTAGCATCTGTGTGAATTTATTTCGGTGATTTCCGTCGGCTTTCTCTTAGGACCCGGGAGTTCCCATTCCGTAGTAACGAAATAATCCATCTCAATAGGAGGAAGGTCATTCAAGCCCTTTGGATGGGCTGCAGGAAAGTCAATTTTTAAGAGAGGGCGAAGGATTCAGGGCGACTGTTTCAGGGTGCTAAGTCATTTCCCAATAGTCAAGTTTGGCCAAAACAGATAATTTAACAATAAATATAATTAGATGAAATTTCTTGGCTTATCTATTTTCATGTGGTAAAAAAGAGTGGTAGATTCCATTTTATGACTCAGAATGAAATGAATAGGTCCTTTTATGAATCAAAGAGACTTCGCCCGATTTAAACGAATGTGAACTAAAAAAATGGGGTAAGGGATTGTTAGACTATCGGCATGCTGTGCAAAAACAGATAAACACCCACAATTCCATCATTCTAACTGAAGAGGGCTCCTTAGAAATACTATGGGTATCTTCGAAAAAAAGGATCAGCATCGTAAAATTAAGGCAATCATCTTCGATTTCGATGGGACCCTTGCTGTCCTCAATATCGATTTTTCTCTCATGAGAGAGCGGATATTCGATTTAATGAGGGCGCATGGGATTAGACCTGAAACGATTCAAGAGAAGTATCTGCTTGAGATCACTGACGAGGTCTATCAAGCCCTGTGGGTGAAAAACCCCTCCGGCGCAGAGAGATTTTATCAGGAATCCCATCATATTCTTCACGAAGTCGAAATGAAAGCGGCGGAGGAGGGGAGGCTGATTCCGGGGACGGAGGCAACTTTAAAAAAGTTAAGAAGAAAAGGAATTAAGATTGGGATCATCACGCGAAACTGTGAGGACGCTGTTCGAAAGGTTTTTCCCTCCATCAAAGATTTCTGTGACGTCTTTGTTTCGAGAAATTCGGTGAAGAAAGTCAAGCCCCACCCGGACCACCTGACCTACGTGATGGAATGGTTAAAGACATCAGGGGAAGAAGCCGTGATGGTGGGGGACCATATCATTGACGTTCAGGCAGGAAGAAGAGTAGGTATGAAGACCATCGGCGTATTGACAGGAAGGACAAAGAAGGAAGAGTTTGAGAGGGCAGGAGCGGACTACATCTTGAGCGATGCCTCAGAGGTTTGTAAGTTGCTGGAGGATTGAAGACATGAAGATGAAGGTGATCCAAACAGAAAAGGCACCCAGGGCCATTGGTCCATATTCCCAAGCCATCCGGGCAGGGAATTTTCTCTTTCTCTCCGGGCAGATACCCCTCGACCCAAAAACCGGGGAGTTGGTAAGGGGGGATATCCGGCAACAGACTCAGCAGGTTCTGGAAAATATAAAGGGCGTATTGGAGTCTCAAAAGCTGGGAATGGAAGCGGTGGTTAAGGCAACAATCTTTTTGAAAAATATCGGGGATTTTAATCAAGTGAATGAGGTTTACGGTACTTACTTTCCATCTTCCCCGCCTGCGAGGTCAACCGTTGCAGCAGCCGGACTCCCGAGAGATGTGGAAGTTGAGATAGAGGCCATCGCTCTCGTTTAATAGCTCTGCCGAGCGACCGTCATCGAGCACGGAGTTGACAGTGTCTGGAATGCAGGATCGTCATTCCGGGCGACCCAGGCTTTGCCGGGGGCGACCCGGAATCCAGGCATCGTCTAATGGTTGTGTTTTTTCGCAGGAAGGCCCGTATGAAGCCCATTGTCGCTATCGTCGGAAGACCTAACGTTGGAAAATCTACCTTGTTCAATCGGATTGCAGGGGGGAAGAGAGCGATTGTCTGGGATGAGCCCGGGGTGACAAGGGATCGGAATTATGCGGATGTAGAGTGGGAGGAAAGCACCTTCACGCTGATCGATACCGGCGGGTTTGAGCCTTTATCGAAGGATCGTCTCTTTATTCAGATGCGTGAACAGTGCCAGCTGGCCATCGAGGAATCCGATGTGATCCTCTTCACGATGGATGGGAAAGAGGGTCTTACTCCTTCAGACAAGGAAATTGCCGACATCCTCAGGAAATTGAATAAACCTGTGTTTTATGTTGTCAACAAGATTGATGGGCCGAGGCATGAGGAGAGGGTCGTCGAATTTTACGCCTTGGGTGTGGAAACGATTTATTCTATTTCGGCAGAACATGGGTACGGTGTGAAGGGATTGATGGATGAGGTGATCAAGGCCCTTCCGAGTTTGGCCGATCAAAAGTGGGATAAGGATGTAACGAAAGTGGCCGTGGTAGGGCGGCCGAATGTCGGGAAATCCTCATTGATCAACCGCTTATTAGGATATAAAAGGGTCCTTGTGGATGAGGCCCCTGGAACAACCCGGGATGCGATCGATACGCTTTTGGAGAGGGATGGCAGGCGATACGTCGTGATCGATACAGCGGGTATCCGGAGGAAAAGCCGGATCAGCCTGCGGCTCGAAAAATACAGTATCGTGGAAGCACTCCGGACGATCGATCGATCAGACGTGGCCCTGTTATTATTAGATTCGAGAGAAGGGGCGACCGATCAGGACGCCCGCATCGGCGGGATCATCCAAGAAAAGGGCAAAGGATGCATTCTCGTGGCGAACAAATGGGATCTGGTTGAAAAGAATTCTCAAACCATGGTTCAGTATGAAGGGGAAGTGCGAGAGCGTCTGAAGTATCTCCCTTATGCCCCCGTCCTTTTTATTTCCGCGCTGACGGGCCAGCGGGTGAGCAAGGTCCTCGACGTGATCGATCGCGTATCCGTTCAAACCCGAAAACGGGTTCCCACCTCTCCGTTAAACAAGTATTTTGGGAAGTGGGTTGAAGAATTTCCTCCTCCACTTTACAAAGGCCGGCGTGTGAAGCTGAATTATATTACCCAGGTCTCCACGGCTCCTCCGACCTTTGTCATTTATGCAAATATCAAGGAGGGCATTCATTTTTCTTATGAACGTTATTTACTCAACCGGATGAGAGAAGCCTTCGGCTTCGAAGGGGTTCCAGTGCGTCTTTTGTTCAGAAAGAAAGGGAAGGGAAAGTAAGATGGAAAACCGAAGGAAACATATCCGACAGCCTTATTCACCTATCACCTGGACAAGAATGTTTCTCTCTCTTCTTCGGTTGTCAAAATCGATGAAAACAATTTGCTGCCATGTTCCCAAGGCCAACCTTCCCTTGACCATCGGAATGGAGAGGGAGGGCTTCATCAAGGCTGCCCTCACATGGGAAAAGCCGTTGCCGTCGCCCCAGCGTCGATCATGCTCATAAGGGATGTTGGATGGGACGATCTTCTCTACCGCCTTTTGCAGATCCCTGAGCACGCCCGATTCATATTCGATCGTTGTCAGAGCGCCCGTCGATCCGGGACAGAATACAGTGACCAATCCATTTTGGATTTTTGAGCGGCCGACCACTGCGTCGACCTGTTGAGTGACGTCCAAGATATCGCTAAACCCTTTCGTGCTGAGACTAATTGTTTCTGCATGAATCATCTGCTTCCTCTAAGTTTTGGTCATCAGACAATCGGAGATTATTTGGGATTTGTCATTTGGTTATTGGGGTTTCTCTTGTTTCTGGATCCTCCGAAAAACCTTCTTCCAACTCTCTGTTTGAAGGAAGCTACCCGAGACATTCTCCAAGAGTTTTAAAAAGACCGAATAGGGCATGGCAAAGGAGAGCGTGTCCTTTTCAACCATGGGTCTTGCAGAGACGTCGAACATTCCGAGAGTGGCGCGGGGCTGTTCCTTTCCAGCTTCCTTCAGGGGATAAGTGAGAATCGTTCCACACCCGGAACCAAAGGGTGCCTGAACAGCATCGGTGCGCTCCAGGGCATAATTCGTCAGAGTGAAAAGCCCTGCAAGAAGATCCGGCGGAGCGAAGAAAACTACAACTTCTGGCGCTGTAGCCTTCTGAAATTGCTCAACGGGCTTGAAGACACAATAGGTTGCCGGCGCTCTTCTGGGGATCATCTTGGTGAAATATTCCCTGGCCCGCTCCGGCGTCTTGATATATCGTTCTCCCTCCATTTCACCCGGAATCCCACAGGAGAGGAAATATTCGATATTGGGCCTTGGAGATTCAAAAAAACCCATGTAATAAGCGCCTCCGGGGCATCCGAAATGGGCCTTATCGAAATAAACAATGGTTCCTTTTCTGCTCGCGTTGCGAAGCAGCCCGATCATGCATCCGGACAATCCCTCCTTCGGCGTGACGCCTTCGGGTTTGTCGTTCGTATAATAAATTCCCAGCGGCGATTCCGTAAATCCAAGAGTGTCTTTGAACTGTTTCCACAACTCTTCGGAGAATAGATTCATTCATTTCCTCCTTTCATTCCTGACCGCATTCGGAAGGGTCGCCCTTCAATTTGGATAAGGCGTGGGGAAGGGCCGGCAGGATCACGCTCAGGTTTTCTTTCACGCTTTTAGGACTTCCCGGCAGATTCACAATCAAGGTCGAACCCCGAATTCCGGTGACGGCTCGCGAAATCATCGCATGGGGGGTCTTTTTCAAACTTTCAGCCCTCATGGCTTCTGAAAAACCCGGGACTTCCTTATCGATGACCTTCAATGTCGCATCGGGCGTCACATCTCTGGGGCTTAAGCCTGTGCCTCCTGTTGTGAGAATCAAGTCCGCTTTCAATTGGTCGGAGCTCTTCTTTAAGGCTTCAACGATCCTTTCTTTTTCGTCAGGGATGATTTCATAATGGACAACTTCAGCGAGTAAGTCCCTCATCATTTCCTTAATGAGCGGTCCGCTTGAATCTTCGCGTTCGCCTTTAGAGCCACGATCACTGATGGTGAGGATCACAACTTTAAACATATCAACTCCAGAATTGAATGGCAAATATCAAAGTTCAAATGGCAAATTAATTTCAAAGCTCAGGTGCTAACATTTCTTGAATTTGGAATTGGACATTCATTTGGCATTTGGTTTTTGAAATTTGGATTTAATAATTATCCCATCTCCCACCTTCACTTCTCCTTCACTGACCACTTCGGCAAAGATCCCTTCCTTGGGCATTACGCAATCCCCTGCCTGGTAGTAAATGGCACAACGCTGATGACATTCCTTTCCAATTTGAGTGACGCAGAGGACGACCGCATCTCCAATTCGAATTTCTGCTCCAATGGGGAGACGAACAAGATCGACACCTTGCGTGGTGATATTCTCGGCAAAATCACCGTAACCCACATTTAGTCCTTTAGCCCTCATTTTCTCAATGGATTCATTTGCCAACAGACTGACCTGGCGGTGCCATGGACCTGCATGGGCATCCCCTTTTAAACCGAAATCCCTCAATAGAGCACACGAGTGGACATTGGTCTTTTTCGTCCCTTTATCTTCGCTAATATTAACTGATAGGACCTTTCCTTTTTGAACTTGTCTCATTTCTCCCACTCCATTTCTCCCTTTCCCTTGCCGGGAGAGGGTAGGGGTGAGGGTGAAAAATTAGGCCCCATCTCGTTCATCCCCTCCCACCCGGGGAGGAGAGATTTTTGGAAGTGAACGTTCCGCTTTTACCCCCGGTTTTCTTAACGAGATGGATATCCGATATCACCATTCCCCGGTCAACGGCCTTGCACATATCGTATATGGTGAGACCGGCAGCAGCCACAGCAGCAAATCCTTCCATCTCAACACCCGTGCGGGCTTTAATCTTAACCTTCGCCTCAATATCGATTCGACTCTCTTTTTCAAAAGGATAAAAATTGATCTCTACGTGAGAGAGGTTGAGAGGATGGCACATGGGAATGATTTCCGGGGTTTTTTTTGCCGCCATGATTCCGGCTACTTTGGCCACCGCCAAAACGTCTCCCTTCGAAATCTTGCCAGATAGTACGGCCTTAAAGGTTTTGGGATTCATGAAGACGGAACCTCGAACCACAGCTTCCCTGGAGGTCTCCCTCTTATCACTGACATCGACCATCTTCGCCCGGCCCTTTTTGTCAAAGTGGGTGAGTTTAGGCATCTTTCCCTCCCAACGATTTGTAACCCAAAGCGCTCAACGCATAGCGACCCTCAGCCCACCTTCTCCCCCTGAGGAGAGGGAAAGGGTAAAACGAATTCCGCAATCCGCATTCCGCAATCCAAACTTGATTCAGCCTCCGATCGCTGACATATTCCTCTGGCATTTTTTAAACTGCTGTGTGTGAATAGGATGTCCCTCCGGCTTTTTTCTAAGGGCGACGAGAAGCCGTTCCTTTAAATCCTGATCAGACCCCCCGTTTCTCAGAAGTTCCTTCACATCGATCTCCTCGTCAGAAAAGAGGCAAGTCCGAATTTTGCCATCAGAGGTCAGTCGAAGGCGATTGCAATCACGACAGAAATGACTGCTCACTGCCCCGATCAATCCAATTTCTCCAAGAGCCCCTTCAATTTGGAATCTCTTAGCCGGGCCATCCCATTGGTCCGAAGGAATGGGGATCAGTTTCCCGACATTTTCAAGATGGGCCTTTATTCGAGGAATAGTCAAGAGGTCGCTTTCTTTCCACTCTTCCCCGTTGCCCGAGGGCATATATTCGATATACCGAATGATGAGGGGGAGACGGAGAGTCAATGCCGCAAAGGATTCGATTTCATCATCATTCAACCCCTGGATGGCAACCATATTAATTTTAATTGGGGAAAGCCCGACTCTCAACGCCTCTTCTATGCCTGCCCACACCCTGTCATAATCGTCCTTTCGAGTAATTTGGCAGAATCTCTCTTTCCTCAAGGAATCCAGACTGATGTTAATCCTTTTTAAGCCGGCCTTTTTAAGGCCATGAGCAAATTCTTTCAAAAGGATTCCATTTGTAGTAAGACTCAAATCTTTTATCTCTTCGATCCGAGACAAATGGAAGACGAAATCCACAATCCCTTTTCTGACCAGCGGCTCTCCTCCGGTTAATCTGATCTTAGAGATTCCTTCCATGGCAAAGACACGGACTATCCTTAATATCTCTTCGTAAGTTAGAATTTCTTCATGAGGGATGAGGGGGATTCCTTCCTCGGGCATGCAATAACGGCATCTTAGGTTGCATCGATCCGTTATTGAGATTCGGAGGTAGTCTATCTTTCGTCTGAAAGGGTCAAGCAGCATAGCTTTGAATTGCCGATCTCGGATTGCGGATTGCGGATTTGCTTAAATTTAAGTTTTCCAATCCGCATTCCGCACTCCGCAATCTAAAATTGAAATTAAAAAGGCCAATACCCATGTTGGAGGTATTGGCCACGCAGAATTCATTGCCCATCTCCTTTCCAAACACGGGAGGTATAGCCGTTTCCGGCCATGCCCTATTGGCCAATTTCCATATCTCACTCCCTCCACCCTCCCCCTTGAGGGAGAGGAGTTGGGTGAGGGGCAAGATTTAGGAAAAAAGCTCGAAGATTAAACTTAATCTATTTTTAATTGATTTGGTGAGGAAAGTCAATTCTCACTTTGTCTCTTGTCCCCATTTTCCCTTGACACTTCTTCAAATTGATAATATCTTTCGATCACTGGCTCCTTCGAAATTTCTCTCCCATGACAAACTGAGACCGGAATGTTCCGTTGCAGCAATGATACAGTTAGCAAAAACCTGAGACAGTCCGGTCTGTCTTTTTGCCATCCATCCGCTTACCAGACCTGAGATGGAAGAGGTATGGGTATAATGTGGTTTGCTGTCATCGTCATTTCCCTTGCCTTATTCTTTGCGTTCTCCAATGGCTTTCATGATGCTGCGAATGTCGTATCAACCATTATTATGACCAGGGCTATTTCTCCAAGAAAGGCCCTTCTTATGGCAGCGGCCTGTGAATTTGTTGCCCCATTCTTCTTAGGGGCGGCAGTGGCGAGAACGATAGGGGAAAATATTATAAACCCTCCCGCCTACGACCCAAACGCTTTGAATATCTCCGTGGCCTTTCTGATCGCCGCCCTCGTCGGAGCCATTCTGTGGAACCTGATTACCTGGTTCTTCGGTTTCCCCTCGAGCTCTTCACATGCCTTGATCGGAGGAATGGTAGGAGGTGTGCTGGTCGCTTACGGGCCGGATAAAATTCTGTGGGGAGGGCTACTCTATGTCGTCGCTTCCCTTGTGGTTTCGCCTTTGATAGGCTTAGTCTTCGGGATGTTATTTTTAAAGGTGACTCTCCACATCTTCCGAAATGCCACCCCCAGGGTAAATTACTTCTTCAGCCGGATGCAGATTCCTTCTTCCGTCGCCCTCGCCCTCAGCCATGGCTCCAATGATGTACAGAAATCGATTGGTCTGATCGCATTGTCTTTTGTGATCCTTGGGTTTTCGACCGGCTTTCACGCTCCCCTCTGGGTGATTGCAAGTTGTGGTGCGGCGACAGCTTTTGGAACAGCGACCGGAGGATGGCGAATCATCAGGACCATGGGTTCAAGAATTTACCGTTTGAGGTCTGTTCATGCCTTCTGTGCCCAAACTTCCTCAGCGATCGTCATTTTAGGAGCGGCGTTGGTGGGAGGTCCGGTATCCACAACGCACGTCGTTTCCTCCAGCATCATGGGTGTTGGGGCGGGTCAAAGGATCTCAGCCGTTCGGTGGGGAGTCGCGAAGAATATCATCCTAGCCTGGTTTATCACCATCCCAGCCTCAGCGTTGATGGCAGGATTAAGTTTCCGTGTGATTCAAAAGATTCTCTTTTATGTTCAGAGAGGATAGGAAGAAAGGAGGTGAAAGGTGTTTAAAGGATTTATCTTCGACTTAGATGGGACGATCTATCGAGGCGATCAACTCATCCCCGGCGCAGAGAGAGTGGTCCGGCGGCTCCGGGGAAATAGGAGGAAGGTTGTTTTCCTTTCTAATAATTCTCTTCAGGCTCGGGAACAGTGTGCCACCAAGCTGACCCGGCTCGGCATCTCTGCCCCGCCTGAGGATGTGATTAACTCGACCTTTGTGATGGTCAATTATCTCAAAAAGGTTGCCCCTCAAGCGAGACTCTTCGCAGTAGGGGAGGCTCCTTTTGTTGAGGAGTTGAAAAGAGCCGGTTTTCAAATCACCGATGAGCCGAAAGAGACCGAATATGTGGTCGTAGCGCTCGATCGGACTTTCAATTACCAAAAGCTCAATATTGCCTTCCAAAGCGTCAGACTGGGAGCCCATTTCGTTGCCACCAACCCCGACCGGACCTATCCGATAGAGGAAGGAGAAATTCCGGGTTGCGCCGGGATGATCGGGGCCATTGAGGCCGTTACAGGAAAGAAGGTCGAAGTCGTTGTCGGGAAGCCTTCTCGCATCATGATTCAAGCGGCCCTGGAAGTGACGGGATTCATGCCTGAAGACTGCATCCTCATCGGAGACAATCTGGAGACCGATATCAGAATGGGGAAAGATTCGGGAATGGCCACCGGCATTGTTTTGACGGGTGTCACTGACGAAAAGACGCTCGAGGAATACAAACACACTTCTTTTCAACCCGACTTTGTCTTTCAAAGCATCGCCGACGTTGAGAACCTATTAATAGGGTGATGGAAAGACACGGAGAGAAGAATCACCGCATCTCCGCGTCAAAGAGTCTCTCAGTATCTGGATGGGATGAAGAACCTTCAGCCCGGTGAGATGGCGGATTTGCATGCGACAGCCTTCGCAGTCGGAAAGCACGATCTCAGGTTTTAGACGATCAATCGCCTCGGCCAAATCTCTTCCGATCTCTTCTGAGATTTCGTATTTTTCTTTCTTGAAACCGAAGGTCCCACCCAGGCCGCAACAGTCTGCCGCAATATAGTCCACTTTGAGGCCAGGGATGAGTTGGAGGATTTCGAAAGCCGGAAAACCGATTCCGAGAGACTTTAGATGGCAAGGGGCAAAATATGCCGCCCGAAGAGAAGATTTTCTGAAATCCGTATTGAGGCTTCCCCCTTCTTTCAAATTTCTCAAGAGCTCGAATATGTCGAATGTGTGTTGTGCGACTTCCTCCGATCCCGGGATGTTTAACAGATGGCTGTACTCGTGTTTGATCATGTGTCCACAACTGGTCGAAGAGAATACGATATCAAGACCCGAGCGAACCGAGTTGAGAAGTGAAGGGACATTCCAGGATCCCATCTTTCTCGCCCCTTTGAAATCCCCGTTGCCGAGCATCGGGATGCCACAGCATCGCTGGGATGGAAGGGTGACCTCGAACCCGTTGGCCTCGAGAACTTCAACGGTGGCCTTGGCCACATCGACCTCGTTCGTATTGGTATAGCAGCCGTAAAAATAGGCCACCTTTTGACGGCTGCTAAAATGGTGTGCCTTAAACCATTGCCTGAACGTGGGAGATTCATAACTCGGAAGCTCCCTTCGCCTGTCAATCTTAAACAAGGAATCCGCAAGCCACCTGACTATCCCGCTTTTCAGAAGACGGTTAACGATAGGAGAGAAGAGACTTCCCAAGGGGCTGAAAAGATAGTTGTGGGTGAGGAGCCAGTCGCGAAAGGGTCTTCCCTTCTCATCGGCGTACTTTGCCTTGGCGATGAGATTCAGCTCCGAGATGTTTACTCCGGAGGAGCAGGCCATGTCGCAGAGGTGGCAGCCGATACAGAGGTCAATCCATTGATCCACAGACGGTTCGCCCGGCGTCCGAAATCGCTCGGCACCCGGACCCGCCTGCTTCGGCCCCGGAAATTGCGGGCTAACCCGCGAAACCGGGCAAACGGCTATGCAGGTGGCGCAGCGGATACAAACATCTGAATTGGTCTTAGGCCACGCGCTTTTTTCCAATGTCATGATTCAACCGGGTCATTTAATGACGAAGCCTCATCATTTGGAACTCCAAATTCCAAATTCCAAACAAATCGCAAATCCCAATTCTCAATGACCAAAACTATTATCGCCTTGATATTTGAATTTGGAACATTGGAGTTTATTTGGTATTTGGTGTTTGGAATTTGGAGCTTCCATATGGCTGTCCCCTCTGCCCTTGCCCAATGCATTATTTTTCAAGTGCATGCTTGGCAGCAGCATATCCTGTGCTGATCTCAATCCCTTCTCTCGATTTTTCGTCGATACAGTGATGATGGGCTAAGATGGAGCCGGCCGCCCATACATTTTCTAAGATCATGTCTCCATCTGCGTCAGCCGGCTGAAAGGACGCATTGGTTAAAATGCCGGCACCATGAACTGGATGCGGGAGATCGCTGAAAAAGGAATCTTTAAACCAATCTTCTCGCGATCGGGGTTGAGAAACGGGTAGATTGAATATCGGCTCAACAACCGTCTCATCATCGGCCTTCAGACCTCCACCGATAAACCGTCCGGTGGCAAGGACATATCGGTCGGCAGAGTAGGAGGTGATGACAGGGGGATGAAGTACTTCAATCCTCTCGCACCGTTTCCCTCTCAGGACTGCCTTTGAAACGGAATAACCTAAGAGAAAAGAGACACCTTTCCGGATCAGCCATTCTTTAAAGCAGTTGAAGATTCTCATCCCTGGAATAGATGGGGGGGGGATCGGGATTTCAAAAACCTTTACGCCAATGATTGCCTCTAAATCATCCTTGACCTGAGCGGGATCGTGTGTTCCCAAAATGGCAGGAAGACCGACCCGGGTTTCATCCAGAAGTTGTTTCTTAATCTCTCTGCCGATGTTTTCTCTAAAAGATTTTTTCTCCACTAGCCTTGCCAGGGCAGTGGCAGTAGGTTCCTGGTGAAAGAGATCGGGAAGTTCAAGGCTGATCCCACGACACCTTAGCTGGTCCGCCACATAATGGGCGTAGAAATCCTTGAAGCCTTTAAACCCGACGACGAGTGTACGCCCCTCGTCAGCTGAGATTCCCCCAGCCATGGTGATGGGGATGAGATAGGTGGGTCGAAGGGTTCCTGCACCCGTCGGAAGGAGGCAGTTCCTATTGTCAACCGTTTGAAAAGAATAAGGCGGCGGAAAGAGAGAGAGAAAAGAAGAGAGGGCTTCCTCAAGGTTCTTTAAACCGACCTTGGAATAAGGATGCAACGGATGGCTTTCGATCCACCGGGAAAGGGCGTCTGTCATCTTCATCGCTGTCGGAGATTGTCCCAATACATCGATTGTGTTGGAGATGAGGCAGAGGGAACCCATCCCCTTTCCGAGGATGAGGACTTTCTGGTCGGCGGCTGCAGCCGTTTTGGCCGCCATCAGCCCTGAAAGTCCCATTCCTATAACGATGAGATCGTAATGCATGGATTACTTTTTAGGGTTCTAGGATTCAAGGGTTCATGGGTTCAAGGGAATATGTTTACTCGAATCCTTGACCCCTCGACCCCTTGGCACCTAGAAATTGAAGATTCCTTTATAAATATATTCAATCAACTCTTCTTCTTTGACAGCTGCCCCCCAGAGGATCGGACGGATCCCCTTCCATCGCTCCTCGAGGAAGCCCTTCAATATTTTGTTGGAATCTCCCTGGACCATTCTTAAATCGTGAAGGACTCCCCAAAGGCGGTAGACACAAAAACCTCCCTGGCACGTCCCTTTGGCAAGACGTGTCCGATGAAGGATGTCTTGAAAGTCTCTTAGTTTCTCGGTCCCCAAAAGCTCTTCGACTTCCTTCCTTGGAACCAGTTCACAGTCGCAAAGGGTCTCGGCTCGGGCTGCTGAGAATTGCTTGAATCGTTCCCTTGAGCCGGCGGGTCTGCTCGCACCGGGAAGTGAATTCAAATGAGTCGAACAGGGCGTATCCCTTCCCATCTTCTGGCAGATGAGGTTAGACGTTTTCTCGGCCATCAACCGGTAGGTCACCAATTTGCCGCCCGTGATAGTGATCAGGTTTTGTATCCCGTCTCTCTTCGCATGGTCAATCAGCACGAACCCCCGGCTGATAGCACGATCATCTCCCTTTTCTTCGGAGAGGAAGAGCGGCCGGATGCCTGCATACGCCCGAATGAACCGGGTCTCTCTGATGCCAGGGATCATTTTCGATGCCTCCCGAACCAATAGAGAGACCTCGTCAGGAGTGACTTCAAAATGCTCAACGTCTTCCAGACGGATGGAGGTGGTTCCAAGAATGGATACGGTATCGTTCGGGACCACGATATCTGCATCGGAAGGGGGGCGGCAGCGATTGATCACAGCGTGGTTGAGCCTGGTGTTCGTGATCAGCATCGATCCCTTGGAGAGGGCCATGCCGATACGAAGGCCGGCGAGTTTCAGAATTTGATTTGCCCAGGCTCCGGTGGCATTGACGATATACGAAGCCTCAATGGTATATTTCTCGCCTCGGATGAGATCTTTTACCTTCGCCCCCTTTACTCTATCCGCATCCAGAACCAGAGAAGTGACTTCTGCATGAAGCAGGATTTTCGCACCATGCAGCTCCGCATCTTTGACATTTTCTAAGACTAAAGTGAAGGGATCGATTGCTCCGTCCGGCACCTTCACGGCGCTGAGAAGGTTGGGATTGAGTTCGGGCTCCAGTGAAAGGATTTCGTCCCGATTAAGGAGGCTGGTTTGAATTCCAGCTTTTTCGCAGGCTCGAAGAAATTTATCTCTGAAGGCGAGGCCATCCTCAGGGAGAGAGACAAAAAAACCACCTGTCTCTTCGATGCAGTGAGGGGCAATCTTTCTGAGAATCCCGTTCTCAGTGATGCATTCACGTGCGGCCTCGGGGTCTGAGACCGCATATCTTCCGCCGCTGTGAAAAAGCCCGTGATTTCGGCCAGAGGCACCGGAAGTCAAGTCTCCTTTTTCAACCAGAACAGAGGAGATTCCTCTCAACGCCAAATCCCTACAGATCCCAACACCGGTCGCACCACCTCCTACGATCAACACTTCCGTTTTGATATCCATTTGAGCCCTTTTCCCGTATAACATTATAACAGAAACATTCGCCCAATCGGTAGATCATTGATCACCGAATGGGTTCAAGACTTGACTTTTGAACACAATGAAATAAAATGGGATCATTCCAAAGGGTTATGCTGAGCGACGGTCTTTTCTACCCCCACCGATGAGGGGGAGACCCTTTAAAGAAGTCGACGGGAGTTGTTGATGGTTGAGATTCTAAAGAACAGACACCATTTCCTCGATTTGGTTCAGATGGGTTTTATCCTCACCGATGCTCACTCAAAAATCCTTTACACCAACCGCTATACCGAACGTCTCTTCGGTTATTCGAAAGAAGAGATAGAAGGGGAACGAATTAGGATCTTGTTCTTGGAAGAGGATGTCGTCTATTTCCTCCCTAACATCATTTACCTCACGCTTTATAAAAATGGTTTTGACGGGGAGGCACTTTTGAGGCAGAAGAACGGGACGAAGGTTTTCGTTCACCTCTACACCAACGCTTTCAAGGAAGAAGGGGAGGTCTTTATTTCTTTTTGCTTCCAAGAGATTCAACGATTTAAAATGCTGGAGAAGGAAAGATTGGAGATGGAGCGTTGGGCGAGTCTCGGTCTGATGTTGGAGGGAATTTCCCATCAGATTCGGAATCCCATTGTTGCTATTGGAGGCTATACCCAACGCCTTGTCAAGACATCCATCGCTTCATCCAAAGGCAAATCCTATCTCCATCGAATTGTTCACGAGACGAAAAGGCTCGAAACCATGATTCAAAGGTTGGAGGAGTATATCCTGATACCGAAGCCTACTTTTCGGAAGGAAAAAATCGAAGAGGTGGTTGAGGCCGTCCTTCAGACATTTTCAAAGGAAGCAACAGAAAAAGGCGTCTCCATCAATCTGGAAACCAGGGCTTTAGAAGGGGAAGGGGAATGCTTCATTGACAAGGATTTAATCGCGAAAGCCCTTTTCTATATTTTGGGAAACAGCCTTGAGGCAGTTGGGCGGCTACCGATGGGGAAAAAGGGCAGGACCGTAAAGGTTTCTCTTTTTGGAGATGAAGGAAACATAGGGGTTTCAATCTCCGATAAAGGGGAAGGGATTCCTAAAAAGAACATCGACCGAATGTTTGAGCCTTTTTTTTCCACACGGCCTGATCGAGTGGGATTAGGATTAACCTTCGTCAAGAGAGTGGTGGAGGAACAAGGGGGGAGCATTCGGGTGAAGAGCCGTTTGAAGAGGGGGACCACCCTCGCGCTCATTTTCCCGAAAGACCGGCGTCGGATAGTCCGTCGTGAAGAAATTTCCTCAGAGGCCGTGGGGAAAGATATGGATTAGAGAAGAGGGAAAAAACGATAAGCGAGGAAGCGGTTCAATTCTAAATTCTATCCCCATTTGACTCGTCTTCTCTCACGCCATCTCTTCGTCGAAGAATAGAGGGACATTTCGATCCCGAAGTTTTATACCCCGTGGAACATTTTCCTGATCAGAAAAAAGGTGGGGTTGACATCCCCATCCCACAGGTTAAAATAGGATCGAATTTCAGAACCTCCGAGGCAGAGTTTGCAAGGTGCGTTAAGGGCAGAAAGCTCGTTTATCTCCTGAATGTTCGAAAGGACGGATATGGAAAAGGGCTTGATGGAAGTTAAAGTGATGGGTATTGTAGTGGATCCCAAGGCCTCAAACCCGGTCGTCGTCTTAGTAGACCTTTCGGGACAAAAGGCTTTGCCGATTTGGATCGGAGTCTTCGAGGCAGAAGCCATCTCAAGAGGTCTCGAAGGAGTGATGACACTTCGTCCCATGACACACGACCTCATGAAACAAATTTTAGATACATTTCAGGTAACGGTCAAGCGAGTGGTGATCTACGATTTAAAAGAAAATACGTTTTATGCAAATCTTTACCTGAACGTGGATGGCAAAGAGCTGACTGTGGATAGCCGCCCCAGTGACGCGATCGCCCTGGCGGTAAGGGTGAAGGCTCCCATTTTTGTAGCGGAGTCGGTCATTGAGGCGACAAAACAGATGGGGATCCTTGCCTCCAACCTTCTGGAAGAGGGAGGCGATGAACTGAAGAACATTATTGAGAATATGAAGCCGGAAGACTTCGGAAAATACAAAATGTAACTTACAAATTATTTTCCTCTATTAACTTCAATTAGTTACAATCTCTTCTTCATTCAACTGTGACAAATTTGTGACACTTCCAAGCTTGTCGAGAACTTCAACAGCAGATCGAAGACTCTCTGTACTGTGATGAGCATACCTTTGGGTCATTGCTGGAGTCTTGTGTCCAAGAAGTCTCTGGACCGTGTAAATATCCTCCCCGGCTTGGACAAGTCTTGTGGCGAATGTGTGCCGGAGATCGTGGAAATGGAGATCTTCAATCCCTCCCTTTCTGCATGCTTTTTTGAATTGAAACTGGATCACATCCACTTTTAAAGGACCCTTCTCCCAGTAGAAAACCCGATCATGAATCGGTCTTACTTTGAATCTGGCTTTTAGCATCTCAAAGATTTTGGCGTTCATTGGAATGGTGCGCTTCTCATCATTCTTTGATTTGATCACTGTAATAGCTCTCCGAAAGAGGTCAATCCCGCTTTTCCAAGAGAGGTCCACGATTTCACCTTCACGAAGGCCCGTGTTCAAATCGAAGGTTACAACATCTTTAAACCAACCTTCGCAACAGGAAAGAAGTTTTTCTTCTTCTTCATAGGTGATCCAGCGATCTCTTTCATTGACTCCGGTTTCAAGGGAGACTGCGGCTATCGGATTGGTAACAAACCATTCCCATTCTTTGACGGCAAGATTGAACATCCTTTTAAGGACGGCCAATTCATGATTGATTGTGGCAGATAGAATCCCAAGATCTTTTCTTTTAGCTTTGTAATCGCTCACCGCCTTGGGCGTGATCGAAGAAAGAGGACAATCCCCAAAGAAGTCAAGCAAAGTTTGCAAATTCGATCTGTAAGGTTTCTTCGATCTTGGAGGAATACAATCTTTAAAAAATTTCTCAATCATCTCCCTGAAGGTTTTATCCTCTTCTGGCAGTTTTTCAAACCACTTGCCTTCTATAAGCTGAGTCTTGACCTTGGCTTCAATATTTTTAGCCAATCTTCTATTTTCAGTTTCCAAAGAGCGTCTAAGTCGTCTGCCCTGATAGGTGTAATCCATCCACCAGACCTGTCCTCTTTTATAAAGTCCCATCTTGAACCTCCTTTCTGAGGCCCTTGATTCGGTCCGGTTTCCCGTGGGAGGTAGTATACCCTTTCCCATTTACCCCTTCAATAGCCTTTTTAATAACCCTATCAACATCCACCCCTGATCTGTTCGCACCCTTCATGACCCTTTCGGCTTCTTTTTTGATATCAAAGCATTCGACTCTGCACTTCTCCATAAAGGCATCTATCTCATCCTTTTTAAACATGATGAGGCGTCCCACCCTGTAAAAAGGGATTTCTTTCCGTTGGACCTTGCCATAAAGGTTGGACTTCTTGATTCCCAGATATTGGGAGAGTTCATCAATGTTTAGATATACCTTTTCCATTTGATTACTCCTTCCGCAAATTTCCTTGATCCGATACAACGGATTCTCATCTGGAAAGAATAATCTCATCTCATCTTAAAGGGACCCCTCTGTGATATGCCGAAGGGGTGCTGCCTTGAATTAACGAGTTCCACTCGGCCTGCGGGGTTTACGGGCCAATGCAGGCTATGCCTAACCAAATTTTTAAGATCGTCCAACAGAACCTAAGTTCCCGAGGTTGGATATGATTTGTTGCAAAATCACTTTTGTTTCCGCAATTCATGTGTCTTATAACCTATCACTCTCTTCTTCCTGCCTGATAGTTCTTCATGCTTGGCTGTCAACCGTTCAATGTCCATCTCTCTTCTCCAGCCTATCAAGACGATACTCTATGCTTGCTATTCTCAGTTCAAGGTGGTTCGCCCATTCCTTGATGCCCAAGACCAGTCTGACACACTGATCTTGCCATTCCTCAAGGCTCGTCTGGTCTATCCCATCCTCATTCAATCCATTTGATGCTATGAATTCTTTGATAGCCTGTGATCCCTGATCTATGTCCATTCTTGATCACTACTTTCTGAGAATTACTACCCTAATTATCCTCATTTACATTAAACTCTCTATGCATTTTTGAATTGGGAACTTTAATCTAAACGAAGGTAAATGTCCTTTGCCCAAATTCCTAAAATACCAGTTATACCGGTTTACATATAAGTTCCTATGTAAATTTATATAGGAAGTTTCATTATAAGTGGTATAACCAGTATTTTGTTTACTCTTCTGGAACATAGTCTTTTGGCTTTAATCCTATGTAATACTTACGGTTTTTAAATGTTCTTGTATTAAAACCCAACCGCCTCAGTTCCAGCCCAACTTCCGTTCTGCTTACAGGTTCTATCTCCCCAAACTCCCTTTTCCACCACACAATGAAGGAATCATAGAAGTCTTTACACAAAACCTGAAACTGCCCGGTCTGGTATTCTTCAGATACGAACCTTCTAACAGGTGTTGAGGCAAGTTGATATTCCTCCGTAGCCTTTAGAACAACTTCAGGGATAGGCTCTATCCCGTCGTGCTGCCATACCAAACATCCATCCAACATCCAATTCAAGATACCAGAGCTTTCTTCCCTCAAGAGTTTCTTGGAGAAGTCGAGTATTCGTTTCTCAGGCGGCACAATGTAGGAAAAGGGTATCCTTAATAACCTTCTCCAACAAGAAGAGGTGGTATCATAGATTTTAGGTAGATGGTTTACAGCCAACCATATCTTACCCACAGGATAAAACTTGATATAATCCCGTGCGTGGGGTGGTCTGGCTGACATCATATCATTACCCGTCAGGCTCTTTAGCCTTTCAACGTTCAACCTTGCCCGTTCCTTGACTTCAACAGACCGGATAAACCGTGCCCCGATCAGTTGAACTATATCCGCTTGGTGGGCATTACCACCCTGATCCCATTTTGCATCCTTAAATGTGGCAAAAGGTACAGGGATTCCATACTCACCCAAAATTCCAGCCATCACTTCCAGAAGGGTTGATTTCCCATTCTGACCACCACCTTCAAGGATTAGAAACTTCTCTTCCCTTGTATTGGCTGTCAAAGTATATCCACAGAATTTCTGGATAAAAATGATCAACTCCCGGTTATTCATAAAAGTTTCATCTAAAAACTGCTCCCATTGTGGACATTCGGCTTTAGGGTCAAACACCACAGGGGATAGCTTGTGCAAACGATCAGAAGGTTTTATGCTTCTAAGGTCTATCGTTCTTAGGTCGATCACCCCGCTCTTACAAAGGAATAAGAACGGGTCAGTATCAAACTCCGTGCTCTGACTGTAACTTTCATCCCTTAACATCTTGATGGAGTTCTCAATCCCGTTTGCATCCTTCCAAGACACACACTGTTTCAATTTCCCAATCCGTGCCGTATCATCTAACGTCACCCTGAGTACCAGTTCATTAATTTTGTTGGCTGTTTCCTTCATCTCTGATCGGACACCCATTTCCCCTAATCCCCACCCCGGTCTTTCGGGGTCAAAGTGCCACCATCTACTAAGGTCTTCAATCCACAAATAGGTATCTGGATAAAACTTCAAAAACCTACGGGCATTTTCCGTGTCCGAAAAGTCCTTGTCTATTAATTCCCATTCTTCATCTTCTGCCGTTGGTTGGGCTTGTTGTTTGGCTTCGGGAGCAGGTGCTCCATCCACGACAGGTTCAGCAGGTTTGCCCTTGGCTCTTAGCTCCCTAAACTCCTTTCGGCTCTTTTTCCTTTCATCGGTCTTGATCATCGAGTCAAGGATAGATTCGACCTCTACTTCGTCTAAAGGCGGGTCAAACCTTGAGTTTGCTTCCAAGAGGATGGGCAGTATCTCAACCTTTGAGAGCTTCTTGCCTAAATGCCTGCCTGCTAATTTGACCAAGGCTGTGTTTCTTTCACCTTCAGATACACCTTGGGTAATAATCTCATCCGCCCACCCTTCAGGCTTCTTGGTATCCTTACCGTTACCTTCGGGGTTTATCCATTCTAAAATCTCATATAATTCACTCAAGCTAATAGTTATCCAATCCGTGCCATACAAAACTTCATAGTGATTTCCACTTGGGTGGATTGATGGCGGTGCAAGGGTTTGGTGCCCATTAACTCTAAGTTCTACATGACCGTTAGGATATCCTTTGGTCTTCTTGGTAAATGCCTTAAAAAATTTATCAAAGTGATCACATTTACCATAGATGTGGTACTTACCTGAACCCGACCTAACCAGAAAACTGCTCTGGAATTTCGGGAACCGGGTTAAAAACTCAAGGAATGACTCCTCAAAATTCTCCCCATCAAAGTCAAGGATGAAGAGGTTACCGGATATACTCCCCGTTACTATACCAAGTTGGTTGTCTGTATTCTCAAACCATTTTATTAATTCACCCTCGATAGGGATTCTGCCTTGGTATTCCTTCCACTCGATTAAGGGTTCCTTTGTGTTCTTCTTAATGGGAATTACACAACAACCCTTAGATACATATTCCCTTGCCGCTTCAAGGATTGGGGTGTGATTATTCATCTTGCCCACCCCCAAACCGGGATTCCCGATTCCTTTTCATATCCCCCACCTTACTTTTTATAAGGCGAAGAGATTCAACCATAGCCATAGGTTCGACCAGTCCTTTTTGGCTGAAATAGGTTTCTATCTCTTTTTTTAGTTCGGGGGAATCTTCTAAATAAAAGGTGACAAAGGGACCAGTTACTTTAGGTGGTTCCGCTTCTTGAAAGCCTTTACATTTGAGGTAGGCTACAAGGTTAACCTCTGTGATTTTTCTGATCGTCATCATAAACGACCTCCTTATTAAAGATCATGGCCAATCCATGTGCTCATCTCTCCTTTCTTGATTTGGGTTATCAAGCTATCATCTTTAAAGACTTTGATCACCAGTCAATAGTCTGAATTTGCGAGTTCCGCTCGTTTTGGTAACAGATTAATAATGGCCCGATCCAGGCCGGAGCTAATATGGTGGGATTCTTTATGCAGCTTTGATCTCAACTGGTTGGGAAGACATTGCTTCACAAAAGACTTTGAGTTGCTCCTCCCTGCCATCCAACTCAGCAAGCACGGCGCAATTCTGACAGCACTCATCCGATCCAAACAGCCTTCCAAAACAATCATCCGGGCTCAGAAGTTCACCCTTGAATCTTTCGTTGTCTGCGGGGTTGTCAGTTACAAAGACTATTCTCTCTTTCACACCTTGTAGGGTATCCTTTTGCTCTTCCTTATTAGGCACAGGACCGTCTTTGAGGTCTGCTTTGACAAGATCAC
>Ga0326728_10010740_pt1 | contig 21271 bp, 18 predicted proteins | sample MB3enrmetagenome_FD_207602 | JGI IMG/M metagenome (GOLD analysis project Ga0326728, IMG submission 207602) | Lab enriched peat soil microbial communities from McLean, Ithaca, NY, United States - MB31MN | ecosystem: Environmental > Terrestrial > Soil > Wetlands > Peat | place: USA: New York... | reverse complement strand
TCCATCCCGTCGACAATCAGCCTCGCGAGGACATCAACCCGCCCGATCGAACTCTTGGCGGTGGCCTGTCCATGAAATCCCGCTGCACCCAACTCCCGTTCAAGCCTCTCTTGTAGCTTGAACACATAGGTGGTTCGAGCGCGGAGGGTGTAAACTCCGTTCCTAGGCTTGGGAAGTTTTCTAGAGAGTTCCCGCCTCTTCAAGAACCAGCTGTAATGATAAGAACTGGACGGTTTCACCGACCCATTTTTCATCTGGTAGGCTTCGGCCGATAAGTAGAGGTCGATCGCAGATTCATCTAATGCACCACTGCGCAATTTACCGACATTGATCAAGCCTTCCTCGCAGAGCTTCTTGATTTGGTCCTTGTTAAGGGCCCCTGGAATCCAATGCTTCCACGGGAATTGCATTGATCACCTTGGACAGACGGCATGAATGTGCTGAGATAATAAACTCACAGTGAGATCAACGCAAGAATGCCGCAGCTTCAAAGAAATCACGTGAACAAGAGTTAGCATCGGTCATCCGTCTGCCAGCGTTGACTTTTCGAGGGACCATGTACAGGCCCGAACGCCCAATTTATAGTATAGAGGATTCGTAAATCAGAGGCAAATAAAAAGCGAACAACCCAGAAGGTTAGCTAGTCCTCCTTCGAGTGTTGCTCGCCATGGGTTACACGCAACTTTCCTCACACACCCCTTGGCTCAAGTGCTAAGCCAGGAGAACCAGTCCTGTTTGAGAGCTCTCGATAACTATGTAGAGAGCTCTTGACAATCATTCGCAGAGCTGTTAGCTTGTTGGTTGCGAGCTCGCCAAGCTCGATTGAGCGGTAGCCGCTCTCACCGAAATAAAGAGCTCCCATTGGAGAAGCATATGAAAGTAACCTTTCCAGCGATGCAGGGTCAGATCGGGCAGCGAACCTATTATTCCTGTCTGATGAAGTTGAATGCCATACCTAAGATGTTCACATTCCGTGACTGGGCCGAATTCACCCCCGAAGAGCGCGAGCAGCGAATCCTCAACAAGAAACGGGTCCCCGACATCGCAAAATACATTGTTGATAATGAAGACGGCTATTTGTTCGCATCCATCACCGCAAGTTACAAGTGCAAAGTGAACTTCATCCCCACCAACGGAAACAACAGCCTGGGTCAACTCGAGATGGAGTTCGAGGACGCGAATTTCGTGATTAACGACGGCCAGCACCGTTGTGCCGCCATCGCTAACGCCATCAAGGAGAATCCAGCGCTCGGGGAGGAGACGATTTCCGTTCTGCTATTTCCGTATGAGAGCAGGGACCGAGTACAGCAGATGTTCTCGGACCTTAATCGATTCGTCGTCAAGACCTCAAAGTCCCTCGACATTCTCTATGACAAGCGCGACGCACTGTCCCTTGTTACCCTGGACGTATTGGAACGAGTCTCGGTTTTCAAAAACATGGTGGATAAGGATGCCGTGTCCTTGCCAGTGCGTTCACCGAAGCTATTCAGCCTTTCCGCGTTGTACGACGCCAACGAAGAGTTGCTCAAGAACGTTCGCGTCAGCAGAGAGCCGTCCCACGCTGAGATGGTGGGTGTGGCGGTTGAATTCTGGACGGAGGTTGCCAAGACTATCCCGGCCTGGACCAAAGTCAAAAACGGAGATCTAAAGGCCCTGGAGCTTCGACAGGAGAGCATCTCTTCCCATGCCGTTGTTTTGCGTGCTCTGGGGGCGATCGGTGCGGACCTGCTCAAGGAACAACCCGAGGAGTGGAGGTCACACTTGATGGATCTGTCCACTGTCGACTGGAGCAAGAAGAATCGAGACTGGGAAAATGTCTGCATCATCGCTAATTCTGTGGTTTCCAACAGGCAGGCGCGATTTGCGACTAAGGCATACCTCAAGCGGCATCTCAAAATGGCTCTCAATGAAGCGGAGGAACGTGCACTATCATCCACTCAGCCTGACAGCACCGTAGACATGACGAAAATTGTCGGGCTTGCCGAAAAAATGAGTCCTACTGAGCAAGCCGATCTGCTCGCCAAGGCTAAAGAAATCTCGGATAAGGTTAACTAGCTTCATTAATTTCCGAAGTCGATTACTCATCGAATGAGAATAATCACTTTGGGCTGGAGGTCGAAAAAACAACTGAAGGATAGATGCCGACTTCTAATGAGGTGAAACGACTGCAACTTTATCGGAGTTCTCGTGGGGCATCCACAGAATGCAACCTTTGGATGCCCCACAGACAGTGGCGGGCGTAGCTCAATTGGCAGAGCATTCGATTTGTAATCGAACCGTTGAAGGTCCAAGCCCTTCCGCTCGCCCCACTTATCTTACGCCAGGCTTGTCACTAAAGGAAAAGGGTAAGGAGAAAAAAATGATCCGAATATCGGTGAAGGGCCTCGCGAAGTTCATGACAGCCGGACCAGCCACCCAGAGGAAGGTCTTGAAGGACTTCAAATTCCCAGATCCTGAGGGAGGAGTCCAAGCCTCCTATTACAGTGAGGCCAGGAGTGCGATCGCGGAATTTCACGGGTCGGATAACAATCCAGCTACGATCGCCGCAGAAGTCCAGCGGTTGTCCGAAAAGGCCTATGACGCCAGCGGGAGACAGAGGGTTCGGATCGAACACAACATCAGAGCGCTACAGAGCTATCTTGAGAACTTTGGCCATGAGAGTTTCAGGGTCCTCCCAACACCATCTTTGTCTCTGTCCCAGAGGACCGTATCGGTCGGCGCTACCCCCGATCTGTTCGTTCGCCACAAAGGAAGCAATAAATTGATAAAACTCGATTTGGGGACCAAAGCGCCAGATAAAAGACTAGTAGCCATCGTTCTACAGGTGATCTATGAGGCCGCCCGCTCAAGTGGCCTCTCGCTAAAGCCGAAGGACGTACTTTATCTCGACGTACCGCGAGCGAATGTGCATCGAAGTGCAAAGGTCCGAACGCGACTGAAAGGTGAAATTGAAGCCGCTTGCGAGAATATCGAGGCGCTCTGGCCGACAATCAAATGACGGAGCCGGCCCGTCCATGTGAATCTCGTCGCCACGTGCCCCGCCACCCCAGAAGGACCCAATAATCAGACTCCGCGGTTTTGGAATCCAATAAAGCAATCCTTTAGACCACCAACCGAATTCCCTTGTAGCTAATCCTCTAGTTCGCCCTTCCTGCTGAAAACCTGCGCCTGGACCGTCCGCTTCTTCTGTCAAGGCTCTCCCACTTCGCTCCGATGAACGCGAAAACCACGCGGCCTTGACAGCGCGGACGGCCAGGCGCTTTGCCCCGCCAGGAAGGGCATTTGCTTTTAATGCACCGCTCTCTGCGGTGCCTCTAAGAAGCAAAAAACGAAACAAACGAAAGGAGTTTTTCCAATGCAACAACTCAGCAAACAACCTGCTTTTGAACTCGGCCAGATCGTCGCAACACCGGGCGCTTTGGCCGCGCTTCGGAAGGCAGGACAGCAGCCGGGCGAGTTCCTCACCCGCCATGTGAACCGCGAGTGGGGCGATTTGTCCGACGATGACCGCAAGGAAAACGACTACAGCCTAGAGCACGGGTTCCGGCTCTTGAGCGCCTACCGCACACACGCTGGCGACAAGTTGTGGATTATCACGGAATCGGACCGTTCTGTGACCACGCTTTTGCTACCCGAAGAATACTAGGCCCAACAAATTTCTTAGAAAAAGGAGATCAAAAGAAATGAACGCAACGATGGTAGCAAGTGGAACGAAAGCAGTCCCCCCTCTGGTCTCATCCATTCAGGACATTCCGTTAGCGAAAATCCGCGAATCCAAAACCAACCCGCGACGCTTTTTTGATGAAGCGAAGCTCGCGGAACTCGCGGACAACATCAGACAGCACGGCGTACTCCAACCAATTCTCTTGCGTCCGCTTCCCGAAGGGGAAGCGGGCACGTATGAGCTTGTGGCTGGAACGCGCCGCTACCGTGCCTCAAAGCTCGCAAAACATGAGAGCATCCCGGCAACAGTGCGGGAACTGACCGACGCGCAAGCACTAGAGCTACAGGTCATCGAGAACGTGCAGCGCGTGGACGTGCATCCGCTCGATGAGGCGCAGGGATACGCCGCCCTCATCGAACTTCAACCCGACGCTTACACCGTCGAAACCATCGCCACACGAGTTGGCAGATCGCCTGCCTACGTCAGTGGGCGGCTGCGCTTAATTCAACTCATTCCCGAAGCGAAGCAAGCGTTCTATGAGGACAAGCTGACGGTTGCTCATGCGTTTGAAATCGCACGACTGCAACCGAATGACCAGCGCCGCGCTCTACAGGAATGCTTTCCGCAATACCGGAACGCCGCCGCCATCCTGAAAGACAAGAACGCCGAGGCGACCACGGTCCGGGAGCTTCGCGCATGGATTGAGCGGGAAATCCATCTGGACCTCACCAATGCGCCGTTTGACCCGCAGGACGAAACGCTTCTGCCGAATGCGGGAGCGTGCGCTCGTTGCCCGAAACGAACGGGCAGCAACCCGCTTCTCTTTCCCGAAGTCCGGCAGAAGTCCATTTGCACGGACCGCGAGTGTTATCGAGCTAAGGTCGAAGCACTCGTGCACATTCAGGTGAAGCCGCTTGAGGAGAAAGGTGAGAAGCCTCTACGCGTTTCACAGGCCCCCGCATGGCAGACAAACGATCATGCTAAAGACGTGCTCTTTGAAGGGCAGTACCGGAAGGCCAAAGCAAAAGGTGAGTGCCCCAATACTAAAGCCGCCGTTCTCATTGACGGCAAGGGCGCTGGCAGCATCTTCTATCTTTGCCAGACGGAGAAATGCGAGGTTCACAATCACGTGACCCGCTACCAGCCGACGCCGCAGGAGCAAGCGCAACGCAAGAAGGAGGTGCTTGCTGAACGCGTCGCGAAACTCTCGCGGATGCGCGTCCTCGAAGCCATCCGCAAGAAACTGCCGGACGTTCTCTCCCGGCCGGATTTGGAGATGGTCGCACTCGACTACTTCCGGCGATTGGGCCACGACAATCACCGCCGTCTCTCCAAACTCTGTGCATGGGAAGAAAAGAAGAGCAAAACCTCTTGGGGCATTCAGACCGTGGATTACGAGAAGATTGCGGCAGTTGCCGTACAGGCTATGAACGCCACAGACATCCATCGTTTTCTCGTTGTCTGCGCTCTCGTCTCCGACCTGTATTGCCCCGGCTACAACCCGACCCAGTCGCTCGCGAAAGATTCTAAACTCGCGCTCACTGCCACGAGGTACAAAGTTGACGCGGCACAGGTCGTCGCAAAGGTTCAAGCCGAACTTTGCAAGCCCGATGCCAAAGCGAAAGCCCTCGCTAAGCAATCCAAGGCAAGCTCCCAACACATGAAGGGCTCAACGCCAAAACGCAGAAACTGAGCGTCCAAGACACAAACGGGAGGTCGCCCCTCGCACGGCCTCCCATTTCCGCAGGCGTTGGACATGCGTTTCTAGCGCGTTTCACTGCTGCTTCGAACTGCCCCCGGAGTAGTTTGCCACCGCAGCGTACTGTTGAGGCCGACCCAAGACAATCGTCGCGTTCCAGGGAAAGACGGTAATGGAATTGAAGTGTGAGGCTCGGGGGAGCATTTCCGCACGAGACCAAAAGCCAAGAAACACACGGCCCAAGAGCACCTATCAACCATCGCAAATGGGACTTTGCGGTGGCGCAACGTCTCAAATCGAAAAGACTGACTCAAGAAAAACCGACATCACGAATGTCGAGGGCGCGCGTTCAGCGCGCCCCTTCCATTTGAGGTCGGAGCTTTATCGCTGTGTGACTATGTCGTAGCCTTGCTCAGAGATGCGATTCTTGGCGGTTTCGTAGTCTTCGAGGGTCGCCGGCCTCGTCGCGTCGCCATCGGAAGGTCTCTGTGAGGGTGGCTGTGCCGTATCAATTCTTGATTCATAAAGATAGCGATTCGTACCGTCCGAGCTTTCAAAGCTCAGCCACTTGTACTGCTTTGTTTTTTTGTTCATGAGAATACAGAGTTGGATGACAGCAACCATGTGAGCACCTCTTTTGCAGTCTGCGTTCGAGACGCCCTGTAGTCCAGGAGTACTGGATTCCTAAGTTCGAGCCGGTGTGTCGAATAACTTACTAATACTTCGGGAAACGTACCATCGCCGGACTGTTTTGCTTGGGCAATGCTTACATAAGGACCCCGGGTGATGGACACCATCGCCATTGACGGCTCGTCCGTCTGTGGATGTAACGACTACTTGCAGGAATAGGACATAGAAATGGTCACACGTGCGCTGATAAGAGTTCTTTCTCCGATTTTCTTCGTCACTAGCTTCATTTCCGCACAGTCGGCGCCGCCCAAGAAAGATATACCAGCGATAGCTAAAGCCGCGAAGGGATCCATCGTAACAATCGTCATGGCGAACAACGATGAACCCATTGCCCGTGGCTCCGGATTTCTCGTGAGTTCAGACGGCATGATAGTGACGAATTACCACGTAATCGCCGAGGGTAATGTCGCTATCGTGAAATTTTCTGACGGCACTGTATTGCCTGTCGACGGTGTTCTCGCGGCCGACAAGGTCCGCGATCTCGCCATCATCAAAATCCACGGCAGGAAATTCCAGGCGCTTACTCTCGGCAACTCGGATCGAATCCAAATCGGCGAAGACGTTGTTGCAATTGGTAATCCCTTGGGCTTAGAGCTTACAGTTTCGAATGGAATTTTGAGCGGAGTGCGGACTGTTGAAAAGGAAGGGGGCAAGTTCCTTCAGATAACCGCTCCGATCTCACACGGCAGCAGCGGCGGTCCACTATTTAACATGGCAGGAGAAGTCGTCGGCATTACATCGATGTATTTTGAGGGTGGAGAGAATCTCAATTTCGCAATCCCCGTTAATGACGCGAAACTGTTGCTCCAAAAGCGGTCAGCCGAAATCCGGGAACTGCCTAATGAAACCAAAAGCGCGCAAGCTCCTAAGGAATCAAACGCCGAAGCTACGCCATCGCAAACTCAAGCATGCAACGAACGAGCGGCAAAGTTCGTCCGGTATAAGCGCGCAGGTTACAGTCCAGATGAACCCCGGGTCGAGTTCTCGAGCCATTATGACCCCCAATCGGGCATCTGTTACGTCGAGAGCGTTTTCCACTTCGAGAAGGGAAAGACCTATCCCTCTGGCCGGCGTTACGGACCTGGTATTAAGGAGATCGAGAATGCTTTCTCCGAAGGCAGCGAGGCCCCATGGTATGGAGAGTTTATCTTTCCTGATGATAGCTGGGTACCGGGTGGGAACTGTCACATCTACCCCGACGGTCACACCCTCAATTCCCCGTCGTCACACGATATAAGATGCCGTTCCGAGGAAGAGTTTGACGACTTGGCGCAAAAATATTTTGGCATAGATCGACAGCTCTCGGGCTCGCCGATAGCCACCGCACCCGGCACGGCAACGCCAATCACAACGACCACGGGAATTCCCAAGGAATCGCATGTCGAAGCTGCGCCATCGCAAGAGCATGTGTGCTGGCAACAGGCTGCGAAAGTTACGCTCGATAAAAGAACCAGTTACTTTCCAGATGAACCGAGAATTGAGTACAAGAGCTACTATGATCCTAACTCGGCCAAATGCTATGTTGAGAGTGGGCTCTACTGGGATAATGGAAAGAAGTACCCTCCAAACAAAACCTCCACCGGCTTGGTAACTATAGAGAATGCTTTCTCAGACGGTGCGATTTATGCCTACATCGTTTTGGGGCCGAGTTCGACAATTCTGGGATGCCAAATCTATTCGCAACATTGCGACTCAAAAGAACAATTCGAGGAGTTAGTATCGAAAACCTTCGGTATAGAGCACCACCATCCACTATCGCCAAACACAAAAGTGTCAGCGAGCTTGCCATATCCGAACTCGGCGTCGCAAGATCAAATTGTTGAGGACCTTAGGTATTGTCATGAAAATCCGAACAATAGCCTCCAGGTGGTAGGCTCAAAATCAATTAGCTGTAAGGACGCAAAGACCGTGATCGAAGAGGAGAGATTTAAACCCTGCGAGGCCGGGAAACAATCCAAGACCATGAAGAAGATGTGTAAAGACCTGTTAAAAGCCGCCAAAGAGTACAGAGGTAGGTAGCCGATGTACGCCGCCAAATCTTTGATGAAACTGAGAACTCTGTCGTTTGTGTTTGGTTTGTTGACAGTTATTTCTAGGGCCGCGGCTATGCCACCGCCAAAGCCTGGCTCGGCGGTCTGTAAGGCTGATTTGAAAGCGTGGTCAGCCTCAAAAACGGAAACACTCGCCATCGCGGACCTCAATGAGCGTATGAACGTTATGTTCGCGTGCGCGGACCTGTCTAAGAAGCACGAGAAACGAGCACGAGCCTATCTCGACGAGTTTTATAGGACACACGCAGAGTTAGCGAATCGAGCGTTCGATTTCATCACGAGGCATGGCCTGGCCGAGCAGTTTGGAGAGGAGGAAAACAGAGCTTCGACCACTCGGGCGCCGTCTGGCCCTGGTGCCAGAGAACAATGAGATTTCACTCAATCATGAATTTGATCGCTTAATGGTTTGTAGAATCTGGGGTTTCGGAGCCATACGTCTCATAGAACTTTAAGGAAAGTGGCATGTTTTTGGGGTCTGCCGGAATCGAAATGAACCTGGGGTCCTGGTCGAGTAGAAGCCAGATGAGCCGATACAGAGCGTAGGGAATTCGCAGTTGGTCGTTATCCTCTGCTGGCCGGAAACCGGCTTCTGCACCATCTGCCTTCAGTCTTAGAAGGGCAACCGCCACAGAATTCATCGCCGCAGATCGGGTTGGGTGAGAAAGCTCGCTGAGTGACCCGTAGTCCCGTCCCAGCGGTGGCTCATGCTGCCCGCGGCCACGGATGAATTCGTTCAAAACGGGAAAAGAGGCTAAATAAACGTCGTTCGCCTGTGCCAACCATTTCGCAGCTTTAGTTTGTTGCGCCTTCAACCGGAGTTCGTGCGCCATATTCCAGTTCTCTTCAAAGGCTCTCAATACTGGATGGAACGCGTCAAGATTCCTGGATTGAAAAAGGAGCAGCAAGGATTGTAGCAACGACGCGCTACGTATTAACAAGAGAAGGGCAGCCGTCAATTGACTCTCTTCGTGAAAGCGCTTGCAATCGTCGTGGTTCGCAACCCTAAATAACTCGCGCTCGATCTCGTCGCGGCACTGACAGATTTGTTCGTAATCTAGAGGCATCTGCAATTACTACCGGACCATATGTCACGAGTCAAGCTTACCGACGGAAAACAGATCGAGACGCATTCACGCTGCTCGATGTGATCTTCGGCTCCTAGAGTTAACTTTTCCCCATCAATATCTCCCCTGCTGCCACAACACTCGTGATTCCCACGCTCGCACGGTTCGATTCTGCTTGCTCTTCTGTTTGACCGCTCCGAGCTGCCCGCGTCTCGGCGTGTAAATAAGCGCGCCGACAGTCTCCACTAGTCACGCCTCGCGCCATAAAAAAGCCGTGTCACTCAGCCTGCCACTCGTTTCGACCTAAACGCAGGCACCTCTCCGCTTCTGTCCTCGTTTCGGGTCGTTGCTCCCTCTGCCTGGGGTGAAGGGAGCAAGAACTCCCCGAAACAGGAGAACAACCATGAAAGTCGAGCAAGCAAAACAAATCGCCAACAAAGCCATCGAACAGCTTAGCGAGGCTCTGGAAAGGGGCCACAGTGAGACGTTGAGAAATTATCTTGCAGCGATGGCGAAGTTCCATCGCTATTCGTTGCATAACCTGATTCTCATCGTATCGCAAAGGCCGGACGCGACTCGTGTAGCTGGCTTCCATACTTGGAAGCAGCTTGGCAGAAACGTCAAGAAAGGCGCGAAGGGAATCATGATCCTTGCGCCAGTTGTGCTTCGCAAGAACAGGGAAGAAGCCACTTCCGAAGAAGATGAGAGCAAGGCCGCTGTTTACTTTCGTGCGGTTTATGTCTTCGATCAGATGGACACTGAAGGGAAGCCGCTTTCTGAGCTTGGCTCTGCGCAGGGTGACCCGGCGGAATACACGGAAAAGCTGAAGCAATTCATCGCAGAACGCGGTATTCAGCTTAAATACTCAGACAGCATCTATCCCGCGCAGGGGCAATGCTCGCCTGGAAAGATCGTGCTTCTGCCCGGCCAGTCCCTCGCCGAGGAGTTTTGCACGCTAGCCCATGAGGCAGGTCATAGCCTCTTACACATGCAGGAACGCCGCGCCGAGACCACGAAGCGCGTCCGCGAGACCGAGGCGGAGGCGGTCGCGTTTGTCGTTTGTGAAGCTATCGGCCTGACTGCAAGCAACTCGGTGGACTACATTCACCTGTACTCGGGCGATAAGGACACACTGGCAGAGTCCTTAGATCATGTGCAGCGCGCCAGCGCTGAGATTCTCACTGCGATCATGCCGAGCGACTAAGAATTTTCGCGGGAGGCCCAACGGGCCTCCCGCTCTTCACTTTGTTTTGCTTACTTTCCCACGACTGACTTGGCTTTTGTCGCCATGCGTTTGAGCCTCACACGAGTAGTTCTACACTCAATAACAGACCGTCTTTTATATGGCCTTCGGTGTCTCGGAACTGATTGACCAGTCAGGAAACACTTGCCCAGCTCACCTAACCGAATGCGCATTCGAACAAACTCGTATTCCGTGGCACCGAGCAGAACGGCTGCCTCAGCCTGCGTTCTAGTTACGAGGAGCGCCTCCATGGTGGACAAAGCCCCTGGGTCTTTCCGCCGCAAGAAACTGGCGAACTCGCGAAGAAATGCTTCATCGCAAGCCCGTGTCTCCGCGACATACACTATCCCTTTCAAGTGCGCCGAATTCGCATGACAGTATCCGCCGTTCACGGACTGAAGATTTTCGCCCTCGGTTTCTCCGTCAAGGGAAAGCTTTCTTGGACAGCCTAGGGCATCCCTGACCCGTTTCGAGTGCATAGCTCTGAACTTATTGGCGAGGCAGAGATTGATGTAGTTTCGGAACCGGGCTTCGTTCGCGCCATAGTGCTTCATTGGGTCGAACGTTTCCACAATGTCCTTCTTACCGGCTTCACGGTACTTGGACGTTTGGGGCAGGCGATAGAGGTGGATTATTAGGTCTTGTGTCCAATCCTCTAGGTCTTCCTTCGAGCCGAACCAATCGGCGCGCTTGCCAACCCATTTTCGGACGTAATCGGGAAACCGTTCATAGAACTCTTCAAAGTCTCTGGGAACGACGAACCCGTCGTTTCCGACGTAGCGACCATCCCTGACCGTGAAGGGATCGAACTTGCCCCTCTGATTTTCCACAGAAAAATCGGCGACATTTATCTGTGATTTGTGGACTGCGACGGTATTGCTCTGCATGGGAGCACTCTCCTTGAGAAAGGAATTTGAACTACATGCGAGCAAGCTTAAAAGGTCGGGAGGAGCTGGTTCTGAGGGTTCAGACAGCCTTGTCATTGCCAACCAAGAAAGATGCCGAACAGGTTGTGAATACCGTGATCCAGAGCTTGGAAACCACGTTGCTTAATAACCTGGGAACAGACGGATTCACTCTAAAGTTGAACGGTCTTGGCAAGTTTTCTGTTCGCCACAGACCGGGCATTCATCGGAAGATCGGGTTCAGCGGACAGACGATCCTGACGAAAATGAGGCGGAAGATCAGGTTCATCAGTCTCGGGATGCTTCGCCGCCACGAACCGGTCGAATGAAAAGAAGGCCTTTGGCCCAAGACGCAGATTTAGGAGTCCTTATCGGGGACTCAGGGCTACTCGTACTGGAATACCGGCACCCTGCCAGCGAGCGCCGCTGGCCATGAACCACCCGTCTGTCACACTTTCGTCCCCGTGTGGCTCTGGTTCTTGCCTTCGTAGCTTGGGATTTGTTTCCGTGTACTGCTTTCGTTTCTGCCCTCTCCATTGGGCACTGCTTCGGGATAATTCCTGCGCCCTGCAGCTTCGCGTCTTCTGCTTTTCCGGTTCCTCCCAACAAATCTTCTGAAACAGCGATGAAGATTTCTCGGGTCCCTCCCAAAATGCAGCCGCTCGCTTTGGGAGCAGTATCCACTCGCTTCCGGGTGCCCCAATTACAAGGGCAGAAACGGAGCAGTTATGCACATCAATGTAGTCCACTTAATCGGTTATCTCGGCAAGAACCCGGAGCACAAGTCCGTCAAAGCGTCAGACCGCAGGTACGCGGTTCTTTCGCTCGCGACTCAGCGGTCATGGAAGGGTGCCGACGAAGAATGGCACTCCAAGACGGAGTGGCATCGCGTCGTTGCTTGGAATGGCCTCGGCGAGTACGCCGCGTCGAAGCTGCGGAAAGGCGACCACATCTACGTCGAAGGCACGCTCGTCAGCAGCACCTTTGAGAAGGAGCTCGGCAAAGGCAAGAGCAAGATCACCGTGCCATTCAAGACTTGGCAGGTGAAGGCGGATTCCATCCGCAAGCTCAACCGCGCAAAGAAAGAGCAAGTGCGCGAAAGCGCGCCGGTCGAGGCTCAACCGGAGGAGGTGCCGTTCTGACAGCTTCTTTCGCAAAAGGCTCCGGCGTCGCCGGAGCCTTTTGCAATTAACTGACAGAGCGTGGAGCGAGTTAAATAGGGAAGTGACACCAGACAGTCCCTCATACCTCTCGGATCAGGAATTTCAAAGTTCATTATCAGCATCCGCGCCAGTCTCGCCCAACGACGGCTCCGGGGAGAAGCGGTAGGATGTCTCGCATGAAAGGTGACATGCTCAGCGGCACGGACCAACCTCCCGCACCGGAGACTGCAAGCCCTAGTCTCTTTGCTTCGCTTCGCGATACTTGCCGAATCCTCGAAAGCACTAACGTTCTCTTAGTACGCGTTATCGAAACGTAAAAAAGCCGTTTCTGCTCTTCAATGTACTCTGCATCTGTGCCCCGATACTCTTCCCGTCTTTTCCCCGGGATTGCTTCCTTGCAGACTCCCAAAATGTATACGTGGTCGGCTGTAACTCCCTTAGCGCCCCAAAGTGTTGCAACTTTTATGTCGCATGGTGCTTCCTCAACGAACTCCTCCCTTGTGCCCACTGCGTATCGCAGTCTTCTTGTCACCACTCTTAGATGCTCCGCGCTCGGGACGTTTGGCCGTCTTTCCAGTCTCTCCTGAACCATGCTCAGAGTCGTAGCTTTAAGCAGTCCCAGGTCGATTCGAGCGGTATCAGGCTCCTCACATTCTTGTCCTACCCAAACTGTATCGTCAAAAACGGCCTCGATGAGTTCTTCTGCAGAGGCATTTTCCGACCAGAGTCGCTCTTTTAATTCGACAAATCTCTGTGCACGGTCCCACAACAACGATCCTCCTCCTCCCCTCCGTGCGAGGCGTTCCTGTTGTGCAAGGTGTCTTACGTTATCCTCGGTTATGGAATCATGTGAAGAGGTGAGGAACTGCAGGTAAGCAGCGGAGTTCCGGCGAGGTGCCTTATATTCCCGTCCTGTGGAAGAGCTTTCGTAGCCCAACCATGCTCGCCACGTCGGGGCATCCGGGTCTGTCAAAAGACAGAAGAAGAGGAATGCTTCTCGCACCGCCCACGTCTCTAGAATGCTCTCTGAAAAACATAAGTCTATTCTCAGGGCAGGGTCCAACTCGGCTACTCTATCTCTGAACAAATAGCCAAAGTGACGGCGCGTTGTCATTACGAGGTGCTGCTCGTTCGGATGTTGTCTAAAATTATTGACCACGGCGCTCGCCATCCCAGCTGCTTCATCTTGTAGAGAATCCCAAACAACAACATGAATGTTAGCCGGGACTTCACTGACAGATGTCATTTCCTGCACATCAGCCAGGGCCATCAGTCGATTACCCGCCAGAACGACATCACGTGGACAGCGCTGACATTCTTGCATCGGAACGTCAACAATGTCGTCATCGCCAACGATTTGAGGAAGATTCGCGAGCCCTTGTAGATCGTTTCCCCGAAACCGATAGATTGATTGCCGGGGATCTCCCAGCACAACCAGTTGTCCCTCTTCGCGCCTGAGTCTGGACATCAGCTCCTGCTCCCCCGGAGTCAGGTCCTGAAATTCATCGACCATGATGTGCTCATACCTCTGATCCGGTAAATCCCCCGCTCTGAGACGGTCTAGAAAAAGTCCTGGAAGGTCACTCAGAAGTTGTGAATTGTGACGCGTCAGCCACTCTCGCGCAGCTTGCCATAGAACAAGATGTTCTGCCACGTGTGCCTCGTGGTCCCGTAATGCCTGAGCGGCCTCGTCAAAGTCTTCGTATAGCTCCCTTAGCGCCTGGTGTTGAGTCAATAAGTCGTAGATCATCGCTTCCCATTCGTGTGGAAGAAGAATTCTTAAATCCTCTCCAATAACTTGTAGGCACAGAGCGTGGATCGTTCTGATCGTGGGATTTCCCTGGTGCTCGAAAGTATTCAACCGGTGACTAATTTCGGATTCGAGCTGTTTTGCGATTACTCGATTGAATGCGACAACCAGCACATCTCTGCCATGTACTCCCAGGCCATCGGGATGAAGGATTCGCTCTACGCGACGAACTAGCCCGAATGTTTTACCGGTACCCGGGCCTGCTTCCACACGGAGAACCTGTGCGTCTCTCTCAATGAGAGGACGGACCTGCTCGCCTCTCACTCCTTCATTCCATGTGGGGCACATAACGCGTCCGTAGATGCTAGCGATTCTATATCACAGATTGTCAATAATCCGAGCCATAGACTTCACGAAGCTACGCTGGGTTTAACCGTCATAGGACTTCCCGTGAAGTTTCGCAAGTGGGCATGTCCCGGCCAACGAAGAGAGGAGTCATGATCTTGGTTGGCATCGATGCCAGCGTTCTTTTTTCATTTTCTGTTAGCCTGATTCTATTCTAGAATTATAATCTCAGTCAGCACGTACCCGCAGAGGAACCTGCCAGTCGCCTCCGGGCATTGACGTTTAGTAGGAATCCTGCGCAGAGAAGAACACGAGCTCAACGTCCAAATGCGTATATCCAAGCGCTGGAGGCTAGCTTTCTTATTGGTTCTTGTAGTCTTTGGTTCTCTGGCCGTACTTTCCCGAAAATACATTTGGCTCTACGTTTCAAGAAGGTCTGCTCCGAAATCGCGAATTGGCGACCTATTGCACGATGCTGAAGCGTCTAAGGATCCTGAAATGCTCCTCGCTGAAGCCAAGCGTCTTTCGTGGCTCTTCAATTGGCCTAAAGCCGGGCCCCTTTACGCTCGCGCGGAGGAACTCTTCCGGGACAGGAGCGACGTGCGGAATGAAACGTATGCCCGCGTCGGTAGGATTCGAGCGCAGTCAGAAAGCACGTCTTGGGTTGACGTGTCCCAGATGCTTGGGCAGCAACTGGACTTGCCGGTTGCGAAGAATGACCCAGCACTCCGCCTTTGGTGCCTAACTGCAAAGGGATACACGGATTTGGAGATCAACCCGATTTCAGCAAAACATGCGTGGACCGAGGCACAAACTATTGCCCATCAGCTTGGAGAGACCCAATGGGAAGCACGTGCAAAGGGTGAACTGGGGATCATCGCCTTTCTCGAAGGCGACAGCCGTCGTGCCGCGACAATGGTTGGAGACGCTCTCCTCTCCGCAATGGCGAGTGGTGATGTCGGCGGCCAAGTCCGAACTCTAGAGATGCTCGGTAATGGCTTCAATGAAGCCAAGCGATATGGGGAGGCACTCGCGTTCTTCGAACGGGCCATCAAAACCAGCAGTGCAAATCCTGATTCAGGATTTCCTTTCATGGCATATGAAGGCGAGTCTGCGGCTTTGGTCAATCAAGGGAAGGTGTCAGAAGCGCGGGGTAAGTTAGAGCGGGCCTTGAGCGTGGCCAAAGAAAATCAAAAGCTCGGGCACGAAGCCATGATCCTTCAATTGCTGGGAGAGCTAGAGATTCGAACGGGAAATCGCCAAGCCGCCGTAAAGTACCTTGAGGAATCGGGCGAGCTGGCGCAGAAGTACAGCTTCTATCGCACGGAGGGTCAATCAATGATCGACCTAGCCGGGCTCTATCGAGATGCTGGCGACCTTAAAGCCGCTGAGGAGCGTGCCTCAGTGGGAGTGGATGCCAGCAGACGAGTCGGTGACCGGTATTACCTGCCGAGGGATCTCACGGTGCTGGCAGAGCTTAAAGCTCAAATAGGAGCGACAGCCGAAGCGGAAGCTCTCTATGAAAACGCCGAGGATGTGATCGACGGGATGCTGGTGAACCTGCACGAGGCGTATTGGAACAGTGCGCTGGCTGGAGCGATGAGTGACACGTACCTCCACCATTTCGAGTTGGAGGCGCACGTAGGAAATGTCGAGCGTGCATTCAGCGTATTGGAGCGAGTTAGAGGTCGAACAGCGGCAGCTCTTCTGGAAAACAAGGTGTCGTTTGACAATAGCGAATCCCAAGACGTGCAGGGCCTCGAAGACACAATCTCTGAATTGCAACTTCGCATTATGCGATCGGAAAGCGCGAAAGAACGAGCCGGGCTGCTTGATCAGTTGGTTGAGTACGAACGCCGGCTAGGATGGAGCCGCACCGATGAAAGGGACTCGAAGGCTAGATGGTATGAGAGGCCAGCTCCCTTGAAAGCAATTCAAGCTACCCTACGGCCTCAAGAGAGCATTCTCGAATACGTACTGAGTGAACCGCAGTCCTATTGCTTGTGGATTTCCAACCACCGGGGCGGTGTACAAATCTTGTTCTCGGACCGCCATCAAATTGAGGAATTAACACGGCGATACCTCGACACGATGCGAGCGAAGAAGGACGACTCCATGCTCGCAAAGCAAATCTACAGCTTGCTTATCAGTCCGTTGCCAAAGGAGGCAGTCAAGCAAGGCTTCATCGTGGTACCAGATGGGATACTGCATTTGTTACCGTTCGAGGCCCTTCACGATTCAACGGGCAAGCTATTATTGGAAACGCGCACAATTAGCTATGCCCCGGCAGCGACGGTCTTACAGGTCTTGAGGAACACAAAGCCGACCTTGGTTGCGCAACGCGCATTCTTGGGAGTGGGCGATGTTCCGTATCAGGATCAAGGCCAAGTCTCCGCAAAGGTTCAGAAACCGCGTGGAGTCCAACAACGCCTTGAGCGTGGTTTGTCAGACGCTTTCGGCACCACTCTTTACGACTTGCCACAGACGCGCCAAGAGGTCCTCACCGTCAGCAAGATCGTGAGCAAAGACTCGGTACTGCTTCTTGGCCCGTCTGCGACGGAAACTGCCTTCAAAGCTCAGCCTTTGAATGAATTCAAAATCGTTCATATCGCCGCGCACGGATTCGCCGACACACAGTTTCCAGAACGCTCAGGCTTGGTCTTGGGTGTGGACCCGGCATCTCACGACGACGGTCTATTGCAGGTCCGGGAAATCATACGCCTACGGTTTAACGCAGACCTAGTGACGCTCTCCGCGTGTAATACGGGAGTCGGCAAATTGGAGGGGGAGGAAGGCGTGACAAACCTCGTCGAGGCCTTCCTTGTGAGTGGCGCAAAGGCGGTCGTTGCCAGCTTGTGGAGTGCTGACGACACGTATACTAGCGCCCTGATGGAACACTTCTACAGTCATATTGCCGAAGGGCAGGAGAAAGATGAAGCGCTGCGCCAAGCCAAACTTGACTTGCTCGTCAAATACGGTAAACAAGTTCCACCCTACTACTGGGCAGCATTTGTCCTGGTCGGAGACGGGGGAGCAACGATATCACTGGGGGGCCGATGAGTCTCGAGGATCAAGCGAAAGAGAAGGTCTATTCCCGCGTTTGTGATCTTGTGACGCGCAAACATTTCGATCCCGGCATGAACGGGGCGAATTGGGAGGAATTGTCCAAAGCCAGGAGAGACCAAATCCTGAGAAGCACGAACGATGAAGAATTCGAGAAGCAGATACAGGACCTCCTGGCCGAGCTGAAGACCAGCCACACGGGTTTTCGGCACTCTAAGAGTGCGAAGATCCCCGGCCGCCACGCTATCGCCGCGACCTTTATGCGTTGCAACTTTGATGGGGAGCAGCGTTGGATGTTCCAAGACGTTCACGAAGGTGGCCCAGCTCATGCAGCGGGTTTGCGTCCTGGTGACATTCTCCTTCAAGTACGAAATAGAGAATTGAAGCCGCCCGAACCGCCGATTTTCCCGGTTGGCGAGGACTCGCAATATGCAGTCCAAAAACCTGACGGCAAACGCATCGTAGGCAGCTTGATTGTCCCGTCGCCAAGGTCGAAAAGCCATCCGGTGATCGTACCCAAAGCCGTTTTGTGCTCACAGCTACCTGACGGGGTCGGTTGGCTGAAGGTGACAATGTTTCCGGGAGCGGTCGGTATTGATCTCGCCAAGATGTTTGACACGGCTATCGCTCATCTTAAGGATTCGACACGCTTGATTGTGGACCTTCGCGGAAACACAGGAGGGGGGATCGGCGGATTACGGCTGATGAGTTATTTGACTCCCGAAAAGAAGGAGGTCGGATACAGCCTTACCCGCGCGCGAAAAGAAAAGGGCTATGCAAGAGAAAAGTTGCCAAGATTCGGCCACATACCTTCCCACAAGGCCACTCTTTTTTGGCTGGCACTACGATATGGTTTCATCGACAAATCAATTCTCGTAGTCACTGAAGGGTTCGGTCCACAGAAATTTCACGGTCGCGTGGTGATTCTTGTCAACGAGCACACGGCCAGCGCAGGCGAGATGGTAGCCGCATTTGCAGAAGAGAACGGGCTTGCCACAATCGTAGGAACGAAGACGGCCGCTCGCTTGCTAAGCGGGTCTACGTTTAAGGCCGGTTCTGGCTATATCGTGGGATTGCCGGTCGCCGCGTATCTTACGTGGCAGGGAAGCCTGATCGAGGGCAAAGGCGTAGTGCCAAGTGTTCCTGTCGAATTGTTCCCGGATCATCTTGTCGCTGGACATGATCCTCAAATGCAGACGGCGATTGAGGTTGTGAGCGGGATGTAACCTCGTGCCTTAGCTTACGTTCCCACTCTTGGACGCGTGACCCTCGGAGGGAATCGGTGAACGCTTTCCCTTCATCCATGGCCGGTTAATTAGACTGAATTCCAACCCACCTGCATATACGTGAGGCCGTGAGGCGAGGGTTATTTCGTTTGCTAAGGCTTAGGCGGATGTCCTATCGGCCAGCTGCAGTACATGAAGCCTTCGTTGACGACCGATTGCAGTTTTACTGGACTATCAACTTGGTCTCCCCAATTGGACGAAAAGTAGATTGTTTCGAGAATCCGACCAGCCAACGCATAAGGATCTGAATAGAACTCTTCGCTTACCTCTGGCAGGTCGAATGAAATGTCCTTGTCGAGTTCGGAGCCAAGTTTGTCAAAGACTCCCGAATCTGTGCCGTAGAGCCAGGGTGTGCCGCGAATCGATTTAAGATTGACCTGGGCTACTAGGGAACCAAAATAGCCAAGACTTTTGAGCATCTTGGCGGCGTGAAGGAGAAAAGCGACGACGAAGCCGTTAACGGATGTTCGATGGATGCCAATGAGGTCTACTCCAGCTATATTTTTCACGCTCACGGCCATCTGAGTCGCGTAATAGCACGTGCCCCAAACATCTGCAGAAAACATAGAAGTTCGATCCACACCCAACCTGTCCCTAATGATTACGCTCTCATATGCAGTGATTGGTCGACTGCCATAGCCTAGGAACTCGACGCTTCTCCATTGGAATGCAGCGCAGTTAAGATGGCTCTGAATGTCGCCCTGCGGACAGAGGGGGCGAGCCGGGAAGCGCGGTGTTACGCACAGCTCAAAGGTAGGCCCAACATCTCCTACATTGCCGCCCCTATCCGTGTGTCTATTGGCGATGTGGGCCTCGAATCGCTCTCGTGCGCGTCGTATGTTAAAGCCTCGGCGTTCACGGATAGCTCGACGGCGGTCGAATAGCGCTCGCAGTTCGTTCTCGTTCGCTAGCTCCGCTCTGGCGCGATTCGTGAATTCATCCGTTCGAATCCAAACACCTTTCCTGCCGTTGATGAAATGCGGCGCTTCATCACTCTCAGAGACAGAGATGACGTAGCAGACTTTTTTGTTGGCGAGTTTAATAGGCTCGGAGACTTCAGCAGTTAGTGGCGGGCTGAACTTTATGAAACACCAATTTGCAATTCTCTGCTTGTAACCGGATTCCTCGTCCACCCCACAAAGATTCGTGATCTTGCCGTCTTTCTCCTCGGCACCGACAAGCATGAATCCGCCGTAGGTGTTGGCAAACGACGAGAGTTTCTTCAGGGTTTGTTCCTCTTTTGGGACTTCGGATTTAAATTCCAATCGTAGGTTTTCGACCGCGTTAGATGTCACCAACTCCAGCAGGTCGGCCTCAGTGAGTTTTCCAATGGGAGTAGTGTAGAAGGGCATGGGCGATTCCTTACTAAGGGATTCAACTTATAAGATCTCGAGTAAACGTCACATTGTGGCGAACCAAATCATCGCAACATCAGGGCGTATGAATTCCAATCGGAATTAGGCCTTCGGACTTGAAAAACATATTGTCCAGAGGACGCAGAGAAAAGATCAACGTCCGCTTGGATCGACGTAACCCCATCATTCAAAGAGGCGACACCACTTGTGGCAAAAAGCGCACTTCCCGCAGTCGTGGTGATGCGGATCTCGTAAGGTCCCTCAGCGCTCCCAAGCGGGAGATAGACGTTTAGATGCTTTACCGCGCGACTGACCTCCAGTGGTTGCTCAGCCGGATTCAACTCGCCACCACGGGGGACTGAGCGATTCCTCAAGTCCAACACAGCCGTCTGGACGACCGGCGGTCCCTTCTGTTTGAAGAACAAAGCCCAACCCGCAACACCGATGACAATTAAAATGCTCGCTGCGACCGCGAGAATGGTCTGCATCCGACGATGCCGGTAGCCGGCCTGAAGTTCGGAAAAGTCGCGGTAGCAGGGGCTGCAAGACGTGAGATGATCGAGCCACTTTTCCGCTTCGGCAAGCGGCATCACACGAAAGGCGATTCGCTTGAGAACATCAGAGCCGGGGCATCCGGCACGTTCAGGATTCGGGAACTCCTTGGACAGACCTCGGCCCAGTGCATCCAGGATGCGCCTTTCATCTCTATCGGAATATGCCTTTCCGTTCAGGCTTGCCTCCCTTTGCAAACTTTATCTCCTTTCAGCGAGAAGATACATCCGATCGATCTTGGCCAGGGCTCTTCAGCCTTTCAGGCTTCAGCAATCGAACGATGCTCTGCCGAGTCTTCTCCACCCCATAGTTGAACTTCTTTCGCGCTTGATCTTCGGTGGAGCCCAACCACAATGAGATTTCTTTCCACGAATAGCCCAATTGACGCGCCTGCCAGACCTTCTTTGTCCAGGGATCCATTCGGTCTGTGATCTCCCTGAT
>Ga0326728_10010738_pt1 | contig 21278 bp, 17 predicted proteins | sample MB3enrmetagenome_FD_207602 | JGI IMG/M metagenome (GOLD analysis project Ga0326728, IMG submission 207602) | Lab enriched peat soil microbial communities from McLean, Ithaca, NY, United States - MB31MN | ecosystem: Environmental > Terrestrial > Soil > Wetlands > Peat | place: USA: New York... | reverse complement strand
AATATCGGTATCATCAGCTCCCGCGCGCTGCTCCACGCGGCCTGCCAGACATCCGTGCCGTGATCCAGTTTTTCCACGTGGTTGTCTATCACCACTATCGCGTTGTCGACGACCATGCCCAGCACTATCACCAGTGCGGCGAGCGAAACCGTATCCAGTCCCACCCCGGCGGATTCCAGCACGCCGAGCGATTGCAGTATGCAGATAGGTATAGTAACCGCCGCGACCGACGCTATCCGGCGCGGCAGCAGTATCATGCACACCAGTATGACCGAGAGGACCGCCAGTCCGAAATCGCGGAAGAAATGGTTTACCGCGTGACGAACCACTCCCGGCATGTCCGCTATGCGCGTGATTTGCAGATCGGGAGGGTTTTCCGCCCTGAATTTTTTCACGACGGCGTCCATTTCGTCGCCGAACCGGACTATATTATTTCCAAAACGCATGCCCATCGATATGCCGACGGCATGCTCGCCGTTGCTCTCCACAAATGAATCTTCCACGTCATATTCCCTGACCACCCGGGCCACATCCTTTACCCGCACCACCGCTTTGTCGGGACCGGCATATATTATTTGATTGGCGACTTCGGCCTCGGAGTTGAACCGCTGCGGAAGATGTATCGGGATTTCCAGTTCCTTACCTTTTACCGAACCGCCATAGCCGAGCGCTCCTTCCAGATTTAACGCCGCGGCGAGAAGGGCCGGTTTGATTCCATAATGCGCCAGCCGGTTGGGATCGGCATAGATGGTTATCTGTTCCTTTTGCAGCCCGAAATCCTGCACTTTGGAGACGGCGGGATTGGCTCTTATCTCATCCTCCAGCTTGCCCATATAATATTCGAGCTCGCGATAGCTGCGCTGTTTGGAGGATATGGTGAGCAAAATGGCGGACGCGTCGCCGAAATCGTTGGTGCCTATCAGCACCGCCACCTGCGGCGGGAGCTGCATTTTGAGCTCCTGCAATCCCAGCCGCAGCTTGGCCCAGAACGCGTCCGAATCGCGCACGCTGTCCTTTACCTCGACATAGACCGCGGTCTGCCCTTCCGTCGAATGGGAATAGGTTTTTGCGCGGTCTATTTCCTTGAAGCCGAAAAGATAGTTCTGCAACGGTTTTGCGACCTGCTCGTCCACCTGCCGCGCGGACGCGCCGGGGAAAACGCCTATTACAAGCCCCTGCCGGATCGTGAAATCTGGGAATTCCTGACGCGGCATCGTCACGAGGGCGTAAATCCCGACAAGGCATAGCATGACGGCCAGGGTTACCGTAACCTGCCTGTATTTGAGCGCCAGTTCAATAAAGGATTTTCGCGTTTTTTCCATAACTGTTTTACGGCTCGACCCGCACAAACGCCCCTTCGCTGAGTTTATGCACGCCGGAAGTCACGACTTTTTCATTACCCCGCAGCCCCTGCGATATGACGACATCGCCATAACTGCCGAAATCGGCGGCGGTGACCGGTTGTTCGTGGACATGATTCTCCGTGTCCACGACATAAACAAACTTTCGCCCGGACTCGTCAATCCGCAATGCGGTGCCGGGCACTATTACGGAATTGCTTTTACCCGCTGCGAGGAGATAGACATTGCAGATCATGTCCGGCAATATGCGCCGGTTCGGATTGTCCAGCGCGACGCGCACCGTATAGGTTCGCGCCAGCGGGTTTGCCGTAACCCCCGAATCCAGCACTATGCCTTTAAATTTACCGGGGGCCTGCGGATTATGAACCGCCAGCTCAATGCCGGAACTGCCGTCTCGCTCCGGCTGTTGCGCCAATGCCGGGATTTCCACGTCGGCGCGCATGCCGGGACGAATGGCCTTAATCTCCTGTTCCGGCACGGCAATGGAGGCAAAAACCTTATCTATCGCGACAAGCCGCAAAACGGGTTTCCCCGGAATGGCCGTAATGCCGGGTTCGACATCCCGCGCGCTTATAATGCCGGATTCGGGCGCGGAAAGAGTGCAGTCGGCTGCGTTTTTCGCCGCCAATTTCACGGCGAGTTCGGTTTCGGTTTTTGACGTTTCTATATCCACCATTTTTATTTCGGGCAGGTTGCCGTTTTTGTACATCGGTTCAAAGCGACTGAACGCGTCCTGCGCCTGTTTGGCTTTGGCCTCGGCGATCTGCAAAGCGTCGCTGTTGCTCCGGCAATCCAGCTTTGCAAGCGGTTGCCCGGCGTTGACGGCCTCGCCTTCCCGCACCGATACTTCAGCCACGGTGCCGGAAGTCAAAAAACTCAGCGAAATGTCTTTGCCCGCCTCTATTGTCCCGCTGTAATAGCGCGAACCCGCGCCGTCCGCGACGGCGGAGGCGGTGCGCACGAGTATCGCCTCGGCGGTTTCTTTCCGCTTTGCGCAAGCGCTCAAGGATAATACGCCGGTTAATATCATCAATATTGTTTTCGTCGAGTCTGTCATATGCAATTCCATCTCCAGATGTGTTATATTTGCCTGCCCGCCTGAATGCGGGCAAAAATCTGTTTTTTATCGTTCAACTTTTCGAGATTGCGTTGATATGTCCATCTGCATTTGGCTCCTTCCCGTTAAATAATCCCTTTATGAATCAGTCCAAAATTATTTAGGTGCGCCGAGCGCACTTTCCCGCTTGCGCGCATTTGGCGCGCCGGTGTCGCTAATTTGTCATTGTGCGGAACGCCGTACAGTTTTTTACGAAGCAATCGGTGCGTTTTTCAAGCAAAGTGCAATTATAGATTGCTTCACCAAAACTGCGGGTTCGCAATGACAAATTAAAATCAGGCTTCCGGAATGGGCGCATGAATTTTTTAGTCATATGCAAGACTCCTCGATTCCGCCATTTTGCCTAATTGACTAAATTAGGTTTTTGGTCAATGCGACATCAAAAAAAAATTAGCCTTTCTCCCGGATAAGCTTTGGGAGCAAGTCTATTACTCCCGGCAGCGCAACCCTTTCAAAAAGACCTCAGCCATGTAATCCACGTGCAGATCTTCCGACGGCAATTTACTGTCCATAAGGATATTGGCATCAAGCCCTTTTATCACGACAACCAGCGTATGCGCCATCAAAGTGCAATCGCGGGAAGTAAGCTTTCTGAATTCACCGCAAGCCGAACCCCGCGACAGCAAATCATAAACCACGCCCATCTCCAGCGCGCGGGTTTCATCCTGCAACCGCCTGAAAACTTCCATGTGTTTGGTGCTCTCCGAGAGAAGCACCGGATAAAGATTCAGTTTCCGCCTGATTTCATTGCACCGAGTGCAAAGGAAGGTTTTGATCTTTTCCGAATATGTATTTTGCGTTTCAAACGCGTTGCTGGCGGTCGCAAAAATTTCCTTCATCTCCATGGAGGCGACGATATAAAAAATCTCTTCCTTATTTGAATAATAGTGATATACGCTGCCTTTTACCTTGCCGATCGCCCTGGCGATATCATCCATGGTCGTCTTGTCCAGACCATGAACCCTGAACAGCTTTTGAGCCGCGGCTATTATTTCCGAGCGTATTTTTTGTTCGCGAGATATATTTTCCATACAATTGACCTAATGACTCAAATAGTCATCTAGGTTATCCTACATCACTCCGGAATAAAATGCAAGGGTTAGCCTAAGGGTGGAAAAAATGTTCCCTTCCCATTAGGAAGAACCACAAGCCGTCAACCGCTGCGGCGGAAAGCAGCGCCAGCAGCGACCATCCCAGAATTTTTTTGGAGGCGGACTTCGGCGTGGCCAACCAGCAGCAAAACGTCACCGCGCATTCCGCCGGCGCAAGCCAGAACGCAAATCCCACCCCCGCCTTATAGTAAAGCCACGCAAGGCAGGAGAGATTGAAAAAAGCGGGGTCAGGATATTTATATTTGTAACCGCCGAGGAGGAAAAGCAAAACCAGCCGCGCCTCCGCCAGCAATGCAACAAGCCCGGCCAGCGCGCCGCAAGCCGCGCACAATTTCCACAGCCAGCCAAAACCGGCCAGTTCGCGCAACAGAAAAAAGGTCGGCACCAGCGCAAGCCCGCCGATAGAACCTATAAAGCAAAGCAGTTCCCCGAACGCCGCCATCCCGGAAGATTGCTGCGCCATAGCGGGCGTGCTGTATACGGCGCAGGTGTAACAGGAACCTATGGCCGCCGCCGTAACATAACCGGCGGCTATCAGCAGGATTCTAAGTTTGCGCCCAAATTCTATCCGCATAATTTTTGCAACAGAGGGACGCTATTCAGGATCAAAAAGCCGCAAATGCATTCATTAAAGCCACCTGCCGCCCCGCGCTGGAAACGCTGCACCGACCTTAATCGCCGCAAGAAACTTTAAGCGCTTCCAGCTCTTCCCAGCGGTGGTAAAGCTCGTCCACCTTTTTCTGCGCGGCCTCGAATTTCTCGTGGCGCTTGAGAAGCTCCGCGGCGTCGGTGGCTATCGCGGGGTCTTCCATTTCGGCGCGCGCCTTGTCGCGCAGCTCTTCTGCCGAGCGGATGCTCTTTTCCATACCGGCAAGCTCGCGCGCTTCCTTTTTGGAAAGCACGGGCTGCGCCACCGGGATTTCGGACTTCGCCATGCCGTTGGAGAGCAGGGCTTCCCGCTCGGCGTAGCGGTCCTCCCATTGCGGAAGGTCGGCGTAAAAACCGCAACCGCCCCTGCCGTCCAGCGCCAGTATATTGTTGCAGAGCCGGTCCATCAAATACCGGTCGTGAGTAACCAGCACCAGCGCGCCCGGAAATTCAGACAGGCTGTCTTCCAGCACCTCAAGAGAGTTGAGGTCAAGGTCGTTGGTCGGCTCGTCCAGCAAGAGGATATCGGCGGGACGCAGCATCAGCCGCGCGATAAGCACGCGCGACTGTTCCCCGCCTGACAATGTGCCGAGCGGTACTTCAAGCTGTTCCTTGCGGAACAAAAACCTGTCCGCCCAGGCGACCACATGCGTCGGCTTGTCCTTATACATAACGAAATCGCCCTTGTCGCAAAGCGCCTGCCGCAGCGTGACGGACAAATCCAACTGTTCCCGGTGCTGGTCGAAGGAGACGATTTTCAACCCGTCCGCGCGGAACAGAGTGCCGCTGTCCTGCGCAAGCTGCCCGGTAAGTATTTTAAGCAGCGTGCTTTTGCCGCTGCCGTTTTCGCCCAGCAAGCCGAGTTTGGAACCGGGATGCAGCGTCAAATCAAGATTTTCAAAAAGCGTTTTGCCGCCCAGGCTTTTGCCTATCTTTTTGCATTCCACCAGTTTTTGCGTCTGGCGGTTGCTGGCGATAAAATCTATGTCCGCAGCCTTGCCCTGAGCGTTGCGGTATTCAAGCTCGCCAAGTTCCTGCATCAGCACGCCCGCGCGGTCTATGCGCGCTTTCTGCTTGGTGGTGCGCGCCTTGGGGCCGCGCCGCAGCCACTCAATCTCGCGGCGCACGATATTGCGCGCCGTCTCCTCCTGCGCGGACTGCATCGCAAAAAGGTTCTCCCGCCGCTCGAGGAACTTGCTGTAATTGCCCTCGCTGCTGAAATGCCCCAGAGGATAGCGTTTGTGCAATTCTATCACCCGGTTGCAGACGCGCTCCAGAAACCGCCGGTCATGCGTGACGACCATAAAGGAAAGTTCCAGCGAGGCCATGAACCCTTCAAGCCACATGACGCCCTGCATGTCGAGATGGTTTGTGGGCTCGTCCAGAAGAAGCAAATCGGGCTTGCGCAAAACCTGCGCCAGTATGGCCAGCCTTTTGCGCCACCCGCCGGAAAGCGAACGCACGCGCTGTTCCGCGTCGGCAAATCCCGCGCGCGCCATACCGTTTTCCACGCGGATGTCCACCTCATATTGTTCCAGCGCCAAATCGGCGAGCGCGCGGGCCAGCTCCCCCCTCACCGTCGCCTCCGGCGGCACATCGTCAAACGCGCTTTGCTGCGCCAGATACCCGACGCGCAGCCCGCGCCGGGGCGAAACCTCGCCCTTGTCCGCGGTTTCAAGCCCCGCCAGTATTTTTAAAAGCGTGGATTTGCCGGAACCGTTCGGCCCGATAAGTCCCGTGCGCTCGCCTTCGGAAAGGCCGAAGGTCAGCCCGTCGAAAAGCGGACGGGCGCCGTAAGTTTTGGAGAGGTCCCGGCAGCTTGCAAGTATTCCCATAACGATGATGTTGTGCGGCGACGTTGATTTAAAAAATGCAGCCCGGTAAGTGGCGCTGTCTAAATTGTAGCGTTTGCGGTACCGCGCGTCCAGCTTTCAGGCCATGTATGCTCCCGGTCTTTGACTTTCCGCCCCAATCTCTGTGAAAATATATTATGGCACCGAAAGAAACAGAAAGCCTGAATATTTCAACAAAGGATACCATGAACTCTGATCGACATCATCGCGAAGTGATCCTGCTCGGCCTGCCGCCCGTGACCCCCGAAGTGAAAGGCATGTGGCACAAGGGCTATCCCGTGCACAAGGGCGAGAGCGAATCCAGCGTAAATTTCGCCACGCTCTACGCCAAGAAAAACAACATCATCCCGGACCAGAACCTGCTGCGCAGGGAATGGCTGCATTTCGTGGACACGCTGCTGCTGGCCGGTTTCCAGCTGCGCATAATCCCGTTCCCCGAAGAGCTCAACAAGCCCAACAGCCTTTATCACGACGCGGTGTTCATCCGCGACGGCGGCATGATTTTCCGCAGCATCTGGATAAAGGGGCGCTTTAGCGTCAAGGACCGCATCACCGAGGGCGAGTTCCACACCAAGTGCATAGCGGCCAAACTGAAAAAAACCATCATCTCCGTTCCCCGGGACGCGTTGCTGGAGGGCGGCGATATCAATTTCCTAAAGACCGCAAACGGCAGCTATTATTTCGGAGGGCTGTCCCGCTCCAATAAAAAGGGGCACGACTTCGTGCGCGACATAGTCCGCCCGGACAACTACATTCTGGTTGAGTCCGACGGCTATCATCTCGACACCGTGTTCACCCCCGTGGTTTCGGCGGAGAACAAGCTGGTGGCGCTGATAATAGCCTCGGACAGCATCAAGGCGAAAAGCATGGCGCAGATACGCGGACTGGGCGTGCCGGTGCTGGAAGTCTCGGCGCAGGATTCCTCCGGCTCGGGCGATACGCTGGGCGATTATTCCGTCAACGCGCTGATAGCGCCGGGCGTGATGGTCAATTGCAGCCGCTTCTCCACCCCCGGCGTGGAAGACAAGCTCAAAAAGCTGGGCATAGAGCGTTTCGTGTCGCCGCTGACAAGCTTCAAATACGCGGGCGGCTCGGTGCATTGCCTGACCAACGAAGTATACTGATATCCCGGTACGCAACAAAAAAACCGCCGCGGCATGGCGGTTTTTTGTTGGCAAAAAGAGCCTTTGTCCGACTGGAAATCAGCCACGACTTAACTGAGAACAATTTTTTTATATACCGGATACTGCCTATTCCCGAGGGGATCAGGCTATTGGGCAAGTTTCGGGACCGGGTAAGAGCCCGGCGCGTCCTGCTGTTGCTGCTCCACTACTTTGCACCAGAGGCTTGAGGCGTCCGCATGCCCCGGGTCCGGATGATAATCCTGCTCCGCCGCACTGGCATACCATTGCGCGGCTAGCTGCGCATCCGGCGCGACGCCTATGCCGTATTCATAAATCTGGCCCAGCCGGTACTCCGCCTCACCGTTGTCATGCCCGGACGCTTTGCGGTACCAGTCTATGGCAGCCGCCATATTCTTCTCCACGCCCAGCCCGCTCTCGCAGGCAATAGCCATGTAATTCTGCGCATAGCCGTCATCCTGCATAACCGCCTTGTTCCACCAGTCGAGAGCCGTCTTGTAGTTTTTCGCCACGCCATAACCGTAATAATACATCCGTCCGGCATCGGTTTGCGCACCGGCGCAGCCCATCTGCGCGGCCTTGAGGTAAAATTCCATGGCCTTTTTATAATTGCGTTCCACGCCGCAGCCTTGTTCGTACAAAACACCCAACTCGTCCAGCGCATAGGAATCGCCCTGCGCGGCGGCTTTAGTATACCAATCCCGCGCGGCATTGCAGTCTTTTGCCACGCCACGGCCCGTCCTGTACATCCAGCCGAGATCGGTTTGCGCCTCGGCAAACTCCTGTGCGGCAGCTTTTTTATACCAGTCCAGCGCGACGGCATAATTGCGCTGCGTGCCATAACCGTGCGCATACATCCAGCCGAGAGTGGCCTGTGCGTGTGGATAGCCCTGCGTTGCGGCCTCGCGATACCAGAAAACGGCCTGAGAGTAATTTTTCTCCACCGCTTTCCCCCGGTAATAAAGCGCGCCCAGCAGCCATTGCGCGGCTGCGTCGCCGCGCGCCACCAGCGGCGCGTTTCCCGCCAGCGCGGAGGAAAACAGCTTGTCCGCCCGCACCGTATCCTTTTCCACGCCGAAGCCTTCGTCGTAGAGCAAACCCAGCACATATTCCCCAAGCGGTTCGCCGCGTTGCGCTGCGGCTTGCGCAAGCGGCAGCGAGGAGGATTTATTGTAGACATAGGCGAGCATGGCATCCTCGCCGGTGGAAACTGTCGCGCTGGCAGCGCTTGCGTCCGCGCCGGGTGCGCCCGGAGCGCAATATGCCGCAACGGCGCACAGCCATGACGCTAAAAACATGAAAACCCAAGCGCATTTTTTCAAAACGCCTCCCGTAAAAAAATAATATCCGCATCCCTAATAGCAATTTTTATGCCGGCAGCGGCTTATTCCATTGGCTAAAATGGTGGTCCTCTTTATTTAACAGTAAGTATTGACAACAAAAGCGTCAAGACGGTAGAATTAACCATTAGTCGATTGAACTCGGCAAGCCTGGCTTTTCATGCTCGGCAATGCACCGGGATAACTTCGATGCGAAAGCCCGAATCCGCAATCAAAGACAAATGCATCCGGCTTGCGGAGGCCCGTGACAAAGATCTCGGAAAATCAGGGAGACCCCTGTAAACCTTTATGAAACTAAATCAATTCATCCGACCAGACAGTCTGTCCGAAGCGCACGCCGCGCTGCGCGAACTTGGGCCCAAAGGCATGGCCTTGGCGGGAGGAACGGCGCTGCATTTCATGCAGACCAAAGCCTCCGTCGCCGCCGTGGATATCACGCGCCTCGGCCTTTCCTTCATCCGCAAGGAGGGCGACTTTTTCGCGATAGGAGCCACCACCCCGCTTTCCGATATCCAGCGCTACCGCGCACCCAACTGGGCGATGCACGAAATATGCCGCCGCATTTCCACGCACCAGATACGCAATGTCTCGACCATAGGCGGCAACATCTGCCGCGTTTTCCCGTGGGCCGATATGCCCGTGGTGCTGCTGGCGATGAACGCGCGCATGGTTATCCACTCCGGCAAAAACAAAGAAACCGAAGTGGAAGCCGACGAATATTTTTCCGCCCAGCCCGCCAGATATTTCCGCGACGGCGAAATCCTTACCGCCGTCAAGGTGCCGGTACTCAGGGCAAAGCATGGCTTCGGTTCGGTGAAAGCCTCCCGCAACGCGGCGGCATTCTCGCTGGTCACGGCCTGCGCCATGCTGGAACTTAAAGACGGGCATATAAAGACGGCGCGCGTCTCGGCCGGCAGCGCGATACCGTTCCCGCACCGCCTGCCATCAGTGGAGGCGGCCCTCGTCGGCAAGGAAGCCGTCCCTGCCGTATTCAGGGAAGCCGCCGCAAAATCCGCCGCCGACGCAAAATGGTGCGTGCGCGAAGGCCTGGGCGAGGACTATATGCGCCAACTGGCCGAAGTCTCCATTGTCGACGCATTGGACCGCGCCGCGACATTTGCCAAAGGGAGGAGCGCATAATGACTGAAAATAAAAACACCGTTTCTTTCACCCTTAACGGCGAGAAGAAAACTTTCGCCACAAATCCGGACGAAAAGCTGCTCACGCTGCTGCGCCGCGAAGGTTATCGCGGCACCAAATACGGCTGCGGGCAGGGCACCTGCGGCGCCTGCACCGTGATAATGGACGGTCGCGCCGTCTACGCCTGCCTCCTCTACTCCAACCAGGCCGAAGGCCGCAGCATACGCACCATAGAAAGCGAAGGCACCTTCGACAATCCCGGCGAATTCCAGCGGGAGCTTATCGCCGCCGGAGCCGTGCAGTGCGGCTACTGCATCCCCGGCATGGTCATGAGCGCAACGGCACTGATGGAAAGCGAAAAAAATTTCGACGACGAAATAGTAAAAGAGTACATGGACGGCAACCTTTGCCGCTGCACCGGCTACGAGAAGATATGGGTGGCGCTGCGCAAGGTGCTGGACCGCCGCGAAGCCGCTTCCGCCGATAAACCGGCATCCGCCGGAAAATCCTCCGTAAAAGGGGGCAAGAAATGAAAGACGAACGCGCAGCCAAATTCAAGCAGGTGAACCATTCCGTAACCAAAATAGACGCACTCCAGTTGGCGCTGGGCAAAGATTCTTACGTCGGCGACTTCGTGCCCAATAACGCCCTCATCATAAAGATGCTCTGGAGCCCGCATCCGCACGCCATAATCAAATCCATCGACGTTTCGGCGGCGGAGAAAATGCCGGGCGTAAAATGCGTCCTCTGGCACGGCAACGTGCCGCGCATAGCGCACTGCACCGCAGGGCAGGGATTCCCGGAGCCGTCGCCTTACGACACTTTCATGTTCGACAAAAAGGTCCGCTTCGTCGGCGACCGCGTGGCCGCCGTCGCGGCGGAGACGGAGGAGCAGGCCCTCGCCGCCATAGCGGCAATAAAGGTGGAGTACGAGCTCCTTAAACCGGTATTTTCCATAGACGAAGCTATGGCCCCCGGCGCGCCGATAATCCACGACGAGCCGGAAGCCCATGTTCCGATCCCGATACCCTACGAACCCAAAAAAAACCTTGTGGCGCATGTGGGCTGCGAAGCCGGAAATTTCGAGCAGGGCATGAAAGACGCGGACTTTACGTTCGACGAGATCTTTGAAACCCCCTACGCGCAGCACTGCCCCATAGAGCCCTATATCTCCATGGCGCAGATAGCGTCCTCCGGGCGCATCGTCATAACCACTTCCACGCAGGTGCCTTTCCACTGCCGCCGCATTGTGGCGCAGACCCTTGGCATCCCGGTGCAGCGCATACGCGTGATAAAGCCGCGCATCGGCGGCGGTTTCGGCTGCAAGCAGGAAGTGTTGCTTGACGACGTCACGGCGATGTTTGCGCTGCGCACCGGACGCACCGTGCTCTGGCGCTTCACGCGCGAAGAAACCTTCCGCACCGGCAGAACGCGCCATCCCTTCCGCGTACGTCTGCGCTCCGGCGTAAAAAAGGACGGCACCATAACCGCCATCGGCCTCGACTGCATAAACAACACCGGCGCATACGGCGGCCACGGCCTCACCGTTGTCTCCTGCTCCGGCGGGAAAACGCTGCCGCTCTACCATTGCGAAAACATCCATTTCGACGGCAAGTCTTATTACACCAACCTGCCGGTAGGCGGCGCATATCGCGGTTTTGGCGCAACGCAGGCATTTTTCGCCATCGAGTCGCTTATGGACCATATGGCCGAGGCTATCGGCATGGATCCAAAGGCTTTCCGCCAACTGAACCACATCAGGCCGGGCGAAGGCTCGCCTATTTTCGCCGCGCTCGGCGAAGGCCGCGAAGGCACGCCGATGACGGTAGGCTCCAACTCTCTGGCCGAATGCATAGTGCAGGGCGCGGAGGCTATCGGCTGGGACAAGCGCACCGACTGGCGCACAAAAACGGGCCGATATCGCCGGGGCATCGGCATGGCCTGCCTGATGCAGGGCTCATCCATTCCGGATATCGACATGGGCGCGGCGTCCATAAAGATAAACGAGGACGGCTCTTTTAATCTCAATGTCGGCGCAACGGATCTCGGCACCGGCTCGGACACCGTCCTTGCGCAGATAGCCGCCGAGGAGCTGGAAACCGCTACGGAGAAGATGATCGTTTATTCTTCGGACACGGACATGACGCCCTTCGATGTCGGAGCATACGCCTCCTCCACCACTTACCTGTCCGGCGAAGCGGTACGCAAAGCCGCCGCCGACGCAAAACGCCAGATACTGGCCACCGGCGCGGAAATGCTCGGGCTACCAGTCGCGGAAGTCCATTGCGAGAACGCCGCGGTGCTAAACGCCGACGGCAGCAAGAAGGTTTCCTATGGCGACATCGCCTGCTACTCGCTCTACCAGCGGAACCAGTACCAGATAATAGGCACCGCCTCGCATATCACAAAGAAATCCCCCCCGCCCTTCGCCGCGCATTACGCGGAAATAGAGGTGGACACCTGGACCGGGTTCATCCGCGTGCTCAACTATGTCTCGACGATAGATTGCGGCACCGCCATAAATCCGACGCTCTGCGAAGGCCAGACGGAAGGCGGCACGCTAAACGGCATCAGCTATGCGCTGACCGAGCAGTACCTGTTCAATAACGGGCGCATGATGAACGCGTCGTTTGCGGACTACCATATCTATTCCATGCGCGACCGCCCGCCCATCCGGGCGATAGTGGTGCCGTCGTACGAGGACACCGGGCCTTTCGGCGCAAAAAGCGTGTCCGAAATCTGCATCAACGGCCCCGCGCCCGTACTGGCCAACGCCATCTATAACGCCACCGGCGCGCGCGTAAGGGAGTTCCCCTTCACCCCGGACAAGGTGCTGGCGGCCATACAGGCAGTAAAAAAATAAGAATTGCGATATAAAGAGCTCCGGCGACGCAAGCAAATCGCGCCGCCGGAGCTTTTTTAATTTTTTTGTGTCAGCCGCCGGAGAAGGGCGAGAGCAGCGTTATCAAATCTCCGTCCTTGATAGGCGCGTCCCAGTCGACGAATTTATCGTTGATGGAGGCTTTGGATATATTGGTAGTCAGCGGGATGGTGTTACCGGACTGGAGTTCATGCAGCAACTCCCGGGCGGTAGCGGCCCCGGTCTCGTATGCCTCGGTCTGTATGCCGCGGCGCTCGCCGATAAGTGCGAAATAGCGCACAGTAACTTTTTTCTTCATTTAGCGACTCCCGCAACTACCGGCTCGTGCAGATACATAAACGCCTTTTCCGGCGTCAGCGGCAAGGACGGCGCGGGCTTGTCGCCGCGCACGCTGCGCAGCGCATGCAGCAGCGCAAAATAAGCGCCCAGCCCGTGCACGAACGGAGGCTCGCCTATGGCTTTTGTGTTGCACACCGCATACGGGTTATTTGAATCGGTCAGCAGCGTCACATTAAAGTTCTTCGGGCAGAACTTGATATCAGGCACCTTGTAGGCATTTACGCCGGTCAGCACCCTGCCGTCGGCGGCGTAGCGTATCTGCTCTATCGTCGTCCAGCCGAGGCCCTGCACAACCGCGCCGTGTATCTGGCCCAAATCCACCTCGGGCGAGAGCGACTCGCCCACATCCTGCACGATATCGATGGATTCTATGGAGTAGGTGCCGCGCACGCAATCGAGCAGCACTTCCGTCAGCGAGGTGGCGTAGCTGTAATAAGCGAAAGGGCGGCCGCGTTCCGTTTCCAGATTATAATGCAGGTTCGGCGTCGCATAGAAAGAGTGTTCCGACATATCTACGCGCGCCCACTGCGCCTGCGCCACCAGCTTTTCCCAGTTCATATCGAGGCGTTTTTCACCGGCATATACCCATTCGCCGCGTATGGACACGGAGTCCGGGTCCGTCAATCCAAGTTGTTTTGCGACGAATTCCTGCAACCGTTTGTAAAGCTTGTCGCAGGCCATCTTCGTGGCCATGCCGTTTAAATCTGCGCCGGTGCTGGCCGAAGTCGGGGAAGCGTTAGGGATGCGCGAGGTGTTGGTACTGTCGACGCGCACTTTATCCACGTTGACGCCCAATGTGCGTGCGGCGATTATGCGGATTTTTGTAGTGACCCCTTGCCCCATCTCCACCGCGCCGGTGCTGACCAGCACGCTGCCGTCGACATAGATGTTGACCAGCGAGCTTGCCTGATTGAGCGCCATCTGCGCAAACGAGATGCCAAAGCATACCGGCACAACCGCCAGACCGCGTTTGGTATCGGCGTGCGTCCTGTTATACTCCTCCACCGCCGAGCGCCGCGCGGCTATGTTGACCTTTTTATCCAGCGTCTCCCAGCAGCGGATTGCGTTAGTGACGGTTAGCGTCATCCCGTACGGCAGAGTGTCGCCGTTAGCCAGCAGATTTTTGCGTTTGATTGTTTCCGGGGTTACGCCCATAAGTTCCGAGGCATGCGCAATGGCCGCCTCTATCGCAAATGTCCCCTGCGGCACACCAAAGCCGCGAAACGCGTTATTCGGAGGGATATTAGTGCGGCAACTTACCCCGGTGACGCGGATATTCGGAATGCGGTAAGAACCGGAGACATGCAGAAAAGAACGGCCCAGCACGGCCAGCGAAATATCGGAACAGGCTCCTGCATGCTGGAAAAGATCTATTTCATAGGCCAGAATATTGCCGTCGGCATCCAGCCCGAGTTTATAGTCGTACTCGTAGGCATGGCGTTTGCCGGTGGTGGCTATATCGTCGTTGCGGCCAAGCACTAATTTTACCGGGCGCTTTAGCAGGAACGCGGCCATGGCGGGCGCGACTATCCAGACCGCCGTGGACTCCTTGCCGCCGAAACCGCCGCCCAGCCTGCGGATATCCAGCTCCACCTTGTGCATCGGTATGCCAAGCACTTCGGCCAGATGGCGGTGGAAAGCGCCGGGAGACTGCGCGCTGGCATACACCTTCATCGTGTCATGCTCGCCCGGCACGGCCAGCGCGCGCTGCGTCTCGAAATAAAAATGTTCCTGCGGACCGCTGGAGAGCCGACCCTGCGCGATATATTCGCACCGCGCAAAAGCCTCTTCGGGATTGCCGTTGACCAGAACGCGTTTTGTCCCGTGGATCATCCCGCGCGCGGCAGCCTCGCGAGGATCGAAGACCGCTTCAAGTTTCTCTATATCGGCGGAGATAAGCTTTACCGCGCGGCTGGCGTTGCGCTTAGTATCGGCCACCACCAGCGCTATCGGCTGTCCGATGTAGCCGACGCTGTCTATCGCAAGCAAAGGCTGGTCCTTGCTCACATGTCCGACCTGATTGAGTCCCGGCACGTCGCGATGCGTATATACCGCCGCCACGCCGGGCGCGGCGAGTGCCTTTGAAATATCCAGCGAGCGTATTTTGCCGCAGGCGACAGGAGAGGTATAAAGTACCGCGTGCAGGCAGTTTTCGGAAGTCGGGATATCGTCCACAAATTGCGACGTGCCGCGCACGTGCATCAGCATGTCTTCGTTTTTCATAACGCCTCCTTCCCGCCGGCGGGCGCGGCGAAATGCGCGCGCACCAGCCGCCCCAGCAAAAGCTTTTTGTACGCGGCGGAACCGCGTATATCGTCTATCGGTTTGGCGGCGGACTCCGCAATTTTCGCTATTTCATCCGCCGTGGCGGCGTCCGGCTTGCGTCCGCAAAAAACCTCAAGCCCGTCTATCATGAACGGCACCGGCCCTACGCCGCCCGCCGCAATGCGGATATTTGAAATGACGCCGTCCCGCCCGGTGGTCAGCCGCAGCGCGGTATTTACCGCCGCTATGTCCAACGTGGCGCGGTTGGAAACTTTTTCAAAATTATAACGCGCGCCGTCCGGCAGCAGCGGTATCGCTATCTCCGCCAGCAGTTCGCCGCAGGCCAAATCGGTTTTTTTATAGCCGAGAAAGAATCCGGAAAGCGGCACTTCCCTCTTTGCGCCGCCGACGCCGACGATGCCGAGGCGCGCGTCAAGCGCCATCAGTATTATGGACGCATCGCCGATGGGCGAGGCGTTGACTATGTTTCCGGCCAGCGTAGCCTTGTTGCGCAAAATAGTGGAGGAGTGGCGCAGCAGATCGCGCGCCACGCCCGGAAAATGCCGCCGCACAAGCGGGTCCTGCCTGAATTCTTCAATGGTAACAGCCCCGCCGACGCGCAGCACAGCGCCGTCCTCTCGGACATAATGCAGCTCGCTGCGCCGGGACAGAAAGCAAAGGTCGGTTTCCATCAGTTGTTCGGGCCGCTGCACGAACAGATCGGTACCGCCAGCCACCAGCACCGCGTCCTTGCAGGGCGGCAGCGCTTGTGCGCGCAACTGCGCCAGCTGCGCCGGTATGGCGCGGAAGTATTCCGGCACTACCCCGGCGGAAACCAGCGAATCAAGGCGTTCCGCCGGATCGGTATCCATAGCGGCCAGCTTTTCGCACAGTGCGCGCGCCGCGTTGCGTATGGCAACGTAACCGGTGCAGCGGCAGATATTGCCGTCCAGCGCGTCCACGGCATCCTCGTAAGACAATGTATGGCTGCCAAGAGCAAAGCCCGTGAGCGAGAGCACTATGCCCGGCGTACAGAATCCGCACTGCGAGGCGTTGTTATCGACAATAAGCCGCTGCACCAGCGTCAGCGGTTCGCCGATCAGGCCTTCCACGGTGACGACATGGCAGCCGTCCACATCGCCGATAGGGAGCAGGCAGGAGGCGCAAGCCTTGTAGGCGACACGTCCGTCCGCCTGTTTGGAACCGACCAGCACGGTGCATGCGCCGCATTCGCCTTCGCGGCAGGCTTCTTTTGTGCCGGACAGGCAGGCGACGCCTCGGATAAACTCAAGCAGCACCATTCCCGGCTGTTTATCCGTACTTACCGGTTTTTGGTTGAGTATGAAATTCAGCATGCGCATCACTCCTTGAAAATAATTCAGCTCCCGATATAGCGCGCCACGAGGCTTCTGGCCTCGGCGGTATCCGTAGTGCCCATCACAAGCACCCGCCCGTCGGAAAAAACCACCAGCCGGCGCTCGCCGCAGGTGAATTCAAGCAACAGCCCGCTGACCGCGACCCTGCCGAGCGGCGACAATCTTTCGGCCAGCAGCGCGAAATCAAGAACCGTTTTGCGCTCCGGCGTGAGCTGCACCGCGTTCCTGCCGCACAAAACCGTGGACGACGCGCTTCTGCCGCGGTCCAGAAATTCAAAGCTGTGTTTTGCGCAGCATTCGCAATCCTCGCGGCGCTGCGCGGCGGCCGAAGTGACCGAGCCGCGCCATATATCCAGCGTATAAAATTTAAACTCTTTGTCAGTCTTGCCCAACAATAACTTGAGAACCTCGGTGACCTGCAAAGCCGCCACCCAGGACACAGCGGTGTTTAAAACCCCGAAGGTGTCGCAGGTGGGAACCGTTCCGGCTTGCGGCGGCTCCGCAAAAAGGCAGCGCAGGCATGGCCCCTGCCCCGGACGCACGGGCATAACCATCCCCTGCGCGCCCAGCACCCCGCCGTAAACCCACGGCTTGCCCGCCTGCACGGCGGCATCGTTTAACAGATAGCGGGTCTCGAAATTATCGGTGCCGTCAACAAGCAGGTCGGCTTGCGCCGCAAGCTCCGCAATGTTGGCGGCGGTGACATCCGCTATCACGGGTTCGATACGTATGGCGGAGTTTATCGCGCGCAGACGGCGGGCCGCAGCCTCGGCCTTCGGCAGTCTTTCCCGCACATCGTTTTCGTCATAAAGAATCTGGCCGTGCAGGTTATGCAATTCCAAAAGGTCCCTGTCCGCCAGTATCAGCCGGCCTACTCCGGCGCGGGCAAGCAGCATAGCCTGCGCGCTGCCGAGCGAACCGCAGCCGACAAGCAGCACGGTGCTGTCCGCAAGCCGCCGCTGCCCCTCCTGTCCGACTTGCGCCAGCACGGTCTGGCGCACATAACGCGCGGTGTCCTGCTGGTTTAGCATACGGCGCCTCCGCGCAGCATCCGCACTGCATGCGCCACCTGCTCCGCCGCACGCAACGCATCATCTGCGGTATTTCCGCGCCCGAAAGAAAATCTTACGGAGGAACGCGCCTGTTCTGCAGTGCGTCCCATCGCCAGCAGCACGTGCGACGGCTCGCGGTCTGCCGTGCTGCATGCGGCTCCCGTGGAGGCGGCGACTCCGAGGAGGTCGAGATTGACCACCAGCATCTCTCCGTCAATCCCCTCAAAACTGATATTGGAAGTATTGGGAATGCGCGCCGCGCCCTGACCGTTTACCACCGCCCCGGGAACGCGGGCGATAACCGCGGCCTCGAATGTGGAACGCAGCGACTCGATATCAGCAGCATCCTCGGCAAGGCGCGCGGCGGCCAGTTCGCAGGCTTTGCCGAACCCGGCGATGGCGGCTACATTTTCCGTACCCGGACGTAGGCCGCGCTCCTGATGCCCGCCGAAAGTAATGGGGTTCAGTTTTGTTCCCTTTCGTATATAAAGCGCGCCCGTCCCCTGCGGACCATATATTTTGTGCCCGGAAAACGACAGCAAGTCCACGCCCAAAGCCTTTACATCCACAGGAATCTTTCCGACGGCCTGCACCGCGTCCGTATGAACCGGTATGCCCCGCGCCCTCGCCAGCTGCGCCAGCGCGGCAACCGGCTGCACCGTTCCGGTATCGTTATTGGCCAGCATGACGGAGACGAGCGCCGTATCGTCATCAAGATATGCGCGAACGCTCCCGGGATCGACAAGGCCTTCATGATTTACGCCGAGGATGGACACCTGCCCGCCGGACGATTTAACATGGATGCAGGTATTCATGACCGCCTGATGTTCTATCGCGGAGGTGACAATTGCGGGATTCGCCCGGCCCGTCGCATATACGCTGCCCAAAATGGCAATATTGTCCGCTTCGGTTCCGCCGCCGGTAAAAATAATTTCCCCGGGCTTTGCGCCGACAAGACGGGCCGCCCGCTCGCGCGCGCGTTCAATGACGCGTCTTGCCGCTTGCCCGGAACTGTGAATGCTCGACGGGTTGCCCGCCGGGGAACGCATGCAGGAGAGCATTTCATCGCATACGGCGGGGTCTATGGGCGTAGTCGCGTTATGGTCGAGATAGATGGTTGTCATAGCGTAAAGTCACAACAAAACAAACTCTCCGGTTGCAACGGAGGTCCTACTGCATTTTTTAACACATTTCCGCCTGTCTGTAAACCCTTATTCCACGTCTGTTATCCGGCCCGGCATAAACGAATCCCAAAAGGTGCGAAAAAAAGTTTGACCGCACATGCCATGCGCAAACCTGCCGCGCCCGGGGATTGGCGCGGCAGGGCATTGCGTCTACCCGTTAAACCGGGTAGCGGAAATCAGCCGGTTTAATTCTTCCTGTAAACCTGGAATTCGTTTCTGGTTTTTTTGAATTTCTCCGCCAGCTCGCCGGGTATCTGCTGCGTGTTCTCCATAGCCAGCAAGCCGTCCGTGAGCAATGCTCCGTGAAACATCTCCATCACCCGTATCCGCTTGTCCAGAGGGAAATGCAGCAGCACATTTTTGCACATAATCAGGCTGAAATCCTGGCGCACCGGGGCGAGGGAAAGCAGGTCATGCTTGCGGAATATGACGCTTTCGCGCAAAATGCTGCTGATGGCGAAATAACCGGGCGCATCGGCGGGCTCGAAATACTTTTTAAAAAGATCCTCCGGTATTCTTTTTAGTTCCTCATATGGATAAACTCCTTTTGCAACCGTCTCGCCGAAATTCCCGCTCTCGTCGACATCGGTGCCGTAAATCCTTATATTGCGGAAGGCGAACCTGCCCATATTCTCCGCCAGCACTATGGCCAGCGTATAAAGCTCCGGCCCCATCGCGCAGCCCGCATCCCAGATATACGCCTGCCGCCGCCCCTCTATCTGCGGGATGACATTTTTCACCGCCTCATCTATCGTCGTGATATCCCTGAAAAAAAATGTAAACGCCATAAGCGCCTCCGAGTTGTTTTATTTTTTCCGCCCCGAACCCTTGAGCACATTTTGCAGCGTTGTGCGTATCATCGCGTTGACATCCCTGTCGAGTATCCCGTCGTGCCCGGTGCATAATATCCCGATGTCGCGGCGGGCCAGCTTTTCCAGCGCAGTTATAAATTCCTGCCCGTAGCAGAAATCCGGCATCGAGATGCGCAGCGGCGCGTCGCCGGAAAAAAGCAGTTTTTCCTTGCCGCAGTACAGGCATATGGAATCGTTGGAATGTCCCGGCACATGTATAATTTCAAATTCCCTGTCGGCCAGGCGTATATGCTCCCCGTCGCGCAGCGGCAGTATGTCGTACTTTTCAATCCGGGAAAATGCGTAGACTTCCGGCGAGAACTCCTTTACCACCCCGCCCAGTCCGGCATAATGATCGAAATGCCCGTGCGTGATTATCACCCGCTCCACCGGCACTTTCCCGACGCCGGTATAGATGTTTTTTATCTCGTTTAAAATATACGCGTCCGAACCGACATCCACAAGCGCGTTCACATCCTGAAGGGTTTTAAAATCACCCAGCAGCAGATAGGCGTTGCAGGTGTAAATGGACGGGCTCTTTTTAAGAGCTATGATTTTCATTTCCCCCCCGGTCGAAAGGCATCAGCAACCGCCCCACAACATCACCCTGGAGGCGATGTCCTCCAGCGGCAATACCAAATCGATGCAGTTGAGTTTTATGGCTTCCTTGGGCATCCCGAAAACCACGCAGGTGCTTTCATCCTGCGCTATCGTGCGCGCGCCGGACTTTTTGAGTTCGGCCATCCCGCGCGCGCCGTCGTCGCCCATGCCGGTCATGATTATGCCGATGGCGTTCTTGCCGGCGAACTTGGCCGCCGAGCGGAACAATACGTCGACGGAAGGCCGGTGGCGGCTGACAAGCGGGCCGTCCACCACTTCCACGAAATACCTGGCGCCGCTGCGCTTGACGAGCAGATGCCTGTTCCCCGGCGCTATAAGCGCGCAGCCGCCTGTTATGCTGTCCCTGTCCTTTGCCTCCCTGACCGTTATATCGCAGATGCCGTTTAGCCTTTGGGCAAAAGACGCCGTGAACTTTTCCGGCATATGCTGCACGATAACAATGCCGGGGGCATTGGCGGGCAACTGCCGCAGGAATACCAGCAAGGCCTCCGTCCCGCCGGTGGAAGCGCCGACGACCACGATTTTTTCGGTCGTTTCCATCACCGGCGTGGAGGAAAGCCTCGGTATTATCACATCGGCGGTCAGTTTTTTTTCCGCCATGGGCGCGGTCCTGCGGAAAAGCTGCATTCGCCTGCTGCCCGCGGCAGCGCGCACGGCGTCCGATATGGTGATTCTGGATTCCTCGATAAATTCCTTCAAACCCATTTTGGGTTTGGTGATTATCTCGACGGCTCCCATGGAAAGCGCCTTGAGCCCCAGTTCGCAGTTGTTTTCCAGAAGGCTGGAACAAATCACCACCGGGATGGGATGCTGGGCCATTATTTTGCCTAAAAACGTAAGCCCGTCCATCCTCGGCATTTCTATATCCAGAATGATTACGTCGGGAACAGCTTTTTTCAACTTCTCCGCGGCATAGAACGGGTCGGACGCGGTATCCACCACCATGATTCCCGGTTCGGAATTCAAAAGAGCGGTCAACACCTGCCTGACAACGGC
>Ga0326728_10010737_pt1 | contig 21282 bp, 14 predicted proteins | sample MB3enrmetagenome_FD_207602 | JGI IMG/M metagenome (GOLD analysis project Ga0326728, IMG submission 207602) | Lab enriched peat soil microbial communities from McLean, Ithaca, NY, United States - MB31MN | ecosystem: Environmental > Terrestrial > Soil > Wetlands > Peat | place: USA: New York... | reverse complement strand
AAGAACCTGCGCCGCCTGCTGCTGGTGCTGATCGGGATGGTATTGCTGATCTCGCTGGTGGGTTGCGGCGGTCAGGCAACGTCTACGGCGGCTCCAACCACCACGCAAACCTCAACGGTCGTATCGTTGGTCGTCCAGTAATAACCCTGGACGCATCTTCAACCAAGGGCCCGGCTTACCAGCCGGGTCCTTTTTTTTGTGCCTGGGAGCGAGGACATCCCCGCGGTGTCGCCGGGACGTCCGCTCCAGTAGTCGGCCGGAGGCCGGCGCCATATCGGCCTCGCAAGGGAACCGTCGCAAGCCACACTGCCATGTTTGCGATACGTCGCCAATGCCATCTGAAAGGGGCTTTAGGCACAGATCCGGGGGGGCCACTCGAGTCTCTAATCGCGGAACCGGGGATGCTTTCCTGCCCCTCGAAGCAAGCACTTGATTCCACCCGGCAATATCTCGGCCGTGCGCAATCAGGAATCAGCGATGAAAAACCGTAAAGTTGTGGCTTTTATAACGAGAGCAAGTGTTTGATTCTACAACATTAAGAAAATCCAAGAATTTAACTTGACATCGCCCGTAATTCGCCATAAATTGACCAACGTCAGCCCATATTCAGTATAAGCACTTGCTTCAGTTTAAAGGGTTTGCGATGTAACCTAGAATGGAAGAGGAGCAAGTGATCCAACCGGCCCAATTCCCCCAGAGGCTGGCTGGCACGGGACAAAGTTTTCGTACATAGATAAAGTCCCAGACAGAAATATACCGCGGAAGTGCGGAGCTGTGGAAAAACACCTTGCTAAGTGAGGTTAGCGAAGCTTGTCGAATACCGGTGATTACCTTTTCGATGGTCTTTCCCACGCGGCAGCGGGAAGCAGCGCGGTTCCGCGCACCGGCGATACCACCATCTCCTGGTTCGCCGTGTACACCACGCCCCGCCACGAAAAGCGCATCGCCAGCCACTTCAGCGATCGCCAGATCGAGTACTATCTGCCTCTGTACCGTTCCACGCGCCGGTGGAAAAACCGGACCGTTGCCGATCTGGAGCTTCCGTTGTTCCCCAGTTATATCTTTGTGCGGATCGGACGCTGCGAACGCGTGCGCGTGCTTGAAGTGCCGGGGGTACTGTCGATAGTCGGCGGGCGCGAACCTGCGCCCCTGCCCGAGTTCGAAATTGAATCGCTACGCGCCGGTCTTCATCTCCGCCAAAGCGAACCCCATCCCTATCTGGTGATCGGAGAGAGGGCCCGCATCCGGGTGGGCCCGCTGGCGGGAATGGAAGGCGTGCTGATTCGCAAGAAGAACAATTTCCGAGTCGTGCTGACTCTCGACATGATCATGCAGAGCGTGGCCGTGGAAGTGGATGCCTGCGATCTCGAGGCGGTCGGCGTGCGTCCTCAGGGTGTTACCCTGCCTTCCGCCCGCGTTATCATCGCTTGAGGGCAATTTTCAAGAAGCAACCTTGAAGTCCACTCCCAAAAAACAGATTTCCCGGAGCGCGCGCCATGAGTAGCCGGCGCAAACCGGCTGCCAGCCGCAGGGAGGCCTTGCCGCGGCCTGCAAACACGCCGCTGCGGTTCCTGTTGGCAACGGCGCTGGTTTTGGCTTTTCTGGTGCATGTCGCCGCCCTGTGGTATCCCTTTGTCGACGACGACGTCTCGCAGATCCAGCTGAACCCCCACGTCCAGTCATGGCAATTTTTGCCGCGATACTTTACCGCCGATGTATGGAGCCAAACGGGATGCGGAAGCAACTACTACCGCCCCATCTTCCTCGTCTGGCTGCGGCTGAACCATAGCGTATTCGGACTCGAACCCATGGGCTGGCATGCGGCGGCCATCCTGCTCCACGTGCTGGCGGCCTTCCTGGTGTACCTGCTGGCCGCGCGGGAACTGAACGACAAAATTGCCGGCGGATTTGCGGCTGCGATCTTTGCCGTCCATCCCATCACCCTGGAGAGCGTAGCCTTTGTATCCGGGGCTACCGAGTCGCTCCAGGGAGTGCTCTTCCTGGGCTGCTTGCTATGTTATTTCAAAGGCGGTCGCCGGTCGCCGGCCGGCCGCCCCGGCTTGCAGTGGGATGGTCGTCGGCCGGAAGCCGGGCATCGCAAAGCCTGGCGGGCTGCGGCGCTGCTATTGTTTGCGCTGGCGTTATTGAACAAGGAAACGGCAATTATCCTGCCGCTGTTTCTGGTGATTTACGAAGCCAGGGAAAGCCGTCGGTCGTCGGCTGCCGGCCGCCGGCCAGGCGCCGCCGGAGTTCCGGCCGGCGATCCTCCTGCGTGGAACGTGAAACGTGAAACGAAAAACGTGTTCCGCGCTCTGGCGCCGTATCTCGCCGTAATCGTGGTCTATTTGGCGGTGCGGGCCATCGCGCTGCATGGCATAGCGCCGGGCATGAAGCATGCTTCTACGGCAACGGTGATCGCCACCTGGCCGGCAGTCCTTTGGTTCTACGTGCATAAGCTGGCCGCTCCCTGGCCGCTGAGCCTGGATTACGGCCTGGGATTTACCACGCGGCTGGGATTACGCAATTTCGGACTGCCGCTGGCAGCGCTGCTGGCGCTCGCCGCCGGCCTGTGGGCCTGGTTCCGCCGCGATCAGCGGATCGCTACAGTATGCGCATGGTTCCTGATTCCGTTGCTGCCGGCGGTGGCCGGCATCTTGCGATTTGATCGCGGGCAGCTGGTGCATGACCGCTATCTCTACCTGCCGCTCGTCGGATTTGCGATGCTGTGTGCGCTGGCGTTACGGAGTCTGTCGTTGGCCATTGGCCGTTGGCCGTTGGCCCGAAATGCGGAGCCTTCCAGCCAGCGACAGACGGATACGGCCGACGGCCAACGCATCCCGCTGATTCAAGCACTGGCCCTGTTGCTGATCGTGAGCGTCTTCGGAATTACCACCGTGAAATACATCGGCAACTGGTCCAGCGATATGGCGGTTTACACCCATGCGCTGGCCGTATCGCCCGACGACTCCTATGCCCACAACTCAATCGCCGAACAACTTTTCAATCACCGGCAGTTCGACGAAGCCATGGCCGAATTCAAGAAGGCCCTGGACATAGATCCGCAAAACACCTTTTCCCGCACCAGTCTGGCGCAGGCCTACGGGTACTTCGGGAGGTGGGACGATGAAATTGCGCAAATGCGCATCGTCGCCGGGCAATTGCAATCGTCCTGCGCCTATGCCAACCTCGCCGACGCCCAGCAAAAAATCGGCCACTTGGCGGAGGCTGAATCTTACTGGCGGCGCGCGCTGGCGTTGTCGCCCTGCCCGCCCCACGGTCATTGGTCTATGGCCCAGGTGCTTCGCCAGGAGGGAAAACTGGCCGAAGCCCGCGCCCAGTACCAGGCCGAGATGGCCGAGCCCAGCGATGATCCCATCCCGGGGCTGCGCGAGCAGATTGACGAACTGGATCGCATGTTGGGCTCCCCTTCGAGCCACTGATCAACGGCCGCCGGCCATGGAGGCAGCAATTCCCCCCCCATAGCCGCGGAGCGACGCTGAGAAACGCTGATAAAAATACCAAGCTGGCGTTGTTCGGCTGTGATCCGCGATGATTCGCATTCATCTGCGGCTATGCAGTCTTAGCTATAGCTTGCTTTCCTCTGCGTCCTCTGTAATGAAATTCAAACTTTTGACAGCTTCGTAACTGAAGGAACAGAATCGCCATGAACCAAGCGAATAACGGCGCGCAAGAGCGAATCATAGAAGCCGCTGTCCAGTTGTTTTCCCGCCAGGGATTCAGCGGCACCAGTACGCGCGAAATTGCCCGCGTCGCGGACGTAAACGAAACCTCCCTTTTTCGCCACTTTCCGCGCAAGCAGGACGTGTTCTGGGCGGCGCTGCAGTCGCGTCTGGACCGTTTGCGGGTGCGGAAAGAGCTCCAGCTCGGGCTGGCGCAAGGCGGAGACCCGGAGCTGGTGGTGCCGCTCATCGTCGAACTGCTGGTGCACACGACGGTGTATCAGCCGGAGCTGATCCGGCTGCTGTACGTGGGACTGCTGGAATTGCGCCCCGGCGCCGAACGCGTGTACCGCCAGCAGTTGGCGCCCATCTTTCAGGCGATCCACAATTACCTGGCGCACTGTGTCGAGATTGGCGTGCTGCGCGGCGTCGATCCTTCAATCACGGCGGTGGCGTTCACCACCACCATCCTGGCCCACCAGGGAATTTCCAATCTCTTCAACAACAGCGGAGCGCCGTATTCCAACGCCGAAGAGGCGGTTGCGGCCTACACCAAATACTGGCTGGCGGCGTTGCTGCCGCAAAGCGGTGAGCGGGGGGCCAAACTGGGCCCTGCCAAGGCGCGTCCGGTCGGCTTTGGATCACCGGCGGAGGCGTTAGGCCATGTCCACGTTTCACAGGATTAACAGGACCCTAAAAATGCATCGATACTTCCCTTCTCCGATTCGTTTCCGCTGGTTCGCCGGCCTCGTGATCATGGCTCTGGGCATGCTGCTCAGCGCGCAGACCACGCCGGCGCACAACCAGACGGCAAGTGTACCGGCCCCCGCTTCCGCTTCCACGGCGCCAGAGACGGCCCGGCCGCCGGGCCCGGACAGCGACCTGATCATCAGTCCCGATGACGTGCTCGATATATACGTCATGGACGTGCCGGAGCTCTCGCGGCAATATCGCGTCAGCCCGTCGGGCACCATTCTGCTGCCTTTGCTGGACAAGCCGCTGACGGCGGCGGGAATCAATGTGAGCGCGTTCTCCGCGATTCTGGCCAAGGAACTCAGCCAGCGGGGGCTGGTAAGCAATCCGCACATTATGATCTCCATCGCCTCCTCGCGCCTGAAGGCAGTGGCCATCACGGGCGCGGTCAAGCGGCCGCAGATTTATCCCGTCTTCGGGCACACGACGCTGCTCGACGTGCTTTCGCAGGCCGAGGGCCTGGAGCCGGATGCCAGCAAAGTCGCGATCGTCAGCCGCGGCGACCTGGGCCTGCAGGAGTCCAAGTCGGGCGAGCGGGTGCAGACGGTTGATCTGAAAAAGCTGATGGAATCCGGCGATGCAGCGCACAACATCGACATCTATCCCGGCGATCGCGTGACCGTACCGCGCGCTGGCGTGGTCTATGTGGTGGGCGCGGTGGTCAAGCCCGGCGGGTATCCCATCAATTCCACCGGGGACGGCATGACCGTGCTGCAGGCCATCGCCCTGGCCGAAGGCGTCCAGTCCACGGCCATCGGGAAAAAGACGGTGGTGATTCGCGTCAACCCCGACGCGCCGGAAGGCCACGACAAGATTCCACTGAACCTGAATAATATCCTGGCCGCTAAGACGGCCGATCCGGTCTTGCAGGCCAACGACATTCTGTTCGTTCCCGACAGCAAGGGGGCGAGAGCGCTTCGCCGCGGCGTGGAAGCCGTCATTCAAACCGCGACGGGAGTCGCAATCTACGGCAGCCGATATTAATAAAGGGACCCCATCATGAATGGAAACGGACATACGGAACATCGCGAACTGGTCACTACCGACCGCCCGGGCAACCTGACGACGCCCCGCTTCTCGCCGCCTCCCCTGGAGGGCGAGTTCTCCGGCCCGCAGAATACGCTGTCGCTGGCGAGCTACTGGCACATCCTGCTGAAACACCGCTGGATGATCCTGACCACCGCCCTGGTGCTCACAACCATCGTGGCCATTGTTTCCTTTCGCATGACCCCGATCTACAAGGCGTCGTCCCGGGTGCAGGTCGAAGCCGAGACGCCCCTGATCCAGTCGATCACCGAACTCTACCAGAAGGCCGACGCCGACGACGCCTTTTTGCAGACGCAGATTCAGGTGCTCAAGAGCGAAAGCCTGGCGTGGCGCACCATTGAACAGCTCGACTTGACGCAACATCTCATTTCCGCCGCGCGCCTGGCCAAGATCGATCCCGACCAGCGCAAGGTCGAGTTGATCGCCACTTTCGAGAGGAATCTCAGCGTGGAACTGGTCCCCAAGACGCGCATGCTGATCGTCGGCTTCGAAAACCCCGACCCGCAGCTGGCCGCGCAGGTGTCCACCACGCTGGTGAACAACTACATCGACTACAATTTCCGCCTCAAATACGACGCCACCCGCCAGGCCTCGGGCTGGATGGAACAGCAGCTCGACGAATTGAAGGCCAAGGTGGAGACCTCGCAGCAGGCCCTGGTGGAGTACGAACGGGAACACCAGATCGTCAATACCAACGAGAAGCAGAACGTCCAGGAACAGATGCTCTCCGACCTGAGCCGCGATCTGACCAACGCCGAAAGCGAGCGCGTGCAAAAGGAGTCGCTCTATCACGAGGTTTTGTCGAACCGCGCGCAAGTAGCCGCCCTCGCCCACAACGAACTGTTGCAGAAGCTGGAGGAAAAAGCCTCGGATCTGGACGGCCAATACACCGAAGCGGTATCGCAATACGGCCCCAATTTCCCCAAGGCCGTGCGCCTGCATGAGCAGGTCGTGGAAAACCGGAACCAGATCCAGACGGAACAGAACCGCGTCATCGATCGCATCCGCAAGGACTACGACGCGGCCCGCAATCGCGAGAGCCTGGCCGCGGCGGCGGTGGCTGCCCAGAAGGAACAAGTCGGCAAGCTCAATCAGTTGCTGGTCCAGCACAATCTGCTGGAGCGCGATTTCGAAGGCAACCAGCAGCTCTACCAAAGCCTGATGCAGCGGTTGAAAGACGCCACGGTGTCGGCCGGCCTGCGTTCCACCAACATCCACCTGGTCGATAGCGCCTTGCCCCCCTCCAAGCCGGTCCGGCCGCAACGGCCCCTCAACATTGCCCTGGGCTTCCTCGCCGGGGTAGTGATTGGCGTGATGGGCGCGTTCGTCCGCGAGGCCTTCGATCATTCCATCAAGACGGCGGAAGAAGTGGAAGCCTTGCTGGACACGCCCACCCTGGCGGTGATACCGCTCGAACGAGCGGCGTTCTCCTCCAAACCGGTGCTGAGCGAAGAGACCGATCCGGGCGCCCACCGCGATAAGTCGAGCCGCAAGTCGGTGGCGCTGACCATCCTCGAGAAACCGCAATCGGTGCTGGCCGAAGCCTACCGCGCCTTGCGCACCGCCATTGTGTTATCTCTGGCCCCGCGCGCGCCCAAGCTCCTGCTGGTTACCAGCAGCCATTCCGGAGAAGGCAAGACCTCGACCGCCTTGAACCTGGCGCAAACCCTGGCCCAGCAGAAAGGCCCCGTGCTGCTGATGGATTGCGACCTGCGCAAGGGCAACATCGCCCGGCTGCTCGGAATGGATGCCAAGAAAGGTTTGAGTACGGTGCTGACCGGCAACAACACTCTCGAGGATGCACTCCACCAGTTTGGTCCGCAACCGAACCTGTGGATCCTTTCCGCCGGACCGGTGCCGCCCAATCCCGCCGAACTGCTGGCCTCCGAAACCATGCGCGAGCTTTGCCAAACGCTCTCGGCGCGTTTCGAACACGTGGTCATCGATTCGCCTCCGGTGTTGGCCGTCACCGATGCCACCATACTTTCCAGCCTGGTGGACGCCGTAGTACTGGTAGCGGAAAGCGGTCGTACCGCCCAAGCCGCTTTGCTGCGCACCCGCGCCGTCTTGGAAAACGCCGGCGCCCGCATCCTGGGCGTAGTATTGAACAAACTCGACCTGCGCCAACTCGGCTACTACGGATACGCCGGCTATTACTATTACCAGTATTATTCGCGATATTCGTACACAAAGCAGTAGCCAGGGGCTAGGAGTTAGCCTGGATTATTCATGAGAGATGTTGGCGCGAAGCAGCGGTGGAAGCGCTGGCCTTCAGGCCAGCGAATCAGGGCTTCTTTCGAGCAGGGCTTCAGCCCCGGCGGGATCGAGCCAGGGCTAAAGCCCGAGAACAGAGTGTCGCTCTAGCCGCCGGCCTAAAGGCCGGCTCTTCCACCGTAAACACGCGACATTCTCTCGGTGTCCGAGAAGATCTGGTGAATAATCCAGGTTAGGAGTTAGGTTTCCTCTGTGGTGAACCGCAAAATGCCAGTCGCAACTCGCAACTCGCAACCCGCAACGATCCTGGCTTTAAATACGCGCCTGCGGATTGTGCTGTTTCTGTTTCTGATCGCCACTCCGGCCTTTGTGCTGATCGCCAAGACCATTCGCGTCTCGCTGGCGCAGACGTGGGGCGACTCGTTTGATGCCGGCAGCATAGAGCGCGCCATTGCGCTCGACCGCGACAACCCGCAACTGCATTACACGTTGGGCATGGTGTATCTGTTCGGAGGCGAATCCACGTCGCCGGCGGCAGCGATGCGCGAGATGCGGCAAGCCACGACACTGCGTCCCCACACCGCCTCGTACTGGTCCGGGCTGGGAAAAGCGTGCTGGGTGGCAGCCGATCAGGCGTGTGCCGACCAAGCTTTCGAGCGCGCCGTGGAGCTGGCGCCGACCACGCCCCGCTACGTGTGGGACGCGGCGGTCAACTCGGTTGGCGCCAGCCGCCCTGGTCCCGCAATCGCCGAACTGAAACGCTTCCTGCAGCTTCAGCCGGACGCGTATCCGCAAGTCTTCCAGTTGGCTTGGCGCGGTCTGGGAGATTCCGATATGCTGTGGCGCGATCTTGTCCGTTCTTCCGGAGACACCGCAGCGAAGCTGGATTACCTGGAGTTTCTGGGAGAAAATGGCCGTTTCGATCTGGCCGGCCGCTATTGGGCGGAGATGGTTTCGGCCAAACCGGTCCTGCCGTTCGATGCCACCAAGGCTTATCTGGAGGAGCTTTTGTCCACCGCCCATTATCAGGAGGCGGCGGCGGTATGGCAATATCTGCGGCAGACCGGAGCCGTCGGCAATCCCCCGGGCCCGGATCAGACCAACCTGGTATTTAATGGCGGCTTCGAGCGCGAGCCGCTGGGCGCCGGATTCGACTGGCGTCATCAGCCCCAGTCCTATGTCACGGTGGATTTTTCGGACGCTTCGGCCCATAGCGGCGCGCACGCCTTACGGCTGGATTTCACCGTGCCTCAGAACCTCGAGTACGAACCCATCCAGCAATTGGTGGAAGTTGTTCCCGGACAAACGTATGCGTTAGACGCATACATACGCTCGGAGGCGATCACCTCCGACAGCGGCCCCCGGCTCCGGGTCACGGACCCGCAATGCGCCACCTGTCTGGACGTATCCACCGGCGGAGTGACCGGCTCCACGGCCTGGCACGAGATCGGATTGCGTTTCACCGCCGGGCCGTCAACCGGCATCGTGCGAATTTCCGTCTGGCGGCCGCGTAGCCGGTCGTTCCCCATGGAAATCAGCGGCAGCGCCTGGTTTGACGATATCGCGCTGCGGCAGGTTCCGGCGTCAACGAACTGAAGATTGAACGCCCGGGACGCAAGGCCGCGACGGGCAATTGCGCCAATAAGGTTTGCAGTTTGCAGCTTGCAGCCAGATCAAACCGCGGTCGATGTAGCGCCAGCCTCTGGCCGGCTGTCAGTGCGGATTGTCTCAACCGCATCCTAAGCGCAAGAATCGTGGGCGCGGACGCCCACGCGACAGCCGGCGAGACGCCGGCGCTACATCCAGGCAAGCTTGCTTCTCGCAACTCGCAACTCGCAACTCGTAACTGACATGGCATCTAAAATTCTTAAACCCAGCGCCCCGGCCGTGATTACGGCTCCGGAGACCGACACTTCCAATTCACTGTTTGTGCTGACCCGCGCCTCGCTGATCGTGCTGCTGATGGCGGCGCCGTTGGCCTTTGGCGCGGTTCTGGCCTGGGGCTGGGGCGCCATGACCGTCGCGGCGATCTGCCTGCTGCTGCTGTGGGCCGCGGGCTGCGCCCGGGCCGGAGCGGTCAAACTGATCTGGTCGCCCCTGTATGTGCCCTTCGTCGCGTTCTTCCTGTTCGCGGCGGCACAGATACAGTTTGCCTTGACCCTGGATCGCGTGGGCACCCGCGAATCGCTGATCAAACTGACGGCCTACCTCATCATCTTCTTTCTCGCCCAACATCTGTTTGCCGACGCTCCCCAGCGGGTGTGGCGGAAAACCGCGGGCGCCGTGGCGCTGTACGCGTTTGCCATGGCCGTCTTCGCCATCATTCAGTTGTTCGCCAGCCCCGGCCTGCTGTATGGAATCATCAAGCCGCGCTGGGGTGGCGTTGTGTATGGCCCGTATGTGTATCACAACGCTTATGCCGGACTGATGGAAGTGCTGATCCCGGTGGCGGTGGTGTTCGCCTTGAGCCTGCGTCCGCGGCATCCGGGAAAACCGGTCCTGCTGTTCGCCATCTTCGTATGCCTGGTTTCGGTGTTTCTTTCCGGCTCGCGCGGCGGCCTGATCGCGCTGGCCGTCGAGTTTGCGCTGCTGGCGGGCGCCATTTTCCTGGGCGAACCCGGAACCCGGAAGCGCGCGCTGGTCGCCGGTCTGGTGCTCACCGCCATTGCCGGCGCAGCCTTCTCCTGGCTCGATCCCGGTGAGATATGGAAGCGCTGGGAAGCCATGGCCCATACGCCGGAAATTGCCCTGGGAGACCGCGATAAAGTGACCAGGGACACGCTGCGCATGTCGCGGGACCATCTGGCCCATGGCGTCGGCCTGGGCGCGTTTGAAATGGCCTATCCCAAGTACCAGACCGTAAACACCGACCTGGTCTTCGATTACGCCCACAACGATTACGCGCAGTTGTTCGCCGAAACCGGCATCCTGGGCTGGATTCTCGCTCCGGTCGCGATTGCCATGTTCATGGTTTTGTCGTTCCGCCGCCTGCGCTCCCGGTTGGAACACCAGACGGGCTGGCTGCAATTGGGCGCCGCGGTCGCGGTTTGCGGACTGCTGGTGCACAGCCTGTTCGATTTCAATCTGCATATTCCGGCCAACGCCGCCTGGTTTACGCTGTGCGCGGCTTTGGCTACGGTGCAAGTCACGGCCCCGCCGCCCAGCCCCAGGCGGCTCTGGCGGCCAGGAGCGCATCTGGCGACCACCGTGCTTCCGCCGGATTTCGACATCCTGAATCCGCCCAACGGAAGCACCGAAGAGTAGCCCCCTGGGAACGCGGGCTGCCAGCCCGCACCGGAATGCGGGCTGGCAGCTCGCGTTCCCGGGGCGAGACAACAATACCTCCATGAGCCGTAGCACACGCGCAGCAAGCGGTTTTGTAACCGGCGCACTGCAATACGTAGCCCAGATCGTCCTTCAGGGGCTGCTGGCGCCGGTCGTCCTGCGGTTGGCGGGACGGGAGACCTTGGGCGCATACGCGGTATTGGTCCAGACTTTGGCCTATTTGGCGCTGGTGGACTTCGGCCTGTCATTTTCCCTGGAACGCTATCTGGCACAAGCGACGGCCCTGGACGACGGCGGGAAGCGTTTTCGTCATCTGTTCACGACGGCTCGTACGTTTTTCCTGTTGACCAATGCGGCGTTTGCCGTACTGGTGCTGGTCGCCAGCTTTCATGTGGGCCATATTTTTCATTTCTCGCCGGTAATCGAAGGCCAGGCGCGGCATGCGCTGTGGATCATTGCCGCTTGGGCGGTGGTCCGGACGCCGTTGGTTGGTTACAACATCGCGATGATTGCCACCCAGGATATCGCCGCGGCCAATATCTTCGCGTCCATCGTTGGCATCAGCCGCGCACTGGTGTCGCTGGTCGCGATTGCCAGCGGCTTCGGCCTGGTGGGCTTGATGCTGGCCGGGAGCGTCGCGGAAGGCATCGGTACCCTTATCTATCGGCGGAGATTCCGGCGGCACAATCCGCATCGAATTCCGGGCTGGGGATTGCCGCAGCCGGGGTTATTGCGAGAGATGCTGACTTTCGGCGGCTTCGTTTTTATTGCCAATATCGGCGGCATGTTGGCCTTCAATTCCGGCAATGTGCTGGTGGGCTATATGTTTGGCGCGACTACGGCCAGCGTTTTCTATACCACGCAAATGCCCACCGTCATGGGCAACAATATTACCCTGCGGCTCGGAGATAGCGCCGCTCCGGCCGTCAATGAAGTCTATGGTCGCGGCGACCGGGACCGGCTGAAGTCTATCTACACCCGCGTTTATCGCTGGAATGTGCTCTTGTCCAGTCTGCTGGCTTTGGGCGTTCTGTTGTTCAATCACGACCTGGTCAACTGCTGGGTCGGCCCGCGGCAATATGGCGGAAGATTGATGACCGTTTGTCTGGCCGCATTCGTAATGGTGATTGCGCTGGAACATGTGAACGTTCTATTCGCATTTACCTTCGGCTGGGTAAAGGCGCTGAGCACGCTCGCGGTCATCCAGGCGGTGGCGAACGTGGCCATGGCCTTTTTCTTCGGGCACCGCTTTGGCATGGGCGGCGTCACGCTGGCCGTCGTAGTGGCCCTTATTCCCAAGACTTTGTATCTGTTCCGCCGTTTCAGCCGCGAGTTCCAGATCCCGATGCTGTCCCTGTTTTGCCGGGTCTCGCTCCCGGCCGCTGTGCCCACAGTGGTCGCCGCGATTGCGGGGATAGCGGCCTCGAGGTATTTGCCCGGTCATGGATGGGCTAAGTTCCTGATGGAAATTTCCGTTTGCGCCGGCGCATTCGCCGTAACGGCGTACCTCTGGGCCACCACCGAAGAAGACCGCGAGGCTGCCAAGCGGGCGTTCACTTCCGCAACCTCCGTAATTCGAGGCCGCTCTCGTCTGGTGGATGTTCCCGTTTCGGAGGAACTGTCATGATTCCGGACGGGAGCAATCATCCGCTGGTGTCGGTTCTGTTCGTCACCTACAAGCGGGTGCATCTGTTACAGCGTACGCTCGACTCGTTCCGGAAAAATACGGACTACCCGAACCTCGAACTGGTGGTCACGGATGATGGCAGCCCGGCCGCGGTACAGGAACAGATTCGCGGTATGACTTTCGATAAATTCGTGCTCGCGCCTAAGAACCGCGGCATGGGAGCCAATGCCAATTCCGGACTGGCAGCATGTTCCGGGAAATACATCCTATTTCTTCAGGACGACTGGGAATGTATGGGGCCTTCTTGCTATCTGCGTGACAGTGTCGCGGTGATGGAGGCAAACCCAAACGTCGCGATTTTGAAATTTTACGGGCTACTGCACCCACCGGGAAATGCCTCTCTCCCGGGCGCCACGAAAGCCTGTTACCCGATCTGTCACGACCAGCCGCCCGGACCGGGAGGATACCTAATCTATTCTGATACGCCTCATCTGAAGTCACGCGCTTCTCTGGCGGATTTAGGATTTTACCGGGAAGGTTGTGGAATGGAGCAGTGTGAGCTCGACTACGACACGCGCTTCAGCACGCAGAGCCAGTATGGGGCGGCCTTTTTCCCCGCATATTACCATCGCGTGTTTATCCACACCGGCGGAGAGGACAGTTTCCGCAAGTCGGCGCTTGGCTACAAGGTTCGCCAGCTTCTTGCGAACTGGGCTTCTCCCGTTAGAGAGGCATGTCCGACGCTCTATGAAGCCGCCAGGCGCTGTTATCGACGCGCCGTTCGCTCGCGTTTGTGGTGACATTTTCCGCCTAACACGGGGAAGCACCTACGATGAACGTTCTTCACATCACGGCTGATCATGACTTCGGAGGCACGGAAAGCATCTTGGTCAATTGCGCCCGATATCGCGATGCCTGCCCTGAGCTGCATCAGGACTTTCTAATGTTTAAAGATGGAATCTTAAGGGAGCAGTTGGTAAGTCTTGGTGTGAGTGTCCGTGTTTTGGGGGAAGTACGATTAAAGTGGCCAGTCAGTGTTTTTCGGGCGAGAAACGCATTTCGAAGGGTTCTTGCACAGCAACACTACGATTTTGTCATTTACCATCAGCACCCATTCATGCCGCTGGCTCTGGACGGCGTGGCAACACAATATGGGTGTCTCCGCGTGCGTTGGTTCCATAACCAGATCGAGAAGAATTACTGGCCGGAGATTGCCCTAAGGAAATGCAACCTCAGCTTCCCCACTTTTTCGATTTTTTGTAGTGAATTTATTAGGCGGCAGATTGGTTCATCCGGCAAAGGCAGGGTCCTTTATCCTCCCGTGCCACCGAACAACGTCTCGCTGTCTTCGGATGAGCGTCGCGCATTACGGCGGGAGCTGGGCACCGCCGAGAATGCGCTGGTTATCACTCAGGTTGGCAGGCTAGGGAAAAGCAAGGGGCATCGCGAACATATTGAGGCCTTGGCGCTGCTGCGCGATCAGCCCAACTGGGTATGCTGGATGATAGGGGGAGCGACCAACGAAGAAGCCAACTATTTTACTGACTTGCAATCGCTCACCCGGGAGCTATGTGTCGCGGAGCGCGTGAAGTTTTTGGGCAAGCGGGATGACATTGCACGGTTGCTTTCTGCCTCTGATATTTATTGTCAACCGAATATCCCCCTCCCCTCTTCGGCCGGGAAGGAACCGGAAACTGCGAGATGCGAAGCCTTCGGCATCAGCATTATTGAGGCGCTTTATGCGGGGCTCCCAGTTATTACCAGTTCTATTGGCGGAGCCCTTGAGATTCTGGACGACTCGACCGGCGTATTGGTGCCGCCCCATGATGTGCCACGGCTGGCCCATGAGCTTAGGAGGCTCTTGGAGAGCCCTCAACTCAGGGAGAGCTTTCGGGCATCCGGACCAATGCGCGCAAGTGAGATTTGCAATCCAGCCAGCAGGGTTGCGGAGCTTGGGCAAATATTGGGAAGCCTCAAGCAAGTCTCCCCTGCAGCCACTGCGCCAAGTTCGCACGTCTAAGGATTGCTTAGGTTCATGGCCTTGCGGTTGACGAAGCGGCATCCTGCGTTGTTTTGGGCCGGCAAATTTGGGCCATCGATTTATTGCGATCTAGCGGAAACCCAATTCCGATCATAATGTCAGGGAAATTGCGGTGTTAATTCACATAGCAGACTTTCGCGGAAGCCAGTTTGTCGAGGAGATGCGATCGCTCGCCCGCATTGCTACCCCAAGGCTGCACGTAGTCACCGAGGATCCGGCTGTTGCGGACCTGATTCTTTTTTCCGCCGGATATCCATTCGAGTCATGGTACAGGGGACTTCTTTCCAGTCCGCTAATCCATCTTTACCCGGAGAAGTGTTTCCTATATTCCGACGGCGATATGTTCATACCCGTTTTGCCAGGTGCATACGCGTCGGCCAAGCAAGGTTTTCTTGGGAACGTCAGGGCCACAGGTGCTCCCTACATTACCCCAGTTGCAAATCCCTACATTCGTCCGCTTCGGATGGAACGGCAGTATCTTTTCTCGTTCATCGGCAGCTCGACTTCGTGGGTTCGAAAGCGATTATTCCGCATGGACTTTCATCGAGAAGATGTACTGGTCGAAGATAGCACCCCCCTCTACCACCACTGGTCGGATGACCTCCCCGGACGTGAGGTGCGCCAAAGAAGGTATGCGGAAGTGATCGCTCAATCACACTTTGCCTTGTGTCCACGCGGCGCGGGAGCGGGCTCGATAAGGATGTTTGAAGCTATGAATATTGGAGTCGCGCCGGTCGTTATTTCCGACCGGTGGATTCCGCCGGAGGGCCCGGATTGGACGAAATGCTCGATTCGGGTGGCAGAGAAAGACCTTTTGCATCTGCCTGCTATTCTCGAGGAGCGAAGGCCGGAAAGCGCGGCAATGGGCGCTGCTGCGAACGAAGAATGGCAGAAATACTTCGCGTCGGAAAAACTGTTCAACACCATCGTCGGCGCGTGCGAGTCAGTGCGGCGGCGGAGACGAATTCCGGAAAGATATTTTCACTATCTTAGGCCCCTCATCATTGAGTCTAGCTGCATCAGATGGAAGACGCGCCAATTGATTCGGTCCATCGTTTTGAGGTCAGTGAATGGACTCGGCCTCCGGCGGCTGTTGCCGCCGATTGCGAATCCCCCATGGCACGAATGAACAGTTCGCGGACAAGATTCAGTCTGCAGACCGGGACCGATAGGGCATGCCTTTCAATCCGAATTCCACGGAACACGCGGTTATCGCGGGCGGAGATCAGGATTAGTCTTAGACACATGAAAGGGAACGCGCAATGTTGAGTAACGGTCAAATACTCAAGCCTTTGCCGCTCCGTTTTGGCGCCTTTGGCTGGATTACGGGCACGGCCCTTGCATATTTCTTGGCGCAGTTAGCGGTAGGCACCGACTTCCGAGTCGACATTCTCTTTACTTTGGCTATTGCTTTCGGCCTAGCCGCGGTACAAGCGGGCGGCGGTCTCCGTTGTGCCTTCGGCATCCTAAACGCGATTCTTTTGGCTGATTTTCTCTTGATTGCTATTTTCCTTAAGGTGCTCATGGGAGAACCCGCCGATACGAACCTGTACTCGCCGGTAACCACATCACTCGTGATGACCTTTGGTTTTTTGGGATTGTGGATGGCCACGGCCGCAGTAAGGCGTTTCCCCAAGCCGAAGCGCCAATTGCTGCCCGGCAGCTATTCCGCGCGGGAGTATTTAGCCCTCGCAGCAGTGCTTTTGGTGCTCACTTACGGCGGCTATCTCATTGGCATGCGGCCCGATCTGGAAGGCGAAGGCTTGCAGACCGGCGGCATCCTGGGCTATGCGCGGGCGTTCGCTTCTTTCCGCAGCTTCGTGATTGTGGCCGTAATGTTTTATGTTTGGAGGGCGGGCCACAAGCGCTTCCTATCCCACCCCCTAGTCCTTGGCGTACTGCTCCTCCAAACCACCGCCGGCATCCTGGCTACAGGCAAACAGGAAGCCATGGAACCGCTCTTTCTTTATGGAGTAGTCGCGGTCATGCGGCTAGGCTTGGCGAGTCGAAAGATTTGGATCCTGGCGGCAATGGCCATCGTGTTTTACGCTGGGCTGGTATATCCATATTCCCAATATGTTCGGTACAACGGAGGCCGGCAAGGCAGTGCCGCTTACCGCGTCGAAGCCGTCAAAGACACGGTCTGGCGCCTGCTGACCGATCCAACTTTCCGCGACGTGGTCTCCGCACGCATAGATCTGCCCAGCAGGCTTTATTGGAATTCCCCGTCTTTGGCGCCATTCAGCCGTTTGGCAATGGTTTGTGAAGCCGATCGGCTGATTGCCGCCACCGAGAGGACACAGGGCTACACGGGTTGGGAAACCATCACCTGGGGCTTCAAATTGCTGACCCCACACGCGCTATTGCCAAGCAAGCCTATTTATCCGGCCGCCAACTACCTCGCGCATATTGCCGGGGATACAGCTGCCCGCAACGACGAAACGCAGTGGGCTTACGGTGAGTTCGCGAATTTTTATAATGCCTTCGGCCTGGCCGGCGTGATCCTGGGTAGCATTATTATGTTTGCCGGCTTTTACTATTGGCTCACGTTGTTCTTTGGCAATCCGAAGTGGGCTTCCCGTCCTACAGCCGCGTCGCTGGGACTGATTTTCGTAATCGGCACCTATCAACATTCCATTGTCGAAAACTCCATATCGAGCGTGATCGCCTCGCTAACGGGTCCGGTAATCTTGGCGTCCATGTGCTATCTCTCCCACTGGATGGCTGCCATTTTCCCGGCAATTCGCCAGCGCATTGGATTTCGCCCAGGCAATCGGCACCCGCTTCACACGAGGCGCCTATCAAGGCCAGTTTTTAGCGAACGCACGACGATGGACACTCTCCCCGGCGGCAAAGGCGGTAACGGGATTTAGCCATGAAAATCATCGTAGCCGGTCCCGTGTTCCCGGATTCTTTTGCCCGCAATGTGGTGGTAACTCTGGCGGACATGGGGCATGAGGTCCATTCCGTCTCCGGTACGCGGACACGCCATCAGCAAAATCGGTGGCTGCGCAATTTTTGGGAACTCGCGGGAAAGGCGTTCCCGGCCATTGAAGACTCCAGCTATAAAGTACTGGTTCGGCAGGCAAAGACCCTGGCCCCCGATCTCGTGTTGGTCACTTCCCGGGATCTCCCGCCGCAGGTAATCGCGGAAATCAAGGCCGCCTGCCGGGCCAAAGTCGTGTGCTGGTACACCGACCCTATCACCGGCACGCACCGGCACTATATTGTCGCCAGCCCCTACGATGCCATCTTTCTCAAAGAGCCTTATCTGGTGCGCATCTTGCGGGAGAAGCTGGGTCTGAGGACACATCTGTTACACGAGTGCTGCAATCCCCGCTGGCATCGGCGGATTGCGCTCTCCGCGGCCGACCGCGCGCGCTATTCGACCCAGCTTGCCGCCCTCGGCTCCCTGCACTATTACCGTGCACGCATGTTGGAGCCGTTCAGTGCGGCGGATTTGAAGATATGGGGCGCCTATAACCCGCCCTGGGTGGTCTCTCCCTCGAAGCAGCATTACACCAACCAGTTTGTCGCCGAAGAGGAGAAAGCCAAAGCGATATTGGCGGCGCAGGTGGTCCTCAACACCATGGGCTACTGGGAAATCGAAGGTTTGAATTGCACCCTGTTTGAAACCGCGGGCTGCGGTGGGTTCCAGATCGCCGATTGGAAACCCACCATGGCCGAGTGCTTTGAGCCGGAGCGCGAGATGGTGACGTTTCGCACCGCTCAGGAGCTGCAAGAGAAAGTCGAATATTACCTCGCAAAGCCCGATGAACGCCAAGCCATCGCCGATCGCGCTTATGCGCGCGCGCATCGGGAGCACACGTACAAACACAGGCTGACGGAAATGTTTCGGGTTCTCGGTTTCGAGAATTTCACCACAGAAAGCACAGAGGCCACAGAGGAAATCAGAGACGTAGCGCCGGCGTCCTCGCTGGCGGGCTCTGCGTGGGAAAAGATTGTGCCGGGCAACCGCAAAAACTAACAAATGAGCTGCGCCAAGGTTCAGAATTACGGATTCAAATTGTGGCATGCGCATATTAGGCCCGCCGGCGAGGACGCCAGTGCTACGGCTTAGGTATTTTCGATTTCCTCTGTGGCCTCTGTGTCCTCTGTGGTGAACATGCAGGAGTAAGAAGTTGAAAGTTCAGACTGCAATTCGAGTGTCTTTATTATTCTTCGCCTCGCTGGCCATGGCCCAGACCGGCCAGACGGCGGACGATGGCGTCCGCAATATCGCTGACTTCCCTGGAGAATCGATCGCCGAGCAGGTACGGGCGGCATGCGCCTCCTTCCACGGACAAGCGGGGATCGTGATGATTCCCGGCAGCATGAGCGATGGCGCACTTGGAATTTTTCCGGACAACTGTACCGTGCTGGATTTTCGCGGCCGCTCCGGCCCCAATGAGGAGGGTGCGGAGGAAAAGGGCTGGACGAAGGGCTTATTGCTGCGCGGCCGTTACACGCACGATGACAGCCGCGACGCCGGACACAACATGCATATGCAACCGCTGCACGTGCACACCGATTTCTGGGCCGGCGGCGAAAACGATTGCTGTGCCAATGGATTTCATAAGAGTTACGTCAGCGGCGTGGCTTCCACGCTGGCGGCCCATACGCCGGGACAGAAGTTTTCGTTCTGGGGCTGGCAATCGAACTTCAGCGACGGCGATAACATCGCCGGCTACTTCATTGCCGATGGCTGGGGCGGCACCAGCGCCTGGGATGACGAAGGCACCATCGCGCTACGCGGCCAGGCGTACCAGATGGACACCATCTTCACCGCCAAAGTCGTGGCCAACCACGCCGGCGTCTTGAGTTATTCCCATGTGGTTCACGAGGAAACGCGCGGCGAGAAGCGACTGCTTATCATCACCACGCCGGCCAAGGTGTATTCCGCCGGCAGCATCGGCAAGATCACCGGAGCTCCTCCTGTGGTCAACGGAATCGCCACGGAGTGGGCCCGGCAGTTCGGGGCGGGAAAGAAGTCGGACCTATGCTTTTCGCTCGATTCCGAAACCCAGCAAGGCGTGAAAGAGGTGATTCCTATCGCCTCGATCGATTCCGATACCCGGCTAACGCTGACTTATACGCTCAAGAATCGCGTGCAAGGATGGGAGGTCGCAGATGGAGGTCCCTACCAGATCTTCCGTTGCGGCGTGGTTACCTCCCTGGCGCAGTTCGGCGGGCTTACGGTTTCGCCTTATGCCGACTTCACGGCGGGCGACGCCATTGAGATGCCGCTGGCCTATAACCATGTCCTGATCGCCGGACGGGTTACGGCGAAGCAGCAGATTCGCCAGATCGGCAACGCCTCCATCGCGTTCGACGTAAATAACGTTGGCACCTACCGCATGGATCGCGGCCTCAACATCGTGGGACTGTTCAAGCGCGGCATCGTAATCGGCGGACGCCAGCCCGATGAGCAACCCTCCACGGAAGCCGCAATTCATTACTCCGGCAAGGCTCCGGGAACCATGCTGCGCGTTTGGGACCAGCAAAAGGACAACTTCATCTCTTTTCTGCAAACCACAGAAAACATTGCAGGTACGGTGGATTTTGGTTTTGACCGCAAAACCGATAGCTGGCAGTTTCAGAAGTCGCGCAGCCCTAATGCCGCGGTCAGCAGCGGCGGTGTAGCCACCTTCAAGGGCGGCGTGGTGGCGCCGACCTACCAGACCACATTGACCACGCCGGCATCGTCGCATCAGAACTGCACCGCCGGGCAAATGTGGGCGGATGCGGACTACGTGTACGTCTGTACGGCGCCCAATACCATTAAGCGGGCGGCGTTGAGCGCTTTCTGAGAATGTCAAATTTCAAATTTGTAATTTTTAAATTAAACGGCGGATTGCTCCAAAGCATTGGGGCAAATTACAAATCGTAAATTTGAAAGTGCCAAATTAATCAATGCGGATACTCCACGTAATCCGGACGCTTGATCCCGCCTGGGGCGGGCCGGTGGAAAGCATCCGGCAACTCGGCTCCGCCCTGGTGGAGCGGGGACATAACGTCGAGGTCGCCTGTCTGGATGCGCCCCGCAAGCCGTGGCTTAAGACCTTTCCGCTTCCGGTATATGCGCTTGGGTCAGCGTTAGGCGTCTATGGTTTTGGTACGCGCTGGGGCTCGTGGCTGCAGAAGAACGCTCGCAACTATGACTTTGTGATCATGAACGGTCTCTGGCAGTACCCCAGCTTTGGGACTTGGCGAATCTTGAGAAAGCTGGGCATTCCCTACGGGATTTTCCCGCATGGCGCGCTGGATCCGTGGTTCAAGCGGGAGTATCCGCTGAAGCATTTCAAGAAGTGGCTGTACTGGCCGTGGGCGGAGTATCGCGTGCTGCGTGATGCGAATGCCGTATTCTTCACCTGCGAAGAAGAACGGATTCTGGCGCGCCAATCGTTTTGGCTATATCAATGCAACGAAGTAGTAGTGAATCAGGGCACCTCGGCGCCCCGCGGAGATAGCGAGGCGCAAAAGGCGGAATTCTTCAAGCAGTTCCCCGACCTGCGGGATAAGCGCCTGGTTCTATTCATGGGCCGCATTCACCCTAAAAAGGGGTGCGATCTCCTGATTGAGGCCTTCGCGGCGGTGCTGCGCGATCAGCCCGACTGGCGGCTGGTTCTTGCCGG
>Ga0326728_10010734_pt1 | contig 21285 bp, 14 predicted proteins | sample MB3enrmetagenome_FD_207602 | JGI IMG/M metagenome (GOLD analysis project Ga0326728, IMG submission 207602) | Lab enriched peat soil microbial communities from McLean, Ithaca, NY, United States - MB31MN | ecosystem: Environmental > Terrestrial > Soil > Wetlands > Peat | place: USA: New York... | reverse complement strand
GCATTGGCCCCCCGGGGCTGCTGACATACAGCTTTTTCGCCTTCCAGACTCCGAGTCCGTTGCTCAGCTGATCGGGAAAACGCTTCGGGTCCGCCGCGGCGCTGAACGCCTCTTTCGTCAGTATTCCCGCAGCCTGGTGGTGGCCGTGTCCATCGGCGGGAGTGCCCTGAAACCTGGATATCACGATGTCGGGGCGCCAGCGGCGAATGAAACGGACCATGTCTCCGAGAGTCGATTCATGCCCCCACTTGGAAAGAGTCTCTTCAGCGGTCTTGGAGAATCCAAAATCCACGACATTCCCGAAGTAGGGATCCGTCCCGTAATACTTGCAGGCTTCGCGCAGTTCGCCCGTTCGGACCAGTCCCAACTCCTCGTATTTTTCATTGCCAAGGATATTCTGTCCGCCTTCCCCGCGAGTCAGGCAGAAAAGGGCGGTGTCCGCGTGGAACTTGCGGGAAAGCCAGGTCAATGTGCCGGCGCTTTCATCATCCGGGTGAGCCGTTGTCTGAAGCACCCGCACGTAGACCGGCAATTTCTCGAGGGCGGCAAGCGTTCCTGCCGTCCCCCGTTCTTCCGGAAGGGGATAAGTGTTGCGATTGCCGGCTTGAGAAGCCGCAATCGCAAGGATCAGCGCGAAAGAGAGGATCCACCAGCGTGTTCTCATGCGACACCTCTTTGAAATTCCGGTGACGGGGTTACAGTCGAATCACATGATGCTCGAAGTTGCCGGTCTCCATCAAGGAGCGGATGTCATTCAGCAAAGAAGAACCATACCGAGCGAGAAAGTGATAAATGCCCAGTTCTCGTTCCTGCAAATTTGAGTTCGGGTAACAATGGGTTAGCACCAGGTCAACGCTGTTCGAAATCGAAGAATTTCTTGTGCCCTCAAATCGGGTTACCTGCGACTTTAGATGCTGAACGTTGTGCAATATCTTTCGCCGGGCCGTTTCGAGCGCCTGCGCCAGCGGAGCTTCGACCGCCTGCAGCTCCGGCTTGATTTCCGTCAGAACGCGATCCAGCCGCTCCTGCATCGAGTCGAGGTTCGCAGCGGCCTGAGAATAACCAGAAGCATGGACAGCCTTCTGAGCAAGATGGCGCTTCCCCTGGAAGCAGTCCGGAAACTCAATGCCCATCCGGTCCATCTCCGTTCCGATCTCCGGTTCAATGAGAGTGAAGCTGTCGCGCGGCCAAAGAACAGGCATGGGGCAATCGTACATTTCGTAAAGGACTTCAATCTGGGCAAAATAGGCTAATTCGGCTGATCCGCCCACATAAGCCGCAGTCGGAAACAAATGGTCCTGAACCAGCGGGCGCAGCAGAACGTTGGGACTGAATTTTTCGGGTGCCTCGCCCGCATAATCCAGCAATTCGTCCAGGCCGAAAGTCCGGTTGGTGTTCTTCAATCCAAAGCCCGAATCTCTTTGTTCGAGAGCCCGTCTCTCACCATTTTCGATGAAGAACAGGACGGTAGAATTGTCCAGGACATTCACCTGCGAATGAAACCCCGAGCTCTCGAGATCCCCGTTTCTGCGAACGAGAGCGGTGCGAATCGCACGCCCATCACGGAGCGCGGTCTGAAATACCGCGGAGCTCAACCGCTTCACCTCCGGATCGTGGGGATCAAACAGCATCAACCCCTGTCCCGCCAGGATATGGGACAGAAGCTCTGCAAATGACTGCGCAAAGCTGGTGCCCGGCCTGCAGGCAGCCTCGATCTGGGCTTTTGTTTCCGCTTTCCCGATGCCGTCTGGAAGGCAATCAAGATACTTCTGCACGCCCTGCGCTATCTTCTCCGGGAATCGGATCGATCCGACGGACCCAACCGGCAACTCGTCGAAAAGGATATCCCGAAAATCAATGCTCTGCAGAGACGAGTCGGATTTGAGCACGGTTCTGCGGGTCACCTCGGCCAAATCGTGGTCTTCGGTTTCCATCCAGAAGACCGGAACAGCCCGGATCCCGCGTTTTCTCAGATTTTGGGCCAGGCGTATTGCGGTGAGCGCCTTGTAAATCGTATAAAGCGGACCGGTGAAAAGGCCTACCTGTTGCCCGGTCACGATGGCCACACAATCCGGATTTTCCAATTCGTCGATTTGCTTCAGCGTTTCAAGGTCGCAACCGTAACCTTTGTTCTGCCGTCGCAGAATGGCAGCGACTTTCTGTCTGGGAAGCCGCGCGCCATTGAGCCTGGTCCGGATTGACTTCTCGAGACTCGCGAACGTCGGGGCTTGCTGGTAAAACCGCAGAGCGGCAGGTGAGCATTCCAGATAATTCAAGAACAGTGCGGACTGGTGCGGGATGGTGTGGAAGGGTATGTCGGTAGTACTTGCCATATCAGTTTTTACTCGGCAGTCGGCAGTGGGCAGGACGAATCACCCGCTTTACTGCCGACCGCCGGCCAGCGACTATGTTTTGTATTTCCGGTCGCGATACATCGTGGAGCGTACTCCCGCCAGATCGAGCAGCGCTTCAACCTTGTTTGGAAGCCCGAACAGGTTTATGAAGCCTTCCGCTTCTTTCTGGTTGTAAACGCTGTCCTCCGCGAACGTCGCCAGATCTTCGCGGTATAACGAATAGGGAGACTTTCGGCCAGCGGTTATCACGTTGCCCTTATACAGCTTCAATCGTACAGTCCCGGTCACTCGAGACTGGATGGTGTCGATAAAAGCATCCATCGCGTAGCGCAAGGGCGTGAACCACTGCCCATTGTAGACGAGTTCCGCATACTTGCCCGCCAGGATGTCCTTGTAGTGCAGGGTCGCCTTATCCAGGGTCAGGCTTTCCAGCTCGCGGTGAGCCACCAGGAGGAGTGTCCCACCCGGAGTCTCGTAGACGCCTCGCGACTTCATGCCCACGAGCCGGTTTTCCACGAGGTCTACGCGTCCGACTCCATGGACTCCCCCGACTTTGTTGAGTGTCTCAACGATTTCCACCGGCCCCAATTTCTTGCCGTCGACCGAGATAGGATTTCCATTCTCGAATTCGATCTCGATGTATTGGGGTTTATCCGGTGCTTTTTCGGGCGAGACCGTCAGAACGTACATGCCCTCTTCCGGCTCGGCCCACGGATTTTCCAAAACCCCGCCCTCATGGCTGAGGTGCCACAGGTTCCGGTCCTCGCTGTAAATTTTCTCCTTCGTGGCGGTAATTGGGACCTTGCGGTCGTGAGCATAGTCGATCTCGTCTTCGCGGGATTTGATGTCCCATTCACGCCAGGGTGCAATAATGCGCAGTTTCGGATTGAGCGCCTTGTAGGTAAGTTCGAAACGCACCTGGTCGTTTCCTTTTCCGGTGCAGCCGTGTGAAACCGCGTCCGCGCCTTCCTGTTCCGCGATTTCCACCTGCCTTCGCGCAATCAGCGGACGCGCGAAGGAAGTCCCCAGAAGGTATTTTCTTTCGTAGATCGCCCCTGCTCTCAAAGTCGGAAACGCAAATTCGCAGACAAATTCTTCCCGCAAGTCCTCGACGATGCATTTCGAGGCGCCGGTCTTGATCGCCTTTTCTTCCAGCCCCCTCAGTTCGCTCCCCTGGCCGATGTCGGCGGCAAAGGCGATAACCTCTGCGCCGTAGTTATCCTTCAGCCAGGGAATGATAATTGAAGTGTCCAAGCCCCCGCTGTAAGCCAGCACCACTTTCTTTGCTTTTGCGCTCATTACCAGATCTCCAATCAGCCCTCTTGGGGGCTTAACGCCGTAACCAACCGTTTCAAGTCCGCGGCTTTGTCTTTAGAACAGACAAGTACTTTGCCGTAAGCTTGCACGACAATGATATCCGACACTCCAAAAGTTGCGACCGTTCCCGTTTGGGCATAGACGACACACCCGGTCGAATCCAGCGCGACATGCGAACCGTGCGCGATGTTGCCAAGGGAATCGGGAGGGAGCGCCCTTTCCAGAGACGCCCAGTTTCCGATATCGTCCCAGATGAACTGTGCCGGAACCAGCCGCAGCCCGGAAGTCCTTTCCATTATCCCAAAGTCAATCGACAGGCGCGGCAGGGAAGAGAAGATTTCGCGCATTTCCGAAGCGGAACCGCTCTTTGCGAGCAGTGGCCGCAGTTCACACAGACCGCGATAGACCTCGGGCATATGCCTCTGGAAGAGATCCAGCAGGGTGCGATTTTTCCAGAGGAACATTCCGCTGTTCCAGAAATAGTTCCCGGAAGCCAGGAACTGAGCTGCCGTCCGGGCATCGGGTTTTTCGACAAATCGGACTACCGGCCATGCATCCGCACGGACCGCCGGCTTCTCGGCCAAGATGTATCCGTAACCTGTCTCGGGGCGGGCCGGCGGAATCCCGAATGTAACGCCCGCGGTTCCGTCGAGGTTTTCGAGCCCGGTCTGAATTGTTTTTATATAGCCAGCGGAGTCGCTGACGAAGTGATCGGCAGGCAGGGCTAGCATATTTCCTTCGGGGTCGCGCTGTTCAACGTGGAGAGCGCAAAAACCAATGCAGGCCGATGTGTCGCGGCCGACAGGCTCGACAACAAAGTTCTCAGCTGGGATTTGCGGCAGTTGCTGTCGCGCGACTTCGAGCTGGTCGGCCCCTATCGAAATGAACACCTGTTCGAGCGGGACAATCGGTTGAATCCTCGAAACGGTCTGCTGGATCAGCGAATGGGAACCGAGAAGCTGGATGAAGGGTTTTGGAAGACGGTTGGTGCTTAGAGGCCAGAATCTTTCGCCTCGTCCACCTGCCATAACTACCGCATATAGAGTTGCCATTTTGACCCCTGTTAGCCCGAGGGGTCGTAATTTTAATTGAGTCGTAGTTATTTTCCTATGGAAAAAGCAGGATTTTCCGGCCCTCGGATCCGCCAAGCGAGATTTGGGCCCCCGGCCCGACACATTGACTGTCTTCCCGCGGGGACTGGGCTGCTCGAACTGTTCACCGGATCACTTTTGAAATCTGATAGCAGAAGCTCAGGGTGTCCAGGACCGCGCTGAGTTTCTGGCTGACCGAAAGCGGTGTATCGGTCGGGTGGGTGTGGGTTAGAAACGGACTGATGAGCACGTGGGAATCGGCGATTCTCCGGTGCAATTCCAGGCTTTCTCCCGGAGGAATGAGATCATCGTAGGCCCCATGCACCAGGAACACGGGACAGCGGATTTTGTCCAGGGTCTGTCCAGGGTCCAGTTTAAGGTAGATGCGAGGAACTAAATGCTTTTCAATCTCGAGCGCAAGCTCCGGGTCCGACTGGTTTGCCGGCATTGTGGCCAGCGCATACCAGCGCGCCCCCTCCGCAGAAATCCGGCTGCCGGCAGACGGGACTTTCTTTTGGAGCAGAAGATCATCAAGCACTTCGTGTAGGAAAAGGCGTTCCTTTGAATCGACAACCATATCCAGAGCAGCAAGCATCACAATCCACTTTGCATAAAATTTCGTCGGGTAATACTCGCTCCCGGCTGTCTCGGGCACGGCAGCAAACCAATCCCGCGTGCACCGGATCAGGCTGCTGTACGGTCCAATGGCGACCACAAATCCGACCTGGGTGCGAATCTCGGGTTTGGCCGCGGCAATCAGGGCAAGCGTGCCGGAGTACGATATGCCGGCGAGCCCGGTTTTTAGAACCTTTGCTCCGCCCTCCAGGCCGGGCGTCTGCCTGTACCAGAACAGAATCTGGTCAATGGGTTCCGCCGAGATCTGAAATTGCCGGAATTCCCGGATGTCCGGCGTGATGACCAGCAAGCCCTGGTCGGCCAGGAAGCGCGCTAATGCAACGAGCCTCGGATGGTAGCAGCCGAGCTCGCTGAGTCCGGGTACAAGAATGACAGCCCGGCGGGCCGCGTATTCTGCAGGATGGTAGACAAGGGCTTCATAATCCTGCCCGAGGAACTGGCGACGAACTTTGATTTCTTTGACGGGAAGGCCTTGACCAGTTGCGCCGGATGCCACTTTTTGAAACGACAATGCAAGGTGTGCTGAAAAGATAGCGCGATGGAAGGGATCCCACAGAAGAATGAAGGCTAGAATTATCGCCGCCCCGCCCCCCCATTTCCATTTCGCATAGCCTGCCATTGTGCCTGCTCTCGCCATTTCCCCAACCCGGTGCATTATATACAGGATTCAAGATCCCGTGACCTGCATCCTGCATCCCTGCATCCCTGTATGTGCTATCCTGATCTCCGATTTTTGAGCTGCGGAGGAGCGATGCTAAGTTTGTGCGAGCTGCGGCGTGTGGCTCGGATACTCCAGGAAGGGCTGACAGGGGCCACGCTCCGGCGAGTCGTGCAGCCTGAAGAGCAACAAGTGGTTTTGGTGTTCGAAAGATCGGCAGTTAAGTCGCACGTGCTGATTTCGAGCAAGCCGGAGTATGCACGAATTTGTTTGACGGATCCGTCTGGACCATCCAGCTCGGCAGGATCCTTTTGCGAATACCTGCGTGCGCATCTGCCCGGAAACTCCCTGGCAGGAATCGATCTCTCCGGCATGAACCGACAGCTCGGACTGCGCCTCCAGAGGGGATCCGACGGTTATTTATTGATCTTTTCCATCCTCGGAGCCCGCAGCAATCTCTATCTGCTAGACTCCGGAGGGAAACTCGTCCACTCGATGCGTTCGCTGGAGGAGACCCGGCGCGAGCTGAGGATAGGGGAGGACTGGACAGATCCGCATGGAACGGCACCGAATGAGGGAGTCGACCGTTGGGAACTCTTGCCCGACCAGGAATACCTTGAAGCTATTGGACAGACTTATCGTCAGCTGGAACGGAAGGGCGAGGCGGAACTGCTGGTGCATAGAATTGAACAGGCGCTGAAAAAGGAGAGATCATTTCTCGATCGCAAAGCCATCAACCTGCAGGAGGACCTTGGAGCCGCCAGGGAAGCGGAAACCCATAAGCGTCGAGGGGAGTTGCTGAAAAACGTGCTGCATGCCATCCGTCCAGGCGATGAAATCGTGAAGGCAACGGACTACCAGACGGGAGAGACCCTCGAAATTCCCTTGGATCCGAGGCTTTCGCCGGCCTCCAACCTCGAATCCTATTTCGCCCGCTATCAAAAGGAAACGAGGGGCGTGAAGATGATCGAACAACAATTGGAGGACCTCGCCTTGGCAAGGTCAGAACTGGATTTGCTGGATCAGCGGTTGAGGAAAGCAACTTCCGGCGATCTGCCCGATATCCAGTCTCTACAGGCCATGGAATCCGAACCGAAACTTCGTCGCTTGATCCAACGGCATGCCTCCGGGCGGAAGGCCGCAATAACGCCGTCTCAGTCAGTTCAGAAGAGGGAAATCCCCGCTCGCCTTCTCCCGAAGAGATACCGGACTCAGGATGGATTGGAAATCTGGGTGGGGCGCAATGATGAGGGGAATGATTATCTGACAACACGTTTGGCACGAGGCAACGATCTTTTCTTCCACCTGGAGGGCTATCCCGGGAGCCATGTCGTTCTGCGTACCGAGGGCCGCCCGGACCCGCCTCAAAAATCGTTGCTGGAAGCCTGTGAATTGGCTGTGCATTTTTCCAGATTGAAAGATGCCGGGAACGCGGAAGTGCACATGGCGCATATCAAGGATGTGAAGAAGCCCAGAGGAGCCAAGCCGGGCCTCGTGTACGTCCGGAGCGGCAAGACAATTCACTTGAGACGTGACGCCAAGCGCCTCCAAGGCATCCTTGCTTCGCGGTTGGATCAGTAGAAACTCGGCCGCCGCCACGTGTTGAGCATGCTAAGGGTTTCTTCTCAAGCTACGAGCGCTGTCACAAGCACTGCCTGCTGCCGACTCGCTCCTCAAACAGCCGGCATTCAAAGCCGGAACTCTCAAAGACAATCGCGGATGGATTCCGGTGCGTTTTAAACCCATGAGCACGGCATCCATAGGGCTGTTGCGGATCCCAGGTGACCTGGTAGTAACGGCACCTTAGGCAGGCGACGCGTTTTTGTTCACTTTCATTTTCCCCCACCGCGGGTCCCTCCGGCAGGTAATCGAACGACAAGGAATCTCAGCAGATGATGAGCACGTCTGGCTTCGTTTGCATCTTCGGACCTTTTTGGGCCGGTTCAACCCCGAATATCTGATCCATGTTCAACGGAGGCTTGTCGTAATGGCCGTGCTTCTCCCATTGGTTCGGGAAAAATACTTTGATTCCGCGGAACTTGATAAAGGGATAGACTTTGCTGTCCGTCATTCTGTTGTACTTCGTCACCTTCACCGGCTGCTTCCCAAAGCCGTCCACGTCTATGACCAGATCGACATTATCAAACGTTTTGAGATCTCTTTTGTTCTCAATCATGAAGGGGACGCCGTCCTTGACGTTCGCGTCGCCAAACTGATGGACCATCAAAATTTTCTTCTTCGACTGTTTTTGATCTCTGACGTAATCGTCCAGCATTTTCTGGACGTCATTGATCTGTGAGGCTTTGAGTGTGCCGATTGGCCTTCCCGGCGTTTTCCTCCCTGGGTACACGCGGAATTCGGGATCGAGAGCGACAATCACGTTTTCGTATTTCAGATATCCTTTGTCGATCATGCGCTTCACCTGTTCAACGGGATTGGATTTTCCAATCTGGGTGTCGAGCACAACCATCCATCCGCGCTTCGCCGCCGGCTCAATATAGGTGCCGACCAGATCCTTGGTCATTCCTTCCAGGTACAGCAAACAATCGTCGTGTGGTTTGCATGGGATTGCCATTGCATAGATGAGGTGGACCGCCGGGATGACACCTTTTTTGTCGTTATGTTTTTTGATATCCCGAATCCAGGGCTGGATATCCTTGTCCATGTCCTCGAAACCGGTGTACGTTCCAAGGTGCCCGAGCACCGGGGCGACATTGAATGCCCGCCCATAAACGGCAAAGAGCGTGTTTCCGGCGAGGACGGATATCGGATTCTCAGGCTTCAACGAGGATTGAGAGCTTTGTAACGGTTGAGAATCAGTCCGTAGCGCAAAACCTAGAATAACCGCCAGACCGCATGCGGCGCAGAGAAGGCGGAAAGAAGTTTTTGGTAACATTGGTCTCGTGATCGGTTCGGTCGGTTTTTGGTTTTCGTCCATTGGAGCGGAGCCCTACAACCAAGGCGGAACTCTACACCATGCCTTGCGGCATGACAATACCTGCACCGGAGTTTTTTTCGATTTAATCGCCGGGAGGACGCCTTAGGAAAAGCTGCCGCTGTCAGTGTGAAGGATGAATGCCGGACGGCTCGAGTCGTCCGACAGACGGGAATGGACTGGACGGCGTTTTCTTCCGCGGCCGACACAGCCTCTTCATGACCAGCCGACCGCAAACATTGGAAGAATTCCTCGGTCATCGAAGAGGGAATAGGTAACCGGACTCACCAACAACGTCAGCAAGGGGCAAGGACAGTGACGGCCATCGATGCGCGCAAACCCAGTCCGGCCGAAAGCCATCGGAAGCATCCCTGCAACGCTCGCGATGCCTGATCAGGATGGGGCGGAACCGCCCGTGATTGGCTGCAAACATGGCTTCGTGCCTTTCCATCCCTTGTGCACGCAGTGTGTTGGTATATTCGACCTGAAGAATCGAGTTCTTCTTGATGATGCCGAACAACCTCAACCACGCGGTTGCGCCATCAACCTTGGCCGTCATGCCACAGACCAGGTTCGGCGCCGGGAAGCCATCTTCTTTAAAAACAGCATGAATGGCACAAAATGACCTGCCGGCGAAGCAATTCCTATCTTAAGAGGTTAGTCAATCCCCGTTGTGTCCGTCGGCAGCTATTCTGCCTATCGTTAAAGTTGGTTTTTTCGAGCTAGTTATAACTCTATAGCAGAATTCACTTTGGCTGCTTACCACCGCGGCTTTACCGCAGACTGCAGACTGCAGACTGCCGACTAAGGTTGACTGCCGCTACCAACTGCCGTAACATGAACCCTCGGCTCAAAAAAGCCGTGACGGGTCTCGGGCCCTGTGCAATATAACCCTCGAACCATGTCAGGTCCGGAAGGAAGCAGCATTAAGAGGTCAGCTATATGTGCAACAGGATCCCCGAGGCTCGGCCCTTCTTTTATGCAATATCAAATTTATGCAATATCAAGTTCTTGCTCGCAAATGGCGCCCCCAAAATTTCCGTGATCTCGTAGGACAGGAACACGTCTCCCGTACCCTGTTGAATGCATTGGAGAGCGGCAGGGTCGCCCATGCCTTTCTGTTTTCCGGACCCCGCGGAAGCGGAAAAACTACAACAGCCCGGATCCTGGCGAAGGCCTTAAACTGCCATGAAGGGAAACCGGGCGAGCCCTGCGGCAGCTGTGTGGCTTGCACGGAGATCGCGGCCGGCAATTGCATGGATGTCTTCGAGATTGACGCCGCCTCAAACCGTGGGATCGACGAGATACGGGAACTGAAAGAAAAGGCACGGTACAACCCTGCGCGCGACCGACACAAAATTTTCATTATCGATGAAGTGCACATGCTTACGGTGGAAGCTTTCAATGCCCTGCTGAAGACATTGGAAGAACCGCCGCCGCATGTCGTCTTTATCCTTGCGACGACCGAGTATCACAAAATTCCAGCAACGATTCTGTCGCGCTGCCAGCAATACAGCTTCAAGCTGATCCAGTACCCCCTGATTTTGTCGCGACTGCGCGATATCTCGGACGCGGAAAATATTCAAATCAGCAAGAGCGCTCTCGAGCAGGTGGTTTTTTCCAGCGGCGGAAGCATGCGGGATGCCATGTCCGCTCTTGACCAGGTGATAGCATTCAGCGGCAATGAAGTTCGGGACGAGGACGTTACGACGCTTCTCGGGTTAGTGGCTCCCAAAGTGCTGAGTCAAACAGTGCACGCAATAGCAGCGACCGATTTGCCGGCTCTCCTGAAGATCGTTGCAGACCTGGTGGAAGCCGGGCAGGATCTCACCAATTTCTGCAGGCGCCTATCGGGCCAGTTCCGCAATTTAATGGTACTGAAAGCAGGAATTGCGGACCCCGCACTCTTGGGTATTCCCGAGAGTCTCCTCCCGGAGTTGCGGGAGCAGGCTGAGCTTTTCTCGCGGGAGGACCTGTTGCGGCTGTTCGATGCATTTCAAAAGATCGAGACCGGGATGAAATATGCGACCCAGGTCCGGTTTCAGCTTGAAATGGGATTGATAGAGCTGGCCCAGATAGCGAAACTGCGCCCGCTCGAGGACCTCGTTGCCGAATTCTCGGCGATGGCCGGAGGAAGCACACAGCCTCCAGGCGGCGCGCCTAAACCGGGACCCGCGGCTAATCTTCGAACGACTCGCCAGAGTCCCGACCCGAAAGCAGTCGCGCCCCCTCCGCCCAAGCCTGAAAAAAACAGTGCGGTGGAAACGGAGCATTCGGTTTCTCATCCTGCAATCGAACCCACAGCTGCGCTACAGGACCCGAGGGAACTTCTGTTCCGGATCGCCGGCGCGGTCGGAAGGGAAGCGCTGGAATCCTGCCTTCAAAACCTGGCGGGAGCCCGAATTCAAGACGGTCGGGTGATTCTCGAACCCGGAAACACGGGTGAATTTGTCCGCCGGCAGATAAAGGAGAATCTCCCCGATATCGCGCAGGCCGCCTCCAAGGTTCTGGGCACCAAGGTTGAGGTCATGATCGGGGAACAGGAGCCGAAGCCTGTCGTGAATTCTTCAAATCGTGAGGACGGCGGGAACGAGTTGTCTGGAGAAAGCGATCTTCTGGAAAAAGTTAAAAAAGAGCCGGTGATAAGGTCTTTCCTTGATGTTTTCCCCGGGCCGGTAAAAGCCAAAAAAATGGATTCATGAGCGACTACGCGGAGCCAATCGAGAAACTGATCGACGAATTTCGCAAACTTCCGGGCATTGGCCCGAAGAGCGCTCAGCGGCTGGCATACAGTGTGTTGCGGCGACCCAGAGAAGAGGCCGAACGCTTGACCCAGGCCATTCTGGATGTGAAGGACAAAATCCTGTACTGCTCCCGGTGCAACAACTTTTCAGACCGGGATCCCTGCAACTACTGCAATAACACCGGTCGATCGAGCGAGATCATCTGCGTCGTCGAGGAACCCAACGACATCCTGGCAATCGAAAAGACCCGGGAATTCCATGGGCAGTACCACGTTTTGCACGGGGTCCTTTCACCGATCAACGGAGTGGGTCCTGAGGACCTTATGCTCAAGAACCTGCTGGAGCGGTTGAGAGAGGGGAATGTGCGTGAGATCATACTGGCGACCAACCCCAACGTGGAGGGTGAGGCCACCGCGATCTATCTTGCCAAGCTTTTGAAACCCGTCGGTGTCAAGGTGAGCCGTATCGCGTTGGGCATCCCGGTGGGAAGCGATCTGGAGTTTGCGGATGAAGTGACGATGTCGAAGGCTCTCGAGCACCGCCATGAATTGTGATTACGAATTGCGAATTGAAGCCGGCTTTTAAGTCGTCATCCGTAATTTCTAATGGCCGCCTTCGATCCAAACCTCGCCGTCTTCGTAAAATTCCTTCTTCCAGATCGGCACGATTTCTTTGATCGTGTCGATCGCAAAACGGCATGCGTCGAAGGCCGGGCCACGGTGGGCGGACGCTACCGCAATGACAATGCTCAATTCCCCGATATCCATGTGTCCCAGCCGGTGCACAATGGCGATAGCGCGGATATCGTATTTGTCCTTCGCGCGGGAGCCAATCTCCTCGAGTTTTTTCAAAGCCATGGATTCGTAGGCGTCGTATTCAAGGAAACGCACGGCCTTTGCTTGAGAATGGTTGCGCACCGCTCCTTCAAAGACGACAACTGCCCCATCCTCCGGCTTCTGGATGCTTTCGGCAACCCTTCGAACGTCGATCGGTTCCCGTATCAGACGGAACACGCTATCCTCCACTGACCGGCGGGAAAAAGGCGACTTCGTCGCCATCCCGGACCTGGGACCCAGGACGGGCGAACTCGGAATTCAACGCAAAAAGAACAGATGAGCGGTATTTTTCAAGAGATGGGGATTCTCTGGCGAACTTGTCGAAAACCGAGGCTATGTCGGTGACAGCAGCCGCATCCACGGTTGTTTCCCGCGTTCCCGCGATATCCGCAAGTGAGGCAAAAAAAAGCACCCGGATGCTCATCAGTAGAGATTGACGAAAAGGGAACAGATTTCGTCGATAGTCCTTTTGACACGCGCGGCGGCATTGACGTGGTTGGCAAAAATGCTGAACACGAGATTGCGCCCCGACTTCGTCGTCATGTACCCGGAGAGAGTGTTCACGCCGTTCAGCGTGCCGGTTTTGGCGTGAACGGATCCCCGGACCTCTGTAGCCGACATCCGGTTTCGCAGTGTGCCGTCCGTTCCGCTGACTGCGAGCGTGTTCAAGAACAGATCGAAATAGGGACGCTTCGACAGGAATTGCAGCAGGGAAGTCTGAAACCGGGGGGTAATCAGATTTTCCCGCGACAATCCACAGCCGTCGTTCAGCCGGATCTTTTCGCTGTCAACGCCTGCTTCCACCAGAAAATCCTTTACCACTTCAAGGCCGGCTTCGTTGGTCCCCTGCCCCTTGAATTCGGCTCCAAGCGTTCGGAGCAACATCTCGGCATGCAGGTTTTGGCTTCTCTTGTTGATGATCTGGAGAGCGCGAATCAATGGAGGGGACTGGTGTTCCGCCAGAAGGCTCCAGTTCTGCCGGTCTTCGTTCGGGATCTCCCCTTGATGAAACGCCGAAATGCTGCCTCGGACTGCTATCCCATGCCTCTCCAGCTCTTCCCTAAGCATGGTCGCCGCCACTTCGGCCGGCTTTTCCAGGAGAACATAATGACTGTGAGTCTGAGCCAAAGGAAGGACACCGGAAACCACGATGGTCCTCGTGTTAGGGATCAATCTGACATTCAAAGTGCGTTTCGAGCGCCGGCTGCCTGTTACTCCCAGGTTTCGGATATGAAAGTAGGAAGTCCGCGGTTCCACCTCAACACTGACAAGCTTGTTGCGGGCCCCCCCGGGGTGAGCGTGAACCCATAGGACGTTGTTGTTGATGCTCAAGGCATTGATCGGAGCGCCGTAGACGGATTTGAGGTCGGCCGCCGACCATCCTTTGCCGTAGCTTCTCAGATCGAAATAGCTGTCGTCTCCTACGATGTCTCCTTTGATCCTCTTGATCCCCGCGCCCTGCAGCTTCTCGGCCAGCTCCTGAAACGCCGGCTTTTCGAGCAGTTCACCATAGGGGTCGGTCAGATTGGGGTCGCCGCGTCCCACAAGAATCAAATCCTGCGACACCGTGCCGTCGGGCTCGACTGAACCATTGGTATAAACGCCTGTGCGATACCTGAAATCAGCCCCGAGCTTTTCCAGAGCGGTTGAAGTGGTGACCACTTTCAAAACAGAGGCGGGAAGAAAAGTCTTGTCAGGATTTACTTCCATCAGGACTTTGTCGGTAGCCGGATCCAGAATCTGCATGCCCCACGAGGCGGATCTGACTCCCGGCCGCCGCAAGTATTGAGCGATTTTTGTCTGGATGGTTTCCAGGGGGCCGGCCCAACCCTGAAGAAGCAGGACCGGGGTGAGGAAGCAAGCTAGAACAAACTTCGTGAACAGTTTGCGGGAACGCATGGACAAGCTTGGAATCCTCCTAGGCCGAAAAACCTTCGCACTTCTCATTTTGAATACATCGGCCATATACATTCGTATGATTAACCATGACTGTATCATAACATAAAGCAAATGCAGGATGCATACACAACAAGATCAATGACAAAAGAGCTCCAAGCCGCAAAGACCTCAAAGGAGCTCAAAGGTATTCTTCGCGCAGCTTCGCGTCCTGTGCGTCTTGGCAGTTGCTCGTCGGGCATGTCGAATCAGGGTCAATCCCTCATTAGCCTAACTTCAGAAGTGTCCGGACACGCTTGCAGCAAAGTTTGAATTGATTTTTTCAATACAGGATGGATTAAACCGGGCGCGATTTGCGCCAAAGGTTCGAGGACAAACCGACGTTCCGTCAGACGTGGATGCGGAATGGTCAGACCTTCCTCGTTTAGCGCAACGTCCCCGAAGAAGAGGATGTCCAAGTCAAGAGTGCGCGGCGCATTGGGAAATGTCCTAAATCTGCCGCAGCAATCCTCAATGCTCTTGCAGAGCTTCAGCAGTCCCGAAGGGTCCAAGGGAGTTTCAAGTCCGACGGCCAGGTTCAAGAACCAAGGTTGATTCAAATATCCGACTGGTTCCGTCTCGAAATATGAGGACACCTTTCTGACGACGGTTTTCTCTGCGAGAGAGGTCAGCGCAAATTCAAGGTTCCTCTTCCTATCGCCAAGATTGGATCCGGCCGAGATATATGCCGTCTGCACAGGGGTAGCTTCTTTCGTCTATTCCGTAAGTTCCGAGCTCAAAACAGACTTTGGGGGCGCTTCAGGTTTCCGAAGTTGCCGATCCCTTTCAGCATAAACGAAAAGCTGAACTTGGATTCAACCCGGACCCCCAGGTCATACTGGTTGAATTCCAATGCCACACCGCAACAGTCCCAAGTATAGTTTACCCGGGTGTTGCTGTTCAGTAATTGGCCGGTTTTGAGATTATAGCTAAGAGTGAAGCTGGATCCGAGACCCCGATCGGGCAAGCCGTAACGGAATTGTCCTTGGAGGGTGTTGCTGGCAGCGATACCCGCTTCCGGCGCCTGTCTGAAGAATGTGCCTGAAATGTAGAAGTTTTTCAGCAGCCAGACGGTGGCAAGGCTTTCGTTGCGCCAACGCTGAAGCGTCGGATCGAAATCCGCCCTGAAATCATTGTGAGTCGCGTTTTGGGGAGAGAGCTGAAAAACAGCACTGATCGGTGCCAGGTTGCTCAAAGTCGATGTCTGATAAAAACCGGTCACGGTATCCAATGGATAGAACGAGTTGGATTGGCCGGGTTCGAAAGCTCCGCCAAAGGTGGGATCGAAGTAATATTTTTGTATAAGGCCGAAGGACATGAACTCCTGGTTTTCAGAATTGCCTCCTCCTATCGAGCGATTTCGGAAAAAGCGACTCATGATCCCGTATTCGAGCTCGTTTGTATCCGCGATCGCATCCTGTTCGTCGAAACGGATGATGTTGCTGAAATCATCAATCCCGTGGATCCAACGATACGTCACAAAGGGTTCCACCGTGTTCTGCATTTCTCCAAACCATGAAGAGGCAAAATCCCGCTCCAGAACGGGCGTTTTCAATTCCAGGCTAAAGTCGGCATAACGGCGGTGCAAGGCGCGATTCACAGTTCCGGCGCTCGGATCGTCCGAAAGCTGGGCGCCGTAATAGGTTTCCCGAACTCCGAACGAAGGGATGAGAGAAAAACCTTCGAAGGAAGGGAGCCGCAGCATCAGGTGCGGATAGAAATCCAGCCTCTGAACCAGCTGCGTCTGCATCGTGCTGTCGGTGCGGGACATTCCATCCAGCGACGTTTGGAAACTGAGGACAAAGGGTGAATTACCGAGAGGCATTCCGAGCGAGAGAAACTCCAAGGACGGGATTTTTTTGACAACCAGGTCGCGGGTCGGGAAAACAACGTCGTCGCGCTCAAAGGCGATATTCGTGGAAAAGCTGTCGTGATCCCGTGTTAAAAACGCCGACGCGAGTTGCTGGGGGACCGTTGCCGCAGTGAAACTGTCGGCAAATGCCTGCTGAAAGGTGAAATTCGAGGTGATGTTGACCCTGGCAACGGCCCGCCAGTCGTCCGGGAGCTGCGACTCGCCATCAACGTTCAGTTCCACTCCTCCCTGATTGAGCTTGTCCTCTATCCCGTAAGCTTGCAGGTAGAGGCGTGTTGTCGGATTGGGCCTTGCCCTGAAAATGCCTCCCACTGCAAGCCCGCGCAGGCTGAAGTAGTCGGCATAGACCGTCGCATCGGCACTCCTCCCAAGCGTCTGGTAGTAGCCGTCGCTGAATTCTCGCCCTTTGGTTGTCGAACTCCCGGTATGAAATGGCATGAAACCGCTGCTGCGCAGCCTTTTCTCCATGGGCATCACGACGTAAGGGAAATAAATGACAGGAATGCCCTTGATCTCAAAAATCGTATTGTGCATGCGGGCTGTGTTGTCCACTTCGATATCCATGCTGGAAGCCCGAAATCTCCATTTCGGCCTTTTTTCTTGACAAGCGGTGACCAGCCCTTCTTCAATCTGGTAGGTGTCGGGTCCGGTTTTGAGAATCTTGTGGCCGGAGATCAAAAACTGCCGGTCTAGATAGCCCGATGCTTCGTAGAAGACGCCTGTCTGGACAGCGAAGTTGAATTCCGCTCGGGAACAGGTCAACCATTGCTGTTTCTGCACAAACCGGGTGTTCCCGGAGATATATCCCCGCCCAGTTTCCTTGTCGTACTCGGCTTCTTCCCCGGTTACGTCGAAGTCCTGGTATGTTATCCGCACATGCCCTTTGGCGTGGTACAGGGTTTTGGAAATGACTTCCTGCGTGTCCGAAAGCATGATTACCGTCCCATCACGATAGGGAATCTCTGTGCGTATCCGCTCCTCTTTTTTATCTTCGGCCTGGAGTGAAAAAGCCGGCACTATCAGGGCCAAGAAGAATAGGAGGATCGCTGCCTGTCGATGGTGGGCAGTGGGTAGTGGGAAGCGGGCGGATTCCAAATCTCTCTCCATCTGTTAGGCTAGCATCTATTTTGTATACCACTTCTGAAAAAAGGATCAGATAAAAAAGCGGGTTTCTTTGCTCTCTCGGAATCGGAGTCGCAAATCCGTATTTGGCGGGGCGACTTCTAATTACGATTGCGATACGGATCACGATACCAATTCCGACGATGAATCGTAGATGCTAAAGCTGCTTGACATCAGCGCGCTCAGATATTAAATACGTCCTTCTAATTCGGAAGGAGGAATAGATCTATGCCCGGTAAGAAACTGATTTTCAGTGAAGATGCCCGAAGCGTCATTCTTCGTGGCGTAAACACACTGGCCAACACGGTAAAAGTCACGTTGGGTCCCCGCGGACGAAACGTGATGCTTTCGAAAAAATACGGATCCCCCATCATTACTAAAGATGGCGTCACAGTCGCCAAGGATATCGAGCTCAAGAACAAGGAAGAGGATATCGGTGCACGCATGGTTCGCGAAGTGGCGAGCAAGACCTCCGATATCGCCGGGGACGGCACGACGACAGCCACGATTCTCGCCCAGGCCATTTTTCGGGAAGGCCTCAAAAACGTAGCATCAGGCGCCAATCCCATAGCGGTGAAACGGGGAATTGATCTTGCCGTGGACAAAGCGGTTGCAGAAATCAAACGCATGAGCAAAAGCGTGAAAGGGAACAAGGATATCGAGAACATCGCCACGATTTCCGCGAACGGCGACAAAAAAATCGGCGATCTGCTGGCCAAGGCCATTGAAGAGGTCGGCCGGGACGGAGTCGTGACGGTTGAAGAAGCGAAGTCCATGGCGACCGAGCTTGAGGTGGTCAAAGGCATGCGCTTCGACCGCGGATATCTGTCGGCTTATTTCGTGACGAATCAGGACCGGATGGAGTGTGTTCTGGAAGACCCTCTCATTCTGATTCATGAGAAAAAGATATCGTCGCTGAATGATCTCCTCCCGTTGCTGGAGAAAGTTACGCGACTGGGCAAACCCATGTTGATCATTGCTGAAGAAGTGGAGGGTGAGGCGCTCGCGACTTTGGTTGTGAATAAAATTCGCGGCACGTTCAAATGTGCGGCAGTAAAAGCGCCAGGATTCGGCGACAGACGCAAAGCCATGCTTGAGGACATCGCGGTCCTGACGGGCGGGAAGTTCCTCTCCGAAGATCTGGGGATCAAGCTGGAAAAGGCGCAAGTCAGCGATCTCGGCCGGGCAAAAAGCGTCGTGATCGACAAGGACAACACGACCATCATCGAAGGGGCAGGGAAGAACAGCGAGATTGCGGGGCGTATCTCCAGTATCAAGAAACAGATCGAAGAAACGACCTCAGATTACGACCGCGAGAAACTGCAGGAGCGGCTCGCAAAGTTGGCCGGCGGGGTGGCAGTGATCCGAGTGGGTGCTTCTACCGAAGCGGAAATGAAGGAACTGAAGGCCAGGGTAGAGGACGCGCACCATGCGACGCGCGCTGCAATCGAGGAAGGCATAGTTCCAGGCGGTGGTATCGCTCTGTTGCGCTGCCAAAAGGTCGTGAACGATCTGAAGCTGGAAGGGGATGAAAAAACCGGAGCGCAGATAATCGTGGCCGCGCTTGCGGAGCCGGTGCGAATGATTGCGCAAAATGCCGGCGTGGATGGAGCGATCGCGGTTTCGAAAGTGCTCGAAACAGAGGGTAGTTTCGGATACAACGCCGAAACCGGTGAGTACGGCGACCTGGTTCAGCAAGGCATCGTGGATCCAACAAAAGTCGTACGCGTGGCGCTGCAGAATGCGGGCTCTTTGGCCGGGATTCTTCTGACGACCGAGGCGATTGTCACCGAACTCCCGGAACCGAAGAAAAAGGCGGCCGCACCGATGCCTGAAGATTACGAATAAGTGATTTCGCCCGTTACTCCTCCGACTGATTCGAACCACGAAGAACACGAAAGCTGGCTTTCGTGTTCTTCGTCTGTTTGATAGTTAGAAAACTGCTTGGCTGGCTCACGCCACTTACCGATAAAGGGACTCTATGATTTTTCTCGTGGAATCGGCCATGCGGCGCGCGCGTTCAAAAAGGCGGAACTGCACCATCGCCCTGATCTTGTTCAGATCCTGCGGTTCCCCGGACCTCAAATTGAAATAGCTGTCGCCTCGGAGGTAATCTGCAAGGAAGCGGACCCCGAGTTCGAGTGGCACAATCTGGGCTGCGTCCACCATCAGGTCGATCTCCCTGGAGCCAGCGTTTCGCGCGGCACCCAGAAACCCCTTTGCCAGAGCCCTTAAAATTTCCTGGTCGACATGGATTTTCTCGAGATCTCTCTCCCTCTCGCCGGCAATGTTGACCAGCGAACGGACCATATCTCCCCAGTCGCTAAGCCATGTGTGCGGCATTATCGTATCCAGATCAACGAGCGCTTTGACTTTACCCGTCCGGGAGCTGAAAAGAAAATTGTCCAGCTTGGTGTCGCCGTGGATAACAACCCTCTTCAACTCACCTGATTTCAGTTTCCTGATAAGTTGGACTGCAAACGACTGCTGTTCTAAAGCAAGGTCAATACAGCCGTGCAGTTCAGGATCCTCCAATCTGCGCCGGTATTCCCATGGATCAAGGTGGACGAGAAAATGCCGCTCCGTGCTTTTCCTCACTTCCGGATCCGACGGAAGGTAGGCTTGCGCATCCTCGAGCGAACGGTGTCCGGCCAAAGCCGAGAGCAACTGATTGTAATAGAGTTCCGTGTCCCGGTACCCGGGCAGGGGGCAAGTGATACTGGAAGCGTCCATCCCCGCAGTCAGGTTTCCAAACAAAGCAAGGCCCCTTCCGGCTTCTTCCGCCACCCGCACGCGGGTGTTCGGGTCCGTGATCTCATGCAAACTTCGGAATGCGACCGCATCACGAATCCGGACCATCATGCGCCAGCACTCTTTGCCGGATTCACTGGAAGTCACCAGGTATTCCTTGCCGTTTCTGGTCGGGATAAGCCGAATCGTTTCCCATTCATCCGGGCCCAGCACTCCCTCCGCCAACGCCCGGCGCTGTTCCCGTATGCACGATATCATTCCGTTCATAACAGCGTCCGGATTGGTGAACACTCCAGGATTCAACTGCTGAAGGATGTACTGCTCGCGGTTTTTCGGCCCCCCGGATGTAATCAGGTAGGACTGCTGGTTGATGTTGCCTTTATCGGGGAAATCGCAGGCTTCGAAAGGCTCCCGCAGATCAAAATACGATGCGATAAAGCGGGCTCTTTCGATCTGTTCGGAGGAAACTGAATTCATTGTGGCAGTATAGCTCAGGAGCGGCGTGAGTGACGGTTCAAAAAGGCGTTATGTAACCGCGGGTTTCCGCATGTGCTCGCGGATCTATCCGTGACGCGCCAAAATCCGCGGTTTATAGTTTTTGGAGGGTCTGATTTTCATCGAAGAGATGACCTTTTAGCAGTTCTTGATGTTTGTTATCATATGTTCCTTCTCTGACGATAAAACTTTGGGAGGAAAACACATATGTCAATCAAAGTCGTTATCAACGGATTCGGCCGAATCGGCAGAAACTTTGTCCGATGTTCCATGCGCGATCCAAAGCTCGAGATCGTTGGCGTCAACGACATTACCAAACCGGAGGTTCTGGCTCACCTGCTGAAGTATGATTCCGTTCTGGGACGATTTGATGGCACCGTGGCAATCAAAGACGGGAACCTTTTGGTAAACGACAAAGAAATAAAAATCTTCAGCGAAAAGGATCCTGCGAAGCTCAACTGGAGCTCGCTGGGAGCCCAGGTGGTCGTGGAATCAACCGGTCTGTTTACCGAGGGGGTGAAAGCCAGGGCACACCTGA
>Ga0326728_10010733_pt1 | contig 21286 bp, 21 predicted proteins | sample MB3enrmetagenome_FD_207602 | JGI IMG/M metagenome (GOLD analysis project Ga0326728, IMG submission 207602) | Lab enriched peat soil microbial communities from McLean, Ithaca, NY, United States - MB31MN | ecosystem: Environmental > Terrestrial > Soil > Wetlands > Peat | place: USA: New York... | reverse complement strand
TGCGCCGTCTCGCCGTGAGGGATCTTCCATGACCGCTTCGTTTTTACCAATCCAAGAAATTGCCCGAAAACTCGGATTGGCGCCCCAACATTACGACTCGATTGGCGCCTACGGGGCCAAGATCAAGCTCGATCTGCTTACCGACCCGGCTTTCCCAGTTCGGGGCAAGCTGATACTGGTGACGGCGACTACGCCCACTGTAAGTGGTGAGGGCAAAACGGTGGTCTCCGTGGGTCTGACGCAGGGGCTGGCGCGGATCGGCAAGCGCTCCATTCTCACCTCGCGCGAGCCTTCCCTGGGGCCGGTCTTCGGCCTCAAGGGCGGCGCGGCCGGGGGTGGATTGTCACAGGTCGAACCCAGCCAGAAGATCAACCTGCACTTTCATGGCGATTTTCACGCCATCGCCGCCGCGCACAATTTGCTGGCGGCCATGGTCGATGCGCACATCTTCCACGGCAACCAACTCGGCCTGGACCCGATGCAGGTCAGTTGGCCGCGCACCCTGGACATGAACGACCGCGCCCTGCGCCACATCGTGGTAAACTCTGGCTCCAAGCGCGAGGGAGCGCATCGCAAGACCGGCTTTGTAATTACCGCCGCCTCGGAGATCATGGCGATTATGGCCCTGGCCTCCAGTCGCGCCGACCTGCGCCGCCGCCTAGAGGCGATTGTAGTGGGGGTCTCTCGCACCGGCCACTTGGTTACCGCCAGGGATCTGGGCGCAGCCGGAGCCATGGCGGCGCTACTCAACGAGGCATTGTTGCCCAACCTGGTGCAAACCACCGAAGGAATGCCAGCACTGGTCCACACCGGCCCCTTCGCCAACATCGCCCATGGAACTAGCTCAGTGCTGTCGCAGCAAATCGCCCTGCGAGTCGCCGATTATGCCGTCAACGAGGCCGGTTTTGCTTCCGATCTGGGCGCGGAGAAGTATTTTGACATTGTCGCCCGCGCCGCCGACATTCAGCCCTCCGCGGCGGTACTGGTGACCACCGTGCAGAGCCTGCGCGCGCAGGGAGTGGGCCATTTGCAGAGTGGCTTCGCCAACCTGGAGCACCACATCGCCAACCTGCGCGGATTCGGGGTACCGGTAGTAGCGGCCATCAACCGCTTCCCCACCGATCTCACCGAGGATCTGGACGCAATCGCCACGGAGTGCGCGCGGCTGGGGGTCTCCTGCTCGTTTGTCGAGGCGTTCGCCAAGGGCGGAGCGGGCGCCACCGATCTGGCTGAAAAGGTGGTTGCGGTCATCGAGTCCAATCCGAGTGCAAAGATTCAACCCGCTTATGACTTGCAGGATTCTCTCCCGGAGAAGATTCGCAAGGTGGCGGAACAGGTTTACGGAGCGGCCGGCGTAACCCTCAGCGATGTGGCCCACGCCAAGCTCCAGTTGTTCAAGGTGTGGGGCTTCGGCCAACTGCCTGTATGCATTGCCAAAACGCAGTATTCGCTCACCGACAATCCCAAGCTGATGGGTGCGCCTCGCGGCTGGACGCTGCACATCAGCGACGTGGCCCTCAGTGCTGGCGCGGGTTTCGTGGTAGCCATCTCCGGAGCGATGATGCTCATGCCCGGCCTGCCCAGCGCCCCGCGCGCACTGACCATCGATGTCGACGACGACGGCAACATCGCTGGCGTCTGAACCTCGGCTACTGCACCCCAATCAGTTTCGGCCAATGCCGCTCAATGGCATCGGCAACAACACGATGCCCCTGGGCATTGAAATGCAGGCCGTGGTCGAGTGTAATCTGCTCGCTGGTAAACGGGACCTGGTCGGGGGTCAGATCGAGCAGGGAAACGCCATGGGCCGCGCACCACTTGCGCAGAATTCCGGCTTGTGGTCCGGAGTTGTAGACCAGTCCCTGAAACGGCGTAAAGACAATCGCCATGCGGGCGTGGCGCTGCTCGACCAGTTGTTGAAAAACTTCCAGGTCGAGCAAGTTGGCGCGGGTAGCCCCCTCTACGTCGTAGCCGACAAAATCACCCGCATCCATGCGCGGGGGTTCACGAAAGAGCCGGGGCTTGATGTAGAAGTTGTAGAGTTCGACGATCGCCATCGAATTGTTTTTGAGATGTGTACTGCCCATCTGCGCCAGAGTAGCGCGCGATTGCCACACATCGCCGCTGTTGAGCACCAGCACCACCACATCGGAGTCGAAGGTGCCCCGGGAGCGCACATACGACAGCTCGTTGTCGATGGCCCAGCCGCCTGCCGAGGCATTCAACACTTCTACCGGCCGATGAACAAGGGCGGGAAGTTCGCGGTGCAGAATCTCGGTAAAGATGTCGCACTGATCGACGCGGCTGGTGCCGTAGGTAATCGAGTCGCCCACGAACATCAGCCGCAAGGTTCCTGGGCTGTGCTGTGCTGGAATCTCGTCTGAGCGCATGGCAAAACGGTTGATGCGAATATGCGCAAAGTCACGAAAAAGGTTCTGATCGGGTTTGAAGGTGTACTCGCAAGCGGCATCGGGAGCCACCAGCACCGGATGGCCCAAGCCCAACCCAAAGCGGCAAACAGCCTCCAATAGCAATATGCAGCCTGCGCAAACGGTCAGGCCGCAAAGCGCGGCGCCCACCCAGCGCGTTGCCTTTCCTTCTCTGTGGATAAGGCTCCAACTCGTTTCACCGGCATGATCCATCGATTCGCTCCCATTCGCAGGGCGGCATTGGGAGGATCGCGTCCCTCCCAATGCCGCCCCGTGGCTTCTCGTGCTTGGATGCAGGAATCGGTACGAGAGGCGGTATGGAAGGTGAGCGTAAGCTTTACCGGCAACGACGCAACACTTGCCGTAAGCAGGTGCAGGCCTGAATTACCGCGCCCGGGGATGGGTGCGGTCGTAGACCTGTTCCAGTTGCGCGGTGGTCAGTTGCGTATAACGCTGGGTGGTGGAGAGGCGTTCATGGCCCAGCAATTCCTGGATGGCGCGTAAATCCGCGCCCTGTTCCAATAGATGGGTGCCGAAGGCGTGGCGCAGGGTGTGTGGATGAACCTCGGCGGAGAGGCCGCGGCGAACCGCAATCCGCTTGACGATACGCCCCACGCTGCGGGTGGTCAGCCGCGCTTCGCCGCCAGGATGGTCCAGTCCGCGCAACTGCAGGTTCAAGAAGACAGCGGTCGTGCTCCATCCTCGCCCCGCGGTAGCTGCGGCCAGGCGTGCCGAACGCTCCCCCAGATAGGTGCGCAGCGCCTGCGCCGCGGCATCGCCCAGTGGCGCATAGCGCTGCTTCTTGCCCTTGCCGTGGACCAGGATTACTTCATTGGCCCAGTGAATATCCTGTACATCGAGCGCCACCAACTCAGCGTTGCGCATGCCACAACCATACAACAACTCCAGAATCGCCGCATCCCGCGCCGGCCAACTGGCCGCATCTTCGCCCACAGTATCGACAACCCGATTCATCTGCTCGATTGAAGGCACCCGCGGTAGGTGCTTAGGTAGTTTGGGGGTAGCCACGAGAGAAGCAGCGTTCTGCTCCACGTATCCGCCCCGCGCCAGCCACTTGAACCAACTGCGAATCGCCGCCAGCGCCCGCGCCGCCGAAGCTTTGGAGAGTCCGCGATCGTAGAGGGTTCCCAGATAGGCGCGAATCTGCGTATGCTCGATGCGCTCCACGCCGCAATCCCTACCGTACTCATCGGCGATCCAGGCGGCAAAGCCGTGCAGTTCGCGCTCGTAGGCGCGCAGAGTATGTGCCGAAGCCCCCCGTTCGTTGGCCAGCACGCGCAAATAGGCGGCCACCAAGGAGTCCAGAGCAGAAGGCTGCATCTCGGGCTGCTCCGGCGCGCTCATCGTTTCACCTTATCCGCGGGCGTATCGGCCGGCTTGGGCACTAGGTAAATGCCACTACGGGCTGCGTTCGGCGCCGTTCGCCCCGATGAAGAGGGGATGATAGCCCGGTCCTCGGTCTCCTGGCGGCGCGCGCGCGGATGATGCAAGCGGTGCACGGCCTTCAAATGACCCAGTGCCAGATGAGTATAGACCTGGGTGGTAGAGATGTCAGCGTGGCCCAGGAGAATCTGCACGCTGCGCAGATCGGCGCCATGCTCCACCATATGCGTGGCACAACTGTGGCGCAGGCGATGGGGCGTCGCCTCTTGATCCGATGCCTTTACCAAATGCCAGACCCACTGCCGGGTAAGTGGCGAACCACGCAAGGAGAGAAACAGCCGCACCGAATCCCGATGCGCCAGATCCTGCCCGGCCGGGTGCCGTTCCTTCGCCGGCGCCATCCTGCGCACTGAACCGATCCGCGCCAGATGCGGCCGGCCCTCGCGCAGATAGCTCTCCAGCGCCTCGATAGCGGTGTGGGCCAAGGGAACGATCCGTTCCTTGTCACCCTTACCGCGCACATGCACCCGCCCCGTATCCAGTGCTAGATCGCCGGTGCTCAGGTCGGTGACTTCGGAAACCCGCAGTCCGCCGGCATAGAGCAGTTCCAGAATCGCCCGATCGCGTAGGTCGATGGCTCGCGCCTGGGGATGCGAGGCGCTGCGCTCGGCGCGCTCCAGCATCTGCATCACTTCGGTCTCGGCCAGCGATTTGGGCAGCACCTTCCAGGCCTTGGGCGACTCGATATTCACGGTGGGATCGTGGTGGGTGCGCCGATCCAAAAGCAGCCACTTGTAAAAACCGCGCAGACAGCTCAGCTTGCGCGCCGCCGTGCGTGGGTCGATGCCGTGGGTGTGCAGATTTTCCAGAAACGCCGCCACATCCTCCTGCACCGCCGTCGGCAACACCGCGTGCCGCCCCTCCAGAAATTCGGCAAAGATCTTTAGATCGCTGTCGTAGGCCTCACAGGTGAGCGGACGCAACCCCTTCTCCACGCGCAAGTATGCCTGGTAGTCCTTCAAAAGGTTGAGATTGCGCTCGGTGTCCACTCCTCCGATTATCCCTTTAACCGGGGTGCAACGAACGCCTCTGCATTCTTACCGAACCTCGTTCATCAAGGGATCAAAATCGCCAATATTTCTTTCCGCGCAAGGGGAATGATTGTGATTGTGGAAAGAATCAGTGGCTAGTGGCTAGCAGTTTCTCGACCGCCTTTTGCATGGCGTTCAGGTCTGTTTCCCCCTGAAAGCGGGCCCGGATCGTGCCTTGTCGATCAATCAGAAAAATCACCGGCAAGCCCAAGATTCCTCCGTAGAGCCTGCCTAACTGCACATCTCCCATGAGGATGGGGTAATCCAGGCCCAATTTGTGACGCACTGAGCGCGCTGCCTCGGCATCGTCATCCATGGAGACGCCCAGGATGTGCAGATTCTCCGAACCAAACTGCCTCTGCCATGCGGAGAAACGCGGCATCTCGATCAGGCAGGGACCGCACCAACTAGCCCAAAAATTCAGCACCACCACCTGCCCACGATAGGCGCTCAAATCCACTAGCCGTCCGTCCAGGTCGCTGCGGACAAACTGCGGAGCGGGCTGGTTGAGCAGCAACTTATCGGCACACATGGCACGCCCGGCACTCGCAGCCAACAGCAGCACCGTCAGCAGCAGTCGTACCACTCTACTGTCCTTCATGCATCGCATACCCCTTTTTGACCCAATCGTCGCCGAAGTTATTGGCCAGGTAAAGCGCCTTCACATTGATAAAACCAAGATCGTGTAACAACTTATAAGCCGGCCCCAAGTTCGGGCAGCGGTTCCAGGGGCAGCAACCGCAGTAAATCACGATAGGCTTGTCGCGTTTGAGTCCCGCCACTTTTAGTTGGAGCAGTTGCTGGCCGGCAGGCTGCGAACCCGGCCCAGCGAAGACCGCTCCCGGAATGTGCGCCTCGGCAAAGAAGAGCCGGGAGCCGACCTGCAAGATGAGCGGCTTCTCCCCGCTCTTAGCCAGCAGCATCCGGTTCAACACATCCGCCGGCACGAGCGCCGATACGGGAATCGAATCGGCACTAGCCGCATTCGTCCCCGGAGCCGCAAACTGCGCAGCGCTGCGCTGGGGGTTAAATACCAGAAGTACTGCAGCAAAAGCACCTATAATCGCAAATTTAATCCAGTATTTCATTTCATCACCTCACGAAAAGGAAAACCGTACCCAACAAGGTATATCAAGCCGCGGACTGGATGCACAATTTCTCCGATTTTCACCTTTTTCCAGCCCTGCTGCGTGCCGAATCGCGCCCGTTTGAAGGAAAATAGAATAGAAGATTTTCGACTCAAACCGAGGAACGCTTGAATTCAACACCTATTCCAACATTGCCGTGGTCGGATCAACATTTTTTGCAATCGGTTCTCGACAGCAATCCGCAGGTCGCGGTTTTCGACTGCGACGGCACCTTGTGGAGCGGCGACTCCGGCTACGGATTCATGGTCTGGTCCATCGAGCAGGGGCTCATCTCCCGCTCCACATGTGACTGGATCGACAATCGCCACCGCGCTTATCAGGCCGGCAAGGTAAGTGAATCCGCCATCTGCGGCGAAATGGTGCAGATTTACGCGGGGTTGCGCGAAGAAGAATTGCGCACCTTCGCTGTGCGCTACGTGCAGGAGTTCGTACCCCACCGCTACTTCACCGAGATGGTCGCACTGGTGGACCAGTTGCGCCACAACAACGTCGAGATCTGGGCGGTCAGTTCCACCAACAAGTGGGTGGTCGCGGAGGGTGTGCGCGCCCTGGGCATTCCCGAGGAGCGCGTCCTGGCCGCCGAAGTGCGAGTCAAGGCCGGCCTGCTCACAGAGGAGATCGTTGACGTACCGACCGACGAGGGCAAGGCCGCCGCGCTGGCGCGGGTTGGACTCGACCGTCCCGACGCCGTCTTTGGCAATTCCATTCACGATCTGGCCATGCTGGAGATCGCCCGCAATCCCTTTCCGGTCAATCCATCGCCGGCCTTGCTGGCAGCCGCCATGCACCACGGCTGGGGCTATTTCTTTCCCCAGGCAGCCGAGGGCGCGCTCTCGGCTACGGGCGATGCCGCCGCGCTGTTGCATCTTTGAGCCTCGACTGCTTCCCTTCCCGGGCGTTTCGCGCTACCATTCCAGCGCACGCGAAGAGGAGGCGAGGCGATGCTTCTGCGCCCTGCGGCCTGGTTTCTACTCCCCAATCTTGCTCTCGGCGCGGCCCTAGCCGCCGCGCCCAAGCCCTGCGTCTCCGCCGACGATGCCGCCCGCCTGCTCAATCGGGACATCTGCGTCAGCGCCCACGTGTATGACGTCGTAAGACTGACGGATGGAACCCGCTTTCTCGACCTCTGTTCGTCCCAAACCCCCGACGAAAGCTGCCATTTCACCATCGTCAGCCTGTGGGAAGACCGCGATCTGGTGGGAGAGTTGCAGAAATATCGCGATACCGATGTGCATATCCGCGGTATCGTTCGGCCCATGCACGGGCGCGCCGGCATGGTGCTCAGCCACGCCCGGCAGTTCTATGGCGGTCCGCCCCGCTTTCACCCCAATCCGCTGTTGGTGCGCGGCTTCAGTTCCGAGCAAAGCAGCCCGCCGCTCAACGACCCCAACCTGCGCGCCCAGGGCAGACGCCGCGCCTTCATGAACACCCGCGACCAGGAAAAGAATCCCGCAAAATAGAGAGGGCCAAAGGGCGTCTCAGAATGCGGAATCCCGAGCCCCTCAATCGGTCGCATGCGTCGCTGCCGCCAGCGGCTCCAGATGGGCGGTAAAGTGACGCAGAAAGGGCGCTTCGTAGGCCAATCTCATGCCGCCGATGGCTTCCCGCTTCTGCCAAACCTCCAGAATCACCTCCACCAGGTAATCGATGTGGCTCTGGGTATAAACCCGCCGCGGAATCGCCAGCCGCACCAGTTCCATCTTGGCCGCCCCGGCAAACATCAGCGAACCGATCTCCACCGAGCGCACTCCGCCCTCCAGGTACAACTCGGCCGCCAGCGCCACGCCGGGAAACTGCTCCACCGGGATGTGGGGCAGAAAGGCGCGGGCGTCGATGTAAATGGCGTGCCCACCCGGTGGTTGCACAATCGGCACGCCGGCGGCGGCAATTGCCTTGCCCAGATAGGCGGTTGAGGCGATGCGATAGCGCAAATAGTCCTCTTCCAGGGCTTCTTGCAGGCCCACGGCGATGGCCTCCAAATCCCGTCCCGCCAGCCCGCCATAGGTCGGATAGCCCTCGGTCAGGATGAGCAGATTCTTCTCTTGCTGGGCCAGCAGATCGTCGTTGGTGCAGAGAAAGCCGCCAATGTTGGCCATGCCGTCCTTCTTGGCACTCATGGTGCAGCCATCGCCGTACCCAAACATCTCTTGTGCGATCTCTTTGGGGGTCTTACCCGCATAGCCCTCTTCGCGCAGTTTGATGAACCAGGCGTTCTCGGCAAAGCGGCAGGCGTCAAAGTAAAGCGGAATGAGGTGGCGCCGGCAAACCGCACTGACTTCGCGGACGTTCTGCATCGATACCGGCTGCCCACCGCCCGAGTTGTTGGTCACCGTCAGCATGACCAGCGGAACCCGCTCCCGGCCCACGCGCGCAATCAACGCCTCCAGCGCCGCCACGTCCATGTTGCCCTTGAAGGGATGCAACAAGGCGGGCTGATGTCCCTCCGCGATGACCAGATCCACCGCCTCGGCGCCCACCGATTCCACATTGGCCCGGGTAGTATCGAAGTGGGTGTTGTTGGGAACCAAGTCGCCCTTCTTGCACATCACGCTGAAGAGAATCCGCTCCGCCGCCCGGCCCTGGTGGGTGGGAATAACGTGCTTGTAGCCGAAGATCTCCTCGGCCGAGCAGCGAAAGCGCTCGAAACTGCGCGAGCCCGCATAGCTTTCGTCGCCTTCCATGATCGCCGCCCACTGATGGGTGGACATGGCTCCAGTGCCGGAGTCGGTCAGCAGGTCGATCAGAACGTCGTCGGCCGGAAGCAGAAACAGGTTGTAGTGCGCCGTCTTGAGCAACTCCTCACGTTGCGCGCGCGTGGTCCAGCGAATCGGTTCTACGCTCTTGATGCGGAAAGGCTCGATGATCGTTCTGACTGCCATTTATCTCTCCTGGAATTCTCGAAACACAAAAATGATTGAGCCTTCCATCGAGCCTCGCAAACACACTCCAAGCTCAGATCCAGGCAAAACTGCCGCGCTTCCTGAAGCGGCCAACTTGCTGTATGCTTCACATCCCGTCCGACATTCTCCGGCAACAGACCACATCGTTCCCAAATACCCAAGAAATGATCCCGAACGAGCGCACAATGGACCTGAAACATCACTCCGTGCCGAAGCCGACCCGCACCGGCTCCATCTCCAGACGGATAGCGAAGCGCTCGTCCACGGTTTGGGCGATCTGCGCCGCCAGCGCCAACACCTCGGCGGCCGTCGCCCCGCCGCGGTTGGTCAGCGCCAGGGTGTGGCGTGTGGAGATGGCGGCCGCGCCCAACGCAAAGCCCTTGCGGAAATCGGCATGTTCAATCAGCCACGCCGCCGGCACCTTGAACTGGCCTTCGATGGTGGTAGCGAAGTGCGGAGGCTCCTGGCCGCTGCCGGCTTGGATGCGTTGCAAGATCTCGGCCCCCACCACCGGGTTCTTGAAAAAGCTGCCCGCGCTGCGGCAGTCGGCATCGCCCTCGACCATCAGCATTCCCTTGGATTGGCGCAATCTGCGTACCGCGGCAGCCACCTCAGCCAGACCTGGCTCCGCTCCACCCTGCGCCACAGCCAGCGCGCGCCGCAACTCCGCATATCGCACCGTGGGCTTGCCGCCACGCATCAGCCGATAGTCCACGCGCGTAACAATATACCGACCGCGGTCTGCGGAGTTGAAACGGCTGTGGCGATAGGCAAAGCCGCACTCGGCGTTCGCGAAATCGACAAAAGCCCGCCGTTGCCGATCGTAAGCTTGCACCCGCTCGACGCATTCGGCCACTTCTCGCCCGTACGCGCCCACATTCTGCACCGGAGTCCCGCCCACCGTGCCGGGAATACCCGCCAGGCACTCCAACCCAGCGCAACCGGCCTCAATGCTCCACTGCACGCAGTGCTCCCAGTCTTCGCCGGCAGCGGCGCTCAAAATGACCTGCCCTGCCGCATTGGGCGGGGAAGCCGAGACGCCGCGCAGGCCGATCTTCAACACCAGTCCGTCGAAGCCCGCATCGGCTACAAGCAGATTGCTGCCTCCGCCTAGCACAAAAAGCGGTATACCGCGCTCGCCAGCCCAGGCGACGGCCTCGACAATCTCGGCTTCCGTTACGACCTCGACGAACCACCGCGCCGGCCCCCCGATCTCAAAGGTCGTGTAGGGCGCAATCGGTACATTCTCCACCATCTTCATGAATTCAAGGCTACACGATCTCAACTCGGCCGCCGTCCTTCAAACCGTACCGCTTTCTGCGTACTCGGCCATTTCTCTGGGCACGGCCTCAACCTTCACTAAGGGCGCTCCTTCCACCGCAATTGCAAACGATTCACCCTGCGCCGCTTCTTCGATTAGGCGATCAAAGTCGGCGAGAACGTCTTCGATGTCGATGACCAGCATGATCCCTCCCACCTCAATATAGTCTGAGCCAGAATCTCCTTAAGCGGCGATTCCAACTGCCGAGAACGCACCACGGCCTCCCGCAAAGGGAGGCCGTGGTGCTGCATTTTTTCGCTTACTGCCGCTCAATCGCCTTCAGGAGCGTTTTCGAGCGCCTGCACCTTGCTGTGCCGGATCGAATAGCCAAAATAGATTACCAAGCCCACTGCCAGCCAGCCGATCATCACTTCCCAGGTAATCAGCGGAAGACGGCTCATCACGAACAGCGCCGTAACGATCCCAAGAATTGGCACCAGTGGCACCAGCGGGGTTTTGAAGGGCCGTTCCAGTTCCGGATGGCGCACCCGCAGCACCCACACCCCGGCGCAGACAATGGTGAAGGCCAGCAAGGTGCCGATGTTCACCAGATCGGAGAGAAAATCGATATCCTTGAAGGCCGGCATCACCGCCACTACCGCACCCACTATGATCGTCGAGATCCATGGAGTGCGGAATTTGGGGTGAATGGCCGAAGCCCACTTGGGCAACAGCCCGTCCTTTGACATGGAAAAAAAGACCCTCGACTGGCCTAGCAGCATGACCAGCATCACCGTCGCCAAACCCAGCACCGCACCCAGCTTGACCAGCAGCGATCCCCAGGTAACACCGGTTGCATCGATGCCCAATGCCACCGGATCGGCGACATTCAGTTTGGAGTAATTCACCAGCCCAGTCAGCACCGTCGATACCAGAATGTAGAGAATCGTGCAGACCACCAACGAGCCGAGAATGCCGATAGGCATATCCCGCTTGGGGTTCTTGGCCTCCTGTGCTGCCGTCGAAACTGCATCGAAGCCGATATAGGCAAAGAAGATCGAAGAAGCTCCAGTGGCGATGCCCATCCAGCCGAAGTTGCCGTGTCCATCGTAGTGGGGAATGAATGGATGCCAGTTGTGAAAGGCCAGCGAGGGATGCAGCACGATGAAGTATCCGCCCACCGCCAGGAAGACGCCCACAATACCCAACTTGACAATGACAATGGCCGAGTTGAAGTTGGCCGATTCCTTGATGCCGATCACCAGAACGGCGGTAATCATCAGAATGCCCAGCATGGCCACCAGATTGAAGAGTCCCGTCGCGTGTGGCAGTGCGGACAGGTTGAGCCCCGCAGGCAGCGTGTTCAGCGGCTGCCACTTCTCCTGATAGAAATACAATTGCGTGCCGGGGACGGCGGTCAACTGCGGGGGAATGTAGATATGCAATTGCTGCAAGAAACTGTTCAGATACCCTGACCAACCGGCCGCCACCGTGGCTGCGCCAAAGGCATACTCCAGCACCAGATCCCAGCCGATGATCCAGGCCACCAGTTCGCCCAGCGTGGCGTAGCCGTAGGTGTAGGCCGACCCGGCAATGGGGATGATGGACGCAAACTCGGCATAGCAGAGGCCCGCAAAGGCACAGACAATACCGGCCAGCACAAAGCTCAGCGAGACCGCCGGCCCGGCATGAAGAGCGGCAGCCTTGCCGGTGAGCACAAAAATGCCGGCGCCAATGATGGCGCCGATGCCGAGCGTGATCAGGTTCAGTGCGCCCAAGGAACGCTTAAGCGTGTGTTCGCCCTTTTCGGCCGCCTCTTTTGAGAGCATCGACATGGGCTTGATACGAAGAAGTCTGGACATGAATGAGGTACTTCCTTCACTGCGGGAGTAGAAGAACTCAAAGCGGGTTGGACGGGCCTTTTGCCTGCACCGCGGCACGGTGGGACCAGAACAGATAGACGGGCATGCCAAGCAGAACCAGCACCAGACCAGGCCATGTGTACTGTGGCTTATATCTTAGCAAGACGAAGCAGATCCACGCCGCCATCAGGATGTAAAGCGCGGGCAACAGCGGATAGCCCAGCGCCCGGTAGGGCCGCACTGCATCCGGCCGCTTCACCCGCAGCACAAACAGTCCCACAATGGTCAGGATGTAAAAGAGCAGCACGGCAAAGATGATGTAATCCAGCAACTGCCCGTAAGAGCCGGAGACGCACAAGAACGCCGTCCAGATGGCCTGAACGATGAGGCCCGCCGCCGGCGTCTTGTAGCGGGGATGCAGTTTGCCCACGGACTTGAAAAAGAGCCCATCCTGGCTCATGGCATAGTAGACCCGCGCCCCGGCCAACGACATACCGTTGGCGCAGCCAAAGGTCGAGATCAGAATCGCCGCGGCCATCAAATATGCGCCACCGGAGTGCAGAATCTGCTCCAGCACCGCCGTCGCCACCCGATCTTCAGAGGCATACTGAATGCCGCGCTGCAGCACCGTAACTCCTTGCGGGTCACCGTGCAGCGGCAACACTACCAGATAGGCCAGCGAAACCAGAAAATAGACCGTGAGCACGAATCCCGTGCCCAGTATCAGCGAAAGAGGAAGGTTGCGGCGCGGATTCTTCACTTCTCCGGCGGTAAAGGTGATGTTGTTCCAAGCATCGGCCGAGAACAGCGAGCCCACTTGCACCACCGCCAGAATCACCAGCAGGTTGACCCACACCGTCGGCCCGCCCACGCCAACCTGGACCGGATGCAGCGCGCTCCATCCGGCATTGCGCCAGAATTGCGCCCCGCCCTCCCCAAAGTTCGCCTGCCAGGCTGAAGCGTCGTGCCCCAAGGTAAATGCCAGCAGGATCAGCCCCGCCAGCGACAACGCCTTGGCGGTGGTAAAGATATTCTGAATCAGCGCTCCCAGCTTGACGCCGAAGATGTTGACCACCGCTAGCAGCACCACAATCGCGATCCCGGTAAGATTGGCGGTGCTGACGCCTATCTCCATATTGCCCAGCACCATCGGCCCCACCGGCAGCGCCGGCACATGGGCGATGTGCCACAACCAGTGGGTAGTGGAAATAGAAGGGAAAAAGATGCCCAGAAATTTGCCGAAGGCCACCGCAACGGCGGCAATGGTTCCAGTCTGAATCACCAAAAACAGCGTCCAGCCGTACAAAAAGCCCCACAGCGGCCCCAGCGATTCTCGCAGGTAGACGTACTGCCCGCCCGCCTTGGGCATCATCGCCGCCAATTCGCCATAGCTGAGCGCACCAATGATGGTCAGCAACGCCGTCACAACCCAAGCTCCCAGCAGCAGCGCCGGAGAGCCGGTGCCACGGGCAATATCGGCATCCACAATAAATACGCCCGAGCCCACCATCGACCCGATCACCAGCGCGGTCGAACTGAACAGGCCCAGGCTCTGCACCAGGCGCGGCATCTCAATCGCCGTCCCAGGGTCTGGAGAAGAATCCTGAATCGATGTCGTCACTGTTTGCAGTTGTATCGGATCGGACCGCTTGCTGTCTTCTGCATTCTCCGCTCCGCGGGTTCTGGTGGCGACAAAGGTTCCACCCCAATCCTCCCCAGCCCCATCCTAGCGCGTTCTTTGCGCAAGGATGGGAGAACACAGAATCCCATCGGCCGTTCCTCGACAAAACGCCGCCAGCTAGCCGAGCGCCGTCCGCCAGGTGCGAAAGGCCGCGGCCGGATCGGGCGTGCGAAAGATGGCCCCTGCCACTGCTACGACGCTGGCCCCGGCCTCCAGCGCCTGCGCCGCTGTCGCCAGTGTTAAGCCGCCGATCGCCACCAGTACCGGCCCGGACCCGGCTGCCTGGCGCATGTGCCGAATGCCTTCGATACCGATGGGCGGGGTCGAGGTCTGCTTGGTACGCGTAGGGAAGACGATACCCACGGAGAGGTAATCCACCGGCATCTCCAGAACACCAGGCAGAAAGGCGGTGCTGCCGCCCAGCGTGCCGACGATGCGTTCGGGCCCCAGTAGCCGCCGAGCTTCCGCCGGCGACATGTCGCCGGCATCCACATGCACGCCGTCAAAGCCAATCTGCTCGACCAGATCGGCGCGGTCGTCGAGAATCAGCTTCACTGCTCCAGCAGGCAGCGCGGCGCGCAGAATCGCCGCATCGGCCAGCAATTCGGCCTCGCAACCGCTCTTGTTGCGATACTCCAGCAGCGTGACGCCGGCCTCGGCCAGCTCCGCTCCAAGCCGATGCAGAAACTCCGCGCGGCCCCCCGCCGGCACAAACGAAGCATCCATAATGGGGTAGATCTTGGGAAATGTCTTTGCCATGAACCCAGAATAGACCATAGAGTCAGGGAATAGGGAATATGGGTCGGGGATGCTCGTCCTTGCTGCTCCATCTTCTCGATGGTTCTATTATGGCGCGGAATCGCGGACTGAGTGCGCCAGCAGCGTCTCGCCCTATTCCCTATTCCCTCGTCTGCTACCCTTGAAGAGGTGGCAGTCGAATTCATACCTATCTTTGAGGAAGAGTACCGGGCGTTACGGCCACGTGCGCCGATGCCCGTGTTCGTGCTCCGCTTCCGCCGTTTTGTCTCCCTGAACACCACCATCCGCTTGCGCGAAGGGGAGTTACGGGTCAACCTCTCCGACCTGCTGGAAGGCGCACCGGAGAGCGTCATTCGCGCCATCGCACATATCCTGCTGGCCAAGCTCTACAAGAAGCCGATCGACGCGGCGCACAACCTGCGCTACAAGCGTTTCGCCTCCTCGTCGGCCGTCTCCCGCCAGACCGAGTTGATCCGCGGAGCGCGCGGCAGCAAGCGTTTCTTCGGCCCCGAGGGACGCTACTACCACCTGGAAAAGGTTTTCGATGCGCTCAACACGCAGTTCTTCGGCGGGCTTCTGGGCCGCCCTGAACTGACCTGGAGTGAAGGTCACTCCAAGCGCTCGCTGGGCCACTACGACGCCGCCCACAACACCATCGTGGTCAGTCGCGTCTTCGACCGCCCATCCAGCCCCCGCTATGCCATCGAATATCTGCTCTACCACGAGATGCTGCATCTCAAACATCCGGTAAAGATGAAGGGCATGCGTCGCTGCGTGCACAGCCGCGAGTTCAAGGCCGATGAGGCTCTCTTTCCACAACTCAAAGAAGCCTTGGCGTTTATCAAGCGATTGTGATGCTGGCGGGCAGCATCGAGTGGAAAGTGGATTTGCCTCGGTCGGTGCTTTCGTTGGGAGCCCATTATCACTCGCTTGCTCCTGTTTGGCGGTGTGCAGCACTTTTGAAATGGCGTCGATTCCCGTATATTCAACAACGTGGTATTTCCACCGCCCGGATGGCGAAATCGGCAGACGCAGCGGACTTAAAATCCGCAGACCGCAAGGTCGTGGGGGTTCAAGTCCCCCTCCGGGCACCAACATAACAAAAGATTTAGATAATGTAAGGCCACCTGAGTAAGGTGGCCATTTTAGTATCGGTAGCCAATTTAGTGGCCAAGTGGTATTCTGCATGGCATCGGAGGGTATGCCATGTCGAGAAAGCCCAAGGAGAAAAAACACCGGGGCGTCTTTGAGAAGGAAAAAGGAAGCGGGATCTACTGGGTCCGCTTTATGGACGTGGACGGCAAGCGCAAGGCTCGCTGTGTCGGCAACTTCTCAGACGCGGTGAACTTCTACGAGGCGGAAAAGGTCCGCATCAGGAAGCGCATTCTTGCCCCTGTCGCTGGCCACCGGGGCGTGCGCTACAGCCAGTTGGTCGATGAGGCACTGAGATTCAGTGAAGCCTCTCATCGCGATCAGCGGTCCTTCAGCCAGCGCATTGAGTTTACACGGGAGCAGTTTGGCCTGCGTGTGGCAGACTCCATCACTCCTGCTGACATTGCGGAGTGGTTCGAGAAAATGGCCGATGAGCGGAATTGGACTCCTGCCACAATCAATCGCTACCGCGCGGCCATGTCCAAAGCGTTCAAAATCGGGATTCAAAACGGCAAGGTTACATCGAATCCAGCGCGGCTTGTTCCCCAACGGAAGGAACCCGCCGGGAAACTTCGATTCCTCACAGAGAATGAAGAGGTTCGGCTTCGCTTGGCACTGAAGAGCCGTCCGCACAGCATTCCTCAGCTTGATATTGCTCTCCACACAGGAATGAGGAAGTCCGAGCAGTTTAGCGTGACCTGGGATCAGGTAGACTTCACGCAGAAATTCATCCATCTGAGCGCAACCAAGAACGGTTCGGATCGATACGTGAGCCTCAACTCGGAGGCAATCCGCGCTCTGGAATCTCTTAAAGAAACGCATAAGCGGCTGAAGTTGCCAGCTGATTCAACGTTGTTTGTGTCGGCACAGAACAAGCCGATGGCCGATCCGCGTGAATGGTTTGGATCGGCCTGCGAGGAAGCCAGAATAGAGGGTGTTACCTGGCACACTCTCCGGCACACCTTCGCCTCGCGGCTTGTGATGGCTGGCGTGGATCTGAAAACAGTGCAGGATTTGATGGGCCATAAGACGATTGCCATGACGGCGCGCTATGCGCATCTTTCGCCAGCGCATAAGCTCACTGCTCTTGAGAAACTGGTTTCGAAGAAATCGGCTCGGGATGGTGGCCACGAGCGAAGCGAACCAGTTCTGCGTGAGGGATGAGCGTTTTGGTGCCGATACGCCGGAAATGAATCTCGCCGCGGGAAAGCAGGTAGGCCAGACTGCGAAGGCTAATGCTCAACATGCGGGCGGCGCTTTTGCGGTCATAGAGGAGTAGTTGATTTTCCACAGAACTCTCCTTCTGGCGAAATGCATTTCAATTGACAGAAGCCCGTGATTCGAATCGCTTGACTCCCTGAAATTGCCCAGGGTGTAGATCATCATGACGGGAGCGATTTCAGGAGTCTAATGAATTCCACGGAGAGCGTTATTCCAATCAGGAATAACGCTGAAATCCGGAGGCGCATTTCCTGTGCTTCTCGCGGCAAATATGTTCGCAGATTACGCAGTTTTGCCAAGTTGAGGCTGACCTTAAAGGCACCCAATTCGGCGCTCTCTATTTTTTGTTCATAGGGCGCAACATTTTCCGTGAGGCCGTGTCTACATACGACAAAGCGCCTTGGCGGTCGCTCGGCAAGCCATGTGCAACTATTGAACGCAGCAAGACTATTTGCAGCAAAGTACGCGGATAAGCTGCTCGGCACGACCCATTACTTGCCCTTGGTCATTGGCTAGGAGGATGGGTATGGCGCTACCGGAGATGCGACTTCTGCAAGCAGCCATTGCGCTGGCCGAAGAGCTGAATTATTCCCGTGCAGCCGCGCGGCTGCGCATCGACCAATCGACGCTGAGCAAGCGGATTGCCGAGCTTGAATCTCAGATCGATATGCGCCTTTTCGTGCGGAACCATCAGGTAGTGGAACTGACCGAAGCAGGTCGGCACTTTGTGGAAGAAGCGCGCAACGCTGTATTGCACGCTGAACGTGCTGTTGCCGATGCAAAAGCCGCGATGCAGGGGGCGGACGAAGTTCTTCATATCGGCAGGTCCGTCTATGCCGATCCGTATCTGGTCACGGCGATCCAGTCGATACAGCTTTCCCTCTTTCCCGGCCTGAAGGTCAAGCTCTGGAGTAACTTCTCGCACGAACTTGCGCGCCTGGTGGCTACCGGAAATCTTGATCTGGCGCTGGTGGTGGCCATCCCCGATACTTCGTCGCTCAGCTTTCTGTTGGTTGCTGAGTCACCCGGCTATATCGCGTTACCGAAATGCGACGCCGTAGCTGGGAATGCGGAACTCCGCCTCGAAGATTTGCGCGAGCACGAGTGGGTTCTGCCCGCGCCGCACATCAACCCGTACATCACCGAGATGATTCAGGCGGAGGCCTCCGCAAAAAACATCGTCGCGCCGGACACACATACCTTCACAACGGCTGAAGAGGCGTCAGCGCTCGTCTTGGCGCACAAGGGGGCGGCATTCCTGACGCGGGAGGCGGCGTGGCGAATCTCCAGCAACGAAATTGCTGTCCGCCCTCTGACCGAGGAACACCCGAAACTCGTAACCAGATTGGCGATGCGTGCTGACGACAAAAAGCGGCTGACGAGCGAGTTCGTTCGCGCCGTCGGGCGCAAGCTGGTCAAGGCGCAATCTCCACAGCGGAGAAGCATCCCGTTAGCTTGCTGAACTTCCGGGAGCGGGGTCGCTTGTGCCAGTCGCGGCGGCATCCACGTCTCGAATGACGATATTGAGCGGTCCATCATGGCCGCACTTTGTGCAGGGATAAATGCCGGTGGCGACAGCCGCACCGTCGAATTCATCTCGACGAAAAACGCTGCCACAGTGAATGCACGCATGAAATTGCGACAATTCGCGTTGAGACCTATCCGAGTCACTTGCCATCTTTCCCCTCGTTTCGGTAGAGTGCCCGCTACAGCGGCCAGCGGTATCGTATTTGACGCACGATTCAGCAATTGGGGACATGCAGTATCGGTAGGAAGTCCCACTGCCCTCTATTCATTCTGATTTTGCAGTAAATTTGCGCGGACAGCCGTAATGCTCTCCGTAGAGCGACAACGCAAGTTGGCGCTCTGGCCCGCTGGGTGGGAAGAGAGTGACCTCCCGCATACAGCGGGAGCGCGAGCAAGGGTGGGAAGAGCGGGCCAAAAATATGCGGAGCCTGATCGCTCAAGCTCCGCGATGGGTTTTGATTTGGGTGACTATGCCGCTGCCTTCTTGATTGCCTTGCTTGGCGCTTTCGTCGGCGGCTTGGCCGTGGCTTTCTTTTCCGTCTTGGTTTTCTCCTTGGCCGCGAACTCCTGCTTGACCTTGCTCGTGATTGCGGCCACGTCCACCTTGTAGAACTCGGCGGCTTCGCGCAGGGCTTTCGAGGATTCGTTGGAACTGTGCACCGTTTGCAGGACGGTGATTACCACCAATACTCGGCCAAGGGTGCTCTCGTCGGCCTTGCGAAGAAAGGACGCGAGCAGCTTGGCCGGTGCCTCGCTGTTCCCGTTGGCCTTGCCGATTCCGTGAAGGCGAAAGATGATCGCCAGACGGCGTTCGTCCAAGACGGCGGCAAGGCGCTCGGTGACAAAAAGCAGGTCGCGTTTCATCAGCCGGACAGGAACCGCGTCGCTAGTTGCTTTCAAGGTGCGAAGGCCGGTCGCCTGGGCGATGGCCTCCTCGCGGCGGCGCTTCTCCTGTTCGGCCTTGAATGCCGCATCGGTCGCGGGCCGTTGCTTGCTTGCGTGGTGAATCGGGCAATCGGGGTTCGCGCACACTTTGTGAATGGTGCCGATGTCGCTTCCCTCCGTGATGATTGCATCGGTGGCGAACCGGCACACCTTGAACTCCGGGCGCTGGGCATCTTCCTTCTTTTGGGGCTTGTCGTCGCGGATCGCGGTGTACTTGTTGCGCGGCAGTACCGGGCTGCCTTCCTTCTGCCCGCCGTATGCCGTGCTGATCTGCACAAGGTTGGGCTTGGCGGCGACGGCTTTCGCAACGTGCGCCGCAAGTTTTGCGTTGTAGCAGCGGGGATCGGTGCATTGGTCGCCCTGCTTGCCGAGGTCGTCGCCGAAAAGCAGCTTGTTATGGCCTGTGCGCTTGGGGCAGCCGGCGCAACTGCCCGCCGTGGGAGCAAGCTGCGCGTCTCGCTTATCGAAGGGCGCGTCTTTAAGGATGAGCAATACATTCGTCTCAATCCAGAATTGTAGATTGCGCACGGGCAGAAGTATGCGCGTAGGTGTTGCTCCCCCACTGTTGTATGCTTCCTTGAAGCAAGCCGAGAGTCCCTGTTGCTGCTGGTCGGCGGGCAGCTTCGCCAGTAGCAGCGCATGACCCACGCCGATTTCGTTGGCGTAGAAGGCATCGACCGCTGCGGGCACGAGGTCAACCATTTTCAACCTTGAAGCCACAAACGAAGGGTGCTTGCCAACCTTCGCCGCGATTTGCTCGATGCTGTACTTCGGCTCCTCCAGCGCCAAAAGCCGTGCGAAGCCTTCGGCCTCTTCCATCGGGTGAATCTCTGCGCGAATCAGGTTCTCGACAAGCTGTGCCTCCAATACTTCGGCGTCGCTCATCTGCTTGATGCGCACTGGTACTGTGGCTGCTTCAGCCATCTGCGCGGCGCGATACCGCCGCGCACCGGCCACGATCTCAAAACCGTTTTCAGTGAGTGGACGGACAAGCAAGGGCGACAGCACACCCTGGCTGCGAATGCTGGCGGCAAGTTCTCGAAGACTAACATCGTCAAAGACGCGGCGGGGATTGGTCTTCGATTCGTTGAGCAGAGCGAGCGGAAGCTCGCGGTATTCAGTGGCATTGATAACAGTCGTTTCCATGATTCATTGCTCCTTTCGAGCGGTTGAAGGGTGAGGGCGCGCGGAGCGGGGACACGTCGGGCGTGGGTCCGCTCCGCAGGGAGCGGACTAGCCACGAATCGACTTGTCCGTAAAGGCTTCGAGAAAACCCTGACTGCGAAGATTGCGGTCCCACTGCCGCGCAAAGGTTTCATGCTGCCGGTGGAGGTCTGGCACGAAAACATAGTTCTCGCCGTCGCGATAGCGCGAATACTGCTCGACGCCGAGATAGTCATTCCGAAAATAAAAACTCGATAACGACATATCGCAGAGCGACGGCTTTGCCAACTCAAAGCACATCTCCGGGTCGCGCATCAGGTCGCCGTTCTGTTCGCCATTGTGCGCGATGGAGATTGCGGGCGAACCGCACGGCCCCGGCTCCGGCGTGGCTTCGATGACAAGCGCCATGAAAGGAGGATTCTCGATCTTGAGATAGAGCGTGGGCCGGTAGCCTCCGGCCCGCTCTAAAATGCGAAGGATGGTTTTCATTACGCTACCTCCGCCATTTCGTCCTGCGTCTCTGGCGTTGCGGCAGAAGCAACTGACAATTTGCCGCTCGGCTCTCCGGCGATGGCGTCGAGAATGACCGCTGAGGTCCGCTGGATGACTTCTAGGCTTTCGGCCAGCAATGCGGCATTTCCTGCGTACATCTGGATGTAGTCCGAAGAGGCGCGGCCCATCTCAAGGCCGATAGCTTGGCCCACGATGAAGGCCACGGCCTCGGCTTCGGTTTCGCGCACGG
>Ga0326728_10010731_pt1 | contig 21295 bp, 17 predicted proteins | sample MB3enrmetagenome_FD_207602 | JGI IMG/M metagenome (GOLD analysis project Ga0326728, IMG submission 207602) | Lab enriched peat soil microbial communities from McLean, Ithaca, NY, United States - MB31MN | ecosystem: Environmental > Terrestrial > Soil > Wetlands > Peat | place: USA: New York... | reverse complement strand
CGCGCTTCATCGTACTCGGCCGGCGAAATTTTCCTCAGAGCGAGCATCCTTTTCAGTACCAGGTTCCTGCGCTCAAGGGCGGCCTGATGGTTTGTCAGTGGTGAATAGTTGTTGGGGCCCATTATCATCCCGGCAATGGTAGCGGACTCCGAAAGGGTTAAGTCTTCCACGTTACGCCCAAGATAATATCTGGAGGCTTCGCCTATTCCATGGATGGCGACGCTTCCTCTACGGCCCATGTAGATTTCGTTGAAATACATCTCCAGTATTTCATCTTTTTGGTAAAGAGCTTCCAGGATAAAAGACATGGAGAGTTCAAAGACTTTCCTGCGAAAACTTCGCTCGGATTCCAGGAAGTAGTTTTTTACGAGCTGTTGGGTGATCGTAGAGCCGCCCTGGACAACCCTGCCCGCTCTAAAATCGGCTAGCATCGCCCGAACTACCCCGAATAGATCGATCCCGCTGTGTTCATAGAACCGATGGTCCTCGATTGCCACAACGGCGTCAATCAGGTGCTGCGGAACTTGCCGGATATTAATGAGCATCCTGCTTTCCCGCTCGGGCCCATACAGGCGCGCTATTTCCAACGGCTCCAGTTCTAGAAACTGAATCTGCTGTTTTGGGCCGCGTATGTCCACGAGACGGTTTTGCTGAAAACTGAATTCGACGATCTGTGAGGGCAGAAAGACACCCGGAAATTGAAAATCCCTTAGGTGAGCGACCAGCGTGTTGCCGGTAGACTTAAACTCACCGGCCAGCACTGGCGCTTTTGAAGCTTCTTTATAGCGGCGCTCCTCGAGCATATGCCGGAGCTGCCCGAGCGAGAGGGCCTGGCCGCAATAGACCGGGACGGTCGCTGAAAAGACTCGCGCAGGAATGCTCCATCTTCTTGAGGAAAATCGGTTTTTGACCTCTTTATAGAGATAAAATGAAAAGCTTGCGGTAAAAAGGCCGGAAAGAAGCAGGAATAGCAGGATACCCCAAAGTATGTATCTGCGCCGCTTTGGTTTGTTATTAAAAAGATTCATAGTGGAGGGATCTCGAGCCAATGGTTCCATAGACGGCGCGAATCAACACGCCCAGCCAGGTATGCTAATCTTTCCTGTCGAACCTGACAACGCATTCAAGATGCGGAGTATGTGGAAAAAGGTCAATCGGCTGTACTTCCTTTATGTCGTAAGCCCCTAGAAGAAGGGCAGCATCCCTGGCCAGACTGGCCGGATTGCAGGAAACAGCGATGATTCGCCCCGGCAGGCTTTCCAGAAGAGCTTGCACCACTTTCGGATGCATCCCCGCCCTGGGAGGATCTACGATGACAATATCCGGACGCCCCATCTGCGAAACCTTACTGATTACGTCCTTCAAATCGCCGGCCAGAAAAGAACAATTATCGATATCGTTGATTCGGCAATTCTCGCGCGCATCATGTATGGCCTCTTCGAGAAGCTCGATGCCGACAACGTTTTTTACACGCGAGGCGATATATAGTCCTATACTTCCCGTTCCACAATACAGGTCCCAGACCTTTTCAGCACCCTCGAATGCGGCAAGCCGGCGGACCGTTTCATACAGCTTTTCCGCGCCAGGAGTATTGGTTTGAAAGAAAGAGTGCGCGGATATCTGGAAGCGCAGATCCCCGAGCCGCTCCTCGATAAACCCTGGCCCGAAGAGAACGCGGCTCGAATCTGCGATAGCGACCTGAGATTTTTTACCATTTATGGAATGGATCAGAGTCGTAATTCCGGTGAATTTCGACCGGAGGTGATTTGCAAGCTGGTCCACACTGCGGCCGGCGTCAGGATTAGCGGATGTGATGAGGTGAACCAGCTTCTGGCCGGTACGCTTTGCCTCTCTAACGACCAGAAAACGCCAAAAACCCTGGTGAGTGCGGATGTTGTAAGCCGGAAGGCCGCTTTTCACCGCCCATTGACGGACCTCCCTCAGAATGGCGGAGGCCTCATCTGACTGGAGAATGCAACTGTCGATATTGCATACCTTATCGAAAAGCCCCCTTACATGCAGGCCAAGCGCAAATAAAGACTCCCGGGTGAATTCCCGGTCGAGTTCTTCGGCAAGGAGCCAGCGCCTATCCGAAAAGGTAAACTCCATCTTGTTTCTGTAGTGCACAATCTCGGGGGAAGCAATGATCGGTGCGACTTCCGTTTCGCCTGCTCCCGCAATATGCCCGAGGCACTCTATTACGTGAGTCCTTTTCCAGAAAAGCTGTGCCTCGTAAGAAATATCCTGCCACTGGCATCCTCCGCAAACACCAAAATGCGGGCAGACTGGAGGCCGATGGTCGGGCGATTGGGAAAGCGTCTCGATCGCCCTTGCCTCAGCGTAGTTTCGTTTTTTCCTTGTTATTCGAGCTTTAACCGTTTGCCCGGGAACAGCATGGTCCAAGAAGACCACGAACCCGTCCACTCTGGCTACAGCCTTCCCTCCAAATGCGAGCTTTTCAATCTGAAGCTCGATATCAGTTCCTTTGATTATCTTTTCCATTATTCACCCGGGCAATTCCAAGCCGATTGGATATGGTCGCCTGCAACCGGTCTTCGAATACTGGTCCGGTTGTCCAGTCCCGTATGGAAAGGGCGGCAAACTGGAGACATTTTATCCCGAAGCGGATTAAAAAGGAAACGAATCACCGGCCTTAAAGTTTCCTCGTCGACAAGGGAGCGGCGAAGTGGTTGTGGTAAGCTGTTCTGCTTACCCATGCCGAATTTCAATTCATCTGCGGCTGCGGCAACCTGGCCTTGACCCGCTGCACGAATTTGGGATATTCTCTGAAGTCTTTGAAAATATTTTGACAAAGGAGCGCAGGGCGTGATTGCCATTCTCGACTATAAAGCAGGGAACCTGACCAGCGTCAAGAGGGCATTGGACTATCTCGGATTTCCATGCAGCGTCACCAACTCTCACGATGAAATCCGCAAGGCGGACAGAGTGGTCTTCCCAGGGGTCGGAGCGGCCGGAAGATCGATGGAGAGCCTGGGGGAGCTGGGTCTTGATAAGCTGCTTCGAGAACTCTTCGACGATCGAGTACCCATACTGGGCATTTGCGTCGGGCTTCAGGTACTCTTTGACTTCAGCCAGGAAAACCAGACCCGCTGTCTCGGAATTCTTCCCGGTGAAGTGTTGAGGTTCTCAGGAAAAATATCTTCACAAGACGGTGAATTTCTGAAGATTCCGCATATGGGCTGGAATGCCGTGGAGTTGAAAAAGGACCATCCGGTTTTTCGAGACATCCCTGAGGAAAGCGAGTTTTACTTCGTCCACAGCTACTACCCGCAGCCGGCAAACGAGCAACTGGCTGTCGGGATAACCGAATATGGCATAGCATTCACATCCGCCGTGGCCTTCCGAAATCTTGTCGCAGTTCAATTCCATCCCGAGAAAAGCGGCAAACCGGGATTACGGCTCCTTGATAATTTCTGCCGATGGAACGGCGTTTCATAAAACGGGGAATTCCATGCTCAGCAAGCGCATAATACCTTGCCTCGACGTCAGGGACGGCAAGACCACCAAGGGAATCAAATTCAAGGGCAATATCGATATAGGTGACCCGGTGGAAATGGGCCGTTTCTATTACGAACAGGGCGCCGATGAAATCGTGTTCTACGACATTACGGCTTCGAGCGAGCGCCGCCCCATTATGCTCGATGTGGTGCGGCGGGTGGCGGAGACGATATTCATTCCATTTTCGGTCGGAGGCGGGATTCGCACGATCGAGGACATGCGTGACGTGCTGCTTGCCGGGGCCGAAAAAGTCAGCGTAAACTCCGCCGCGGTGCTTAACCCGGATATTATCCGCCAGGGCGCGGAAGCCTTCGGCAACCAGTGCATTGTCCTGGGAATGGACGTAAAGAAGGTCGAGATTTCAGAGAAGATTCCCTCGGGTTACGAGATGGTCATAAACGGCGGCCGAACCCTCATGGGCATCGATGCGCTGTGGTGGGCCAAAGAGGCCGAAAGACTCGGTGCGGGCGAAATTTGCCTCAACTCGATAGACGCCGACGGCACCCAGACCGGTTATGAACTCGAACTGACGCGGCTGATTTCGACCAACGTTCGCATTCCGGTTATCGCCTCCGGAGGCGCCGGAGAACCCCGGCACCTCCTGGAAGTGTTGAACCAGGGCTGCGCCGATGCGGCGCTGATCGCCTCGATGGTTCACTACGGGACCTATACTATTCAAGGGATAAAGGATTTTCTATCTGAAAACGGTGTAAAAGTGCGCCGTTTCTGGTAGGACAATGCGAAAGGAAACGAAAATCTTTCTTACTTCCTGCTCCCTGCTTCCGAAGTCCTGACGAAACCGGGGAAACGAATCGATTCCGCTTCCCCGGTGAGGCTCTCGCACTAATCACGCAAAGGCGCTTCTATTCAGCGCCCCCTGGTTATTTCATGGTCTTGCTCGAAAGAGCCGAGGCGAAAGCATCTTTAGCTATCGCGCCCATTTCTCCCAGGTTTTCCACCACTGTTATCCCAGCTTCACGCATGGCCTTGATCTTGCCCTGAGCCGTTCCGCTGGAGCCGCTGATGATAGCTCCGGCATGGCCCATGCGCCGTCCCGGAGGAGCAGTCAGACCCGCTATGAAACCGATTACCGGCTTGGTCACATTTTTCTTGATGAAGTCAGCGGCCTCTTCCTCCGCCGATCCACCGATCTCACCCACCATGATGATGGCGCGGGTTTCCGGATCAGCCTGGAAGGCCGAAAGGCAGTCGATGAAGTTGGTGCCGTTTACGGGGTCTCCCCCGATGCCGATTACGGTACTCTGACCCATTCCAAATTGTTGGATCTGATGAACCGCTTCGTAGGTGAGAGTCCCGGAGCGGGATACGATCCCGACGTTGCCGGGCGAGTGGATATGGCCCGGCTGAATGCCGATCTTGCACTGACCCGGAGTGATGATGCCCGGGCAGTTGGGGCCGATCAGCCTGCTGTTGCTCAGCTTAAGGTAGTTTTTCACCTTCAGCATATCCATCACAGGAATGCCTTCGGTGATTGCAACGATCAGCGGCAATCCGGCATCAATGGATTCCAATATTGCGTCGGCGCAAAAAGGAGGCGGCACAAAAACCATCGCGGCGTTGGCGCCCGTTTCCTTGACAGCTTTTGCCACCGTGTTGTAAACCGGGATTCCTTCGACGCTCTGGCCGCCTTTGCCGGGGGTTACCCCGGCGACTACGTTGGTTCCGTAGTTTTTGCAATTAAGTGTATGGAACTGGCCTTCGCGGCCCGTAATGCCCTGAACCACAAGTCTTGTATTCCGATCCACCCAAATGCTCATGATATCCTCCTATCCCTTCGCAATCGCTGCAATTTTTTGGGCGGCGTCTGAAACGTCTTTTGCCGTTATAAGATTGAGCCCGGATTCACTGAGGATCTTCCGGCCCTCCTCAACATTGGTCCCTTCCATCCGAATGACTACAGGGATTTTGATACCCACTTTCTTTGCCGCTTCGACAACACCGTTAGCCAGTCTGTCGCACCGCAGGATACCGCCGAAAATATTAATTAGCACACCCTTGACCGTCGGGTCCGCCAGAATGATCCGGAACCCGTTTTCCACCTGTTCGGCGCTTGCACCGCCGCCAACGTCGAGAAAGTTGGCCGGGGCCGCGCCCGCCTGCTGAATGAGGTCCATCGTCGCCATGGCCAGGCCTGCGCCGTTTACCATGTTGCCGATATTGCCGCCGGGCATCTTGATGTAGTTGAGCTCGTACTTGGACGCTTCCACCTCGGCGGGGTCTTCTTCGTCAAGGTCACGGTATTCCTGAATGTCTTTGTGCCGGTAGAGCGCGTTGTCGTCAAAATTGATCTTGCCGTCGAGGGCAATGACTCTGCCGTCTTTGGTCAGGACCAGGGGATTGATCTCCACGAGCGAGCAGTCACAGTCCACACAAAGCTTGTAGAGCTTTGCGGCCATAGAGGTAAACTGCTTTACCATGTCACCCGTCAGATTCAGCCCGAAGGCCAGGTCGTTCGCATGAAATCCCTTCATGCCAAGCAGCGGGTCTATATAGACCTTGATAATCTTGTCAGGCGTTTTGGCCGCGACTTCCTCGATGTCCATGCCTCCGGCCTCGCTGGCCATGAAGACGATCTTCGCGGTCCCTCTGTCGGGGAGCACGCTGAGGTAGAGTTCTTTTTCAATCGGAAGACCTTCTTCGACCAGCAGCTTCTTGACCACCTTACCTTCAGGACCAGTCTGGTGGGTTACCAGGGTCATGCCAAGAATGCTGGATGCGTATTGGTCTACTTCGGCCGCGTTCTTGGCGAGCTTTACTCCCCCGCCTTTGCCGCGCCCGCCCGCGTGGATCTGGGCTTTTACCACAACAGGAAAAGTCCCCAGCTCCGCTCCGATTTGCTTGGCTTCCTCTACGCTGAAGGCCGCTTTCCCTCGCGGGATAGGGACTCCATACTTTTGGAACAGTTCTTTGGCTTGAAACTCATGAATTTTCATTTTTCTCCTCGCTATCCCGGAACAACTTCATCATGTGCAGACCGCGTCTCACCAACGAGAGCCACTAATCCAATATCTGCTTGGAATCTATCTATACCTAAATGAAACTTCTCACAATGTCAAACAATTGTTTATGTGTTTTTGTGTCTGAATTGCGTCTTGCCAGGAAGCCTTATCCCGCATATAAACGCACATGGTTCTTGCTAAAGGGTCCGGAAATTGCCGGTGCAGACGGACAAACTTGACGCGGTTTTCACAAACCCCCGCTCCCCTGCCCCGCTTTTGGAGAAAAAAATGGCAGACACGTGGTGGAAGGGCCCAAAATAGTGCGCCGGGGTGGAATGGCGCTGGTCAGTGTGATAGACTCTGTTTTCAACTCGGAAAAGGACCCTTTCCGGTGCGGAAACTGCTGGAGATGATCCAGTGTTTCCGGATTGCCGCAAACTGCGTGCTTAGCATTCATTGAGTTATCTAAATAAGGATAAAATTGTTTATTTCTCTTACTATTGCTGGAAAGGAACCCGGCCGGAGATGGAATACGAACCGGTAATAGGACTCGAGATTCACGCCCATCTCAAGACTGAGAGCAAAATTTTCTGCGGATGTTCGACAAAATTCGGCGGAAGCCCCAACACCCATACTTGCCCGGTATGCCTGGGGATGCCGGGAGTGCTGCCGGTGTTGAACCGCAAGGTTGTCGAATACGCACTCAGGATGGCGCTGGCCACCCACTGCTCCATTGAGCCGCTCGGCCAGTTTGCCCGGAAGAACTACTTCTACCCTGACCTTCCCAAGGGCTATCAGATTTCACAATACGAGCTTCCCCTTGCCCGAAACGGCTGGGTGGAAATTGAAACCTCTCGTGGTCTCAAGCGGATCAGGATAAACCGGATACATATGGAAGAGGATGCCGGTAAGCTCATTCATGACGAATACCAGCCTGTCAGCTATGTCGATTTCAACAGGACCGGGATACCTCTTATCGAGATCGTGAGCGAGCCGGATATAACCTCATCCGAAGAGGCGGCAACCTACCTGAAAAACCTTCGGGAGATTCTGCGCTACCTCGAGATTTGCGACGGCAACATGGAGGAAGGCAGCTTGAGGTGCGACGCGAATATCTCGCTTCGCCCCGTGGGAACAAGCGGCCTTGGGACCAAGACCGAACTCAAGAACATGAACTCGTTCAAAAACGTCCAAAAAGCCCTGGAATTTGAAATGCGAAGACAAAAAATCATGCTGGAGCGCGGCGATCCGGTCGTTCAGGAAAGCAGGCTCTGGGATGCCGGCCGGAATGTAACCATCAGTATGCGCAGCAAGGAAGAGGCCCACGACTATCGCTATTTTCCCGACCCCGACCTGGTTCCGGTCGTAGTGAGCGAGGATTGGATCGAAGAGGTGCGCAACAACCTGCCTGAACTCCCCGACGCAAAGCGGGAGCGATTCATAAGGGACTACGCCCTGCCGTCCTATGACGCTCAGGTGCTGACATCGTCGAAATCCCTCGCAGCCTACTTCGAGGATGCCCTGAAAGGGTTTGCCCAGCCAAAGACGCTCAGCAACTGGATAATGTCCGAGCTTTTGCGCGAGCTTAACCGCGATGACCGTGAAATTGAAGACTGCCCGGTATCTCCGGGAAACCTGGCAGAGCTATTGAACCTTCTCGATTCCGGAGTGATCAGCGGCAAAATCGCCAAGGGGGTTTTCGAGCACATGTATGAGAGCGGCAAGTCCGCCCGGCACATCGTAGAGGCAGAAGGACTTGTGCAGGTAAGGGATGAGTCTGAAATCGAGTCTGCAATCGACCAGGCCCTTTCTGAAAATCCTAAAGAAGTGGAGCTGTTCCGGGCAGGTAAAGACAAGCTCTTCGGCTTTTTCGTCGGTCAGGTCATGAGGAAGACGAAAGGAAAGGCAAATCCGCAGCTCGTTAATGAAATTCTAAGGAAAAAACTTGCTGAGTAAGATATATTGTCTGATCGGCCGGAAGGCTGAGGAGGGGCTGCGAGGCTGCGTCGCTCTTTACAACTTTCAAGTCATTTGGCTTTCGTTCTGTCATTCACTACCGGAAAAAATCTTCAGGAGCTTTTGATGCCGGATCAATGGTTACCGCCGATCTGCTGGGATGGTGACGCCGTGTCGATACTCGATCAGAGAGTATTGCCGCACCAGGAAAAGTTCCTTCGCTGTACCACCTCTGAACAGGTTATTAGCGCGATAAAGACAATGGCCATTCGCGGAGCCCCGGCCGTAGGAGTTGCCGGAGCACTAGCCTTGGTCCTTGGCGCCAAGTCTATCCATACCAGCGATCCTAGAGAGTTCAGGCGTAAATTCTCCCGGATCTGCCAAAAGGTAAGAGAAGCGCGTCCGACCGGGGCAAACCTGGGCTGGGCTGTCGAAAGGGTATATTCCATTGTGGTGGAAAACCCCCAGGCCGATATTGCCGAACTTCAGAAACTAATCAGGACCGAGGCCGATACCATCCTGTCCGATGACGTCGTCGTAAATCTGCAGATCGGAAAATGGGGGCGCGAAGTTGTGCCCAAAAGAGCCAGAATTCTCACCTATTGCAACGCCGGGGCGCTTGCGACCGCCGATTACGGGACCGCAGTGGGGGTAATCCGGGCGGCTTTCGCGGCAGATCCTGCAGTTAGCGTCTTCTCCTGTGAAACCAGACCCTTCCTCCAGGGCTCAAGGCTCACCGTGTATGAGCTTATGCGGGCGGGAATTCCGGTCACTCTCGTTACTGACAATGCCGTGGGGAGCCTTATGAGTCATGGCATGATCGATCTTGCGGTGGTGGGCGCGGACAGGATTGCGGCCAACGGCGATACTGCCAACAAAATCGGCACATACATGGTCGCCGTGCTTGCCAAGACCCATGATATCCCCTTCTATGTCGCCGCGCCGCGCTCGACCATAGATCCAGGGCTGCAGGGCGGAGACGAGATCCCTATCGAGCAAAGGGACCCGAAGGAGGTAACTCATTTTTGCGGAAAACAGGTGGCCGCTGACGGCGTGAGGGCACTAAACCCTGCATTTGATGTCACCCCGAACAAGTATATTTCTGGAATAATCACCGAAGTGGGCGTGCTGAGAAAACCCTTTGCCAAGGCGATACGCAGGGCACTGCAGACCTGATCTTAAGATTATAAATACTATAAGTACATATAGTCACGTCTCGTAGGAAAATCGTTATTCAGACCGTTAGAAAAAAGTATCTGGTACACCCTGGTGCCGTTATATTTGAAGCCGGCCGACGCAGCGTTTAAATACAGCCTCCACATCCGGACGAACCGTTGGTCGAACATCTCTTGTATCTTGCCGATGTTTTTTTCGAAATTAGCTATCCAGCAGTCAAGTGTCCTGCCGTAGTGCAGCCTGAGCCCCTCGATATCCAGGATACACAGTCCCGCCCGCCCCATCTCGCGCACGGTTTCCGGCAGACTCGGGACATAACCGCCGGGAAAGATATGGCGCACCATCCAGGCGTCAGTGGGTGACTCCAAGTCTTTTGAGATCGTATGCAAAAGACCGATCCCACCCTTTTTCAGCAGCTCGGCCACTTTTCTCATGTAGACAGGAATAAATCTCTTCCCCACGTGCTCGAACATCCCTATGGATACAAACTTGTCGAATTTGCCGCTAAGCTGACGGTAATCCTGCAATTTCACCTCGATAAGGTTACCGAGCCCCAGATCTTCTATCCTCCGGCTCGCATGTTGATACTGGTTTTTCGAAATCGTAACGCCTACCCCCTTTATGCCGTATTTGCGCGCAGAGTGCAGGAGCATCCCTCCCCAACCGCACCCGATGTCGACCAGCGTGTCCTCGCGGCTAAGCATGAGTTTGCGGGCAACGTGGTCGTATTTGTTGCGCTGGGCCTGATCGAGTGAATCATCCTCATTTTTGAAATAGCCGCAGGAATATGTGAGGCTCTCGTCAAGGAAAAGAGAGAAGAATTGCGAAGTAAGATCATAATGATAAGCTATATTGTGACGGGACTTGCCCACCGTGCCGACGGTTTGGATATAGAAGGGAAAAAGCCGGATTTTCTGAAGCAGCGAGAAATTCTTTTCGTCAAACTGAACGATCAGCCCCAACCGCAGAAGTTCCTGAAGATCGCCCTCAACTTCGAGATCCCCCGAAACATATGCTTCGCCAAAACCGAGAAATCCTTTACCGAACATCTCCCCTGGAACTCTCGCAGACTTGATAATAAGGGTGGTTTTCGGACTGCCGCCGTATTGTATGACTTCTCCATTCCATAGTTCGAAAGAGAATGCAGCGGCAGGGTCTGCACGATTAATCGCGGCGGCGAGATCCCCGAGCGCTTTTTTCATTGCCGGCGCCTCCTTTTGGATCAATCCATCGATAATACTAACGGCGCAGGCTGCCGCCAGGAAAAACTGAGCGGTAGCTGAGGCCGCTGCAGTTGAGCTGTAGTATTTTTGGTCCGTCATTGACCCAAGTCAATACTCAAAATAAAAAACAGATATAAAATTGAATATACTATGAAAATGAGCCAGGTAAGAAGATTAAATAATGAAGATATGGAAGTGAAACGCAATGATATGGACCGAAGAAGCGGAAAAGGCTGTGGGAAGAGTCCCATTCTTTGTGCGCGGAAAAGTGCGGCGTGAAGTCGAAAAAGAAGCTGCCGGGCAGGGTTCGAGCCGGGTCCTGCTGACGCATGTGCAGAACTGCCGTGAAAAGTTTTTGTCCGGAAAGGCCCTTGAACCCAAAGGGTTCCAGATAGAAACGTGCTTTGGCTCTGGTGGCTGCGAAAACCGCGCGGTTGAAAGTGAGTCCCTGGTGGACGAACTCGAACGTCGGATCGTAAAGCGAAATATCGCCGGTTTTCTAAAAGAGAAGGTCAGAGGCCCTCTAAAAATACACCATGAATTCCGCATCTGCGTTGCGGACTGCCCTAACGCATGTTCGCGGCCTCAAATCGTCGATATCGGCATCGTCGGAGCGCTGCGCCCGCGTGTTGTGGATCAATCCTGCTCCGGCTGCGGAGCTTGCGTGTCCTCCTGCATCGAAAGCGCAATCCAGGAGGAACCTGGAGCCGATGCCCACAAAATCGACAGGGGCAGGTGCATAATGTGCGGCAAATGCGCCAGTGCCTGCCCCTCGGGCGCCATTGTGGAAGCTGAAAAGGGCTGGCGTATCATGGTCGGGGGCAAGCTTGGCCGGCATCCGCAACTAGGAAGGGAATTGGAAGGAATCCACTCCAAAGAAGAAGTTCTGGCCACGGTTGAGCGATGCCTGGATATCTATTTCGCTCACAACATCGCCGGCGAGCGATTCGGAGCGATTCTCAACAGGATCGGGTATGATCTGATCAAAAGTCTGAAAGATTAGGAAAAAATCGCGTCAATTTGACTGCGGCGCAAATTTCACCATGGCGTCCCAACCGCCCCGCAAGGCCGGCAAAGGCCCCTTCCCGTATGGCCTGATACTTCAAAGGAAAAATCCGGCTTTCGCTATCTGGGTTTGCTTGCGGGCCTGGTTGTCTGTTCCAGTTTTTCACCGATCCAGTCCTTGGCGCTCTCGCCGGCATCTTCCGGCGAGCTTTCAGGAAACCCCCGGATGTGTTCGAACTCGTGTCGAATGAAGAGCACGATCGGAATGGCTAAGATAAGACCCGGAATCCCCAGGAGCACCTCACAAAAAATCAGTGCGCCCAGAGAAATGGCCATCGGAAGGTGGACGATTCCGCCGATTATCTTCGAGTTGAGGATGTACTCCAGTTTATGGACGCCTACCAGCAGGATCAAGCAGATCACCGTTCCCCACATTCCTGTAGACACGAACGCATTGATGGTCAAAACGCTGTTCGACATCAGGTTTCCCACCACCGGGAAAAGTCCGCAGAAGAAAACCACAAAAATCATCAGCAATGGATGATGGAGATCGAGGGCAAAAATAACAACCGTTGAAATCACGGTGTTGATTATAGCGATAATCACCTGCCCTCCCATGACCCGCCGGAAAAAGACGTAGAATATTCTCAATCTCGTCTGCATGAATCTGAACACAAAGGTCATAAGACTGTTCGGATTCCGGGTAAATGCCTGCTCGACCTTTTCGGACTCGAAATAGAAAAAGAGGTTGATTGCCAGCGCAAAGACGAACTCGATGAACCCCTTATAGAGCGGGGTCAAACTGTTGGCCATGAATTGCAAAATGCCGGTGCTCGCCTTTAGAATTGTGCCTTTCAATGCATCAGGGTCGACATAGTCCGTGAGGTTCCATTTTTGGCCTGCCGCTTTGAGTTCTTGTACAACCCGGACCTGAAGCTGGGTCGACAGCTCCGGAAAATTCTTCAGCATCATGGGAATGATTTTAGAAGTAATGAATATGATGGCCAAAATGACCAGGATGTACACGGCCGAAAAGAGCAAAGTCTTTGGCACGAAGGGGGCGACCCGGTGGACGTCTCGCGTCATGAAATCGGATATGAAGAAAAGGAAAAGAAAAGATATTGCGAAAACCATGAGGTGAGATACCGCGAAGGTCACCGCAAAAGCGCTAAGAAAAGCATAACCTACTAGATAAGGATGGTTTTCAACAAGTTTGTTAGGCTGATTTTCCCACTTTACTTCGAGACCGGACTGATTGCGGACGCAATCGACTGTTTCGTCCAGCTTGTGCCTTGCACATGCATCGTCTTTCATGCCGATTGGCCCCTTTGCCGGTGAATTCGATGGATTATCCAAGATACTACCCTATCACGCGCCGAATCGGCAACAGTTAAACCAGTCGGACCGTCTGCTGCCGATGGAAATAGATCAAATGGTATTATCGGCATCTTCAAGTATCTTTCTTAAACTGATTTCTTAAACTGATTATTGACAACCCAAACCTAATCAGATATTGGATAAGGGTCAATTTCATCGACATTTGAGGGGATTATGCCCAGCCGGTTGCTCTACCATAGCCTTTTTTTTGGCGGGTTCTCATCTTGAAAGCCTGCCCGTGAGAGAAAAGTAGAAGCGATCTGAACTGAACTCGAAATAATAGCCATGGGCGGGCGGAAATGCGCGGGTCCATGGCTTCCATGTTTAAAAGGCTGTGGATTCTGACAATCCACAGCCTTTTTTGTCACAGCCTTCAGGGTATTACAGCCTTTAGAGTGTCCTCAGCAGCGAGAGGAGTCGGGAATGATTTATAATATCGAGTTCGAAACACTGCCCAGGGAAGCGCTGGAGGCCATTCAGCTCCGCCGCCTCATAGAAACAGTCGAAAGGGTTTACGCCACGGTTCCATTTTACCGCCGCAAGTTCGATGAGGCCGGTGTCCTTCCATCGGAGATCAAGAGGCTGGAGGATCTTAGGCGGCTTCCCTTTACCACCAAACAGGACCTGCGGGACAACTATCCTTACGGGATGTTTGCGGTCCCGATGGATAACGTAGTTCGAATTCACGCCTCATCGGGGACGACCGGGAAACCTACTGTGGTGGGTTACACTGCCCGGGATATCCAGACTTGGTCCGAGCTGATGGCTCGATCTCTTTCAGCGGGGGGAGCAACCCGGGGCGACATTATTCATAACGCTTACGGCTACGGCCTGTTCACGGGTGGACTCGGAGTACACTACGGAGCTGAAAGACTGGGCGCGTCGGTCATTCCTATTTCAGGGGGAAATACTAAGCGGCAGATACTCATTATGAAGGATTTCGCTCCGACGATCCTGACCTGCACGCCTTCCTATGCCCTTCATCTGGCGGAAGTTGCAGCGGAGACGGGAGTTGATTTCAGCAGTCTCAGATTCAAATCGGGTATTTTCGGCGCCGAACCCTGGTCGGAGGCGATGAGGACGGAAATTGAATCCAAACTTCACTTGAACGCCATAGACATATACGGTTTGAGCGAAGTCATCGGTCCGGGCGTCTCCGTCGAATGCCTGGAAGCCAAGAACGGGCTGCACATCTTCGAGGATCATTTCATACCGGAGATAATCGATCCACAAACGGGCGAAACCCTTCCCAACGGTGGTCAAGGTGAACTGGTATTTACCTCGATAACCAAAGAGGCTTTCCCGATCATCCGCTATCGAACACGTGACGTGACTTCGCTTAACCGGGAACCATGCATCTGCGGCCGTACCCATGTACGCATGCAAAAGGTAAGCGGCCGGACAGACGACATGCTCATCATCCGCGGAGTGAATGTTTTTCCATCGCAGATCGAGAGCGTTCTGATGGAAATGAAGGAGGTCGAACCTCACTATCAGCTAGTGGTTGACCGCGTGGACAACCTGGATATCATGACGGTCATGGTCGAGGTTGGCGAGGCCTTTTTCTCGGATGAGGTCCGTGTTTTACAGAGTATAGAAAAGAAGATCTCCAAGGACATCAAAGAATTCCTCGGAGTCTCAGCCAAGGTGCAACTGGTGGAACCCAAGACAATAGCCCGAAGTGAGGGCAAGGCCCAGCGTGTGATCGACAATCGGAAGATTTAGCTCTCGCGTTCAAAAAGGAGAATGTTCATGGACCATGTGGAACAGATTTCCGTTTTTCTGGAAAATAAGGCAGGGCGGCTTGCGGAGGTAACCAGGATTCTGAGCGAGGCCAATATCAACATTCGTGCTCTCTCACTTGCGGATACGTCCGACTTCGGCATTCTTCGCCTGATTGTAAACGACAACAATAAGGCAAAGGAAGAACTCAAAAAATGCGGCTTTACAGTTGGCAAAACCGACGTGGTCGCAGTCGAGGTCGAGGACCAACCGGGTGGCCTCCATCATATCCTGCGCGTTCTCCAGAAGGCCAACGTCAATGTGGAATACATGTACGCGTTCGTCCAGCAAAGCGGCGCCAATGCAGTGCTCATATTCCGCTTCGACAACCTCGATGAAGCCGTAAGGATACTGAAGGAAAATAAAGTACAGGTCATACAGGGCGAGAAGCTCTACGCAATGTGAACGCGACTTGGTAATGAGCCTAGCATGGGGCCTTCTCACCTTTTGGTGACCCTTATTCAGGATACCCTTGCTCAGCTTAGACAAAGCGGAATAACCATTTTCCTGGTCGAACAGAACGATCGAGCGGCGCCGGTCCGTGCAGTGTAAGTAGAGTCTTATAAGGCCGATTCCATCAGGCTGTATAAGGGCACTGAGCCGGCTCCCGCTTGCACGCGGTACAACGCTCCCTTGCTTCCCCTCGGGGGACTTTGGCGCAGATTTCGTCCGGGACCTCGATGCTAAACCCCGACATCAGCTTTTGCACGCCGCCGTAGCATTTCGGACACGTCGTCGGCTCATCTTCACCCAAAACCAGTTGTTCAAAGGTGTTCCCACATTTTGTGCATTTATACTCATAGAGAGGCATTGTTTCTCTTCCTTACCTTTCTTGTTTCGTATCGCAAGAAACTGTCAAGCAAAGTCCTCCGCGTGCCGGCCGTGCAACCGGAACAGGACTCAACGCTCTGAAACCTTATGAAATACTTTCATTAATAAAGCACATTTTTATTAGTAAGCATTCTCGCGATTAGATTCAAACGGCCGGTTTGGGCCGGGTTTTTCTTCTTGTCTTTTCGGTGAAGCCGACTGGAAAAAACGCCTGGTAGGGACTATATTTTTTACGTCGAAAATTTGACGTCATGGCAACCAGATGGCAACACGTTAACATCGATGCCATTTTTGGACACCCGAGGTCCCAGCACGATGATTGTGTCCACTAACCAGCCGTATTTCCTACCTTTTCCTGGTTTTTTCTATAAGGCTTATCTTTCTGACGTTCTGGTGATCCTGGATGGCGTCCAGTTTCCTCGAAGGACCACCTGGATAAGCCGGAATCGCTTTAAGGACAGTCAGGGAACTCTTTGGATGACTGTGCCGGTTTGGAAAAAAGGCCTCGGCCTGCAAAAGATAAACGACGTGAGGATATGCTATGACTTCCGCTGGACAAGAAAACACCTGGCGAGTTTGAAGGTTGCATATGCGAACGCTCCTTACTTTTCGGACCACCTGGGGTTCGTGGAAGAGCTTTTCTCATCGAGGTTTGAAAGGCTAACGGACCTTAACCTGAAGATAATAAAATATCTTTTGAACGAGCTTCAAATCCGGACTGAGGTGGTCCTGCTGTCCGAACTGGGAGTTGAGGCAAAAGGAGAGCTTCTTCCAATTGAAATATGCAGGAAAATAGGCAGCACCAGGTTTCTGACTCAAGATTCGGCAAGAAAATATCTCGACTTGGATCTTTTCAGTCAAGCGGGCATACAACTGGCACACTTCAAGGTTAAGTCCCCCGTCTATCCACAACTCTGGGGAGATTTTATTCCGGACCTTTCGACGTTTGATCTTGTCTTCAACTGTGGACCAAAGGCACGGGACATATTGATTCTCTGAGTTCGGCCGTGCAAGTCTGTGCATCCACCTGAGCCGATCCGGGCTATTGGAGCCTGGTATGAAGATCCTTGCAAATTACCTTTGTGAATCTTACTACACAACTAAAGACTGGATTCCGGGTATCCAGGATTAGAGGGAGAAGAACGTTCGCAGAGGAACAATTGAAAAAAATCCTTACCAAGCCTGAGCAGGTACCGGCAAAAGGCGCACTCAGAATCGCTCTAATCTACGCAGCCGTTGGAGCACTGTGGATGATCTTCTCCGACCTGGCTGTGGGTTGGCTTTTTGGCCGGTCCGGGGCCGCGCTCATTGCTCAAACCATAAAAGGCTGGTTTTTCGTCTGCGCCTCAGCCCTGCTCGTCTATCTGCTCATCAGCAGGGAGATTGCTTCGATTAAAGAGTCCGAAAAAGACCTGCTGGAGAGCCAGCGTGTCCTGTCCACTCTATTCGAGAACCTTCCGGGAATGGTTTACCGATGCGGATGCGATGTAGAGTGCCCTCTCGATTTCGTGAGCCCTCGAGCAGCCGACTTGACGGGGTACTCTATTGCCGAACTGAGTCATAAACGAAAGCTTAGCGACCTGGTTCTGATAGAGGACCGCGAGATGGTAAGGTCCAAAACCGAGGAGGCCTTAGCCAACAGGCGTCCCTTTAAGCTGATTTATAGAATCCAAGCCGCCGACGGCCGAATTAAATGGGTATGGGAGCATGGTCTGGGCGTTTACTCGCAAAGGGGCGAGTTAACCGGAATAGAAGGTTTCGTCGCTGATATTTCCGCGCGCAAGCGAATTGAAGAAGCACTGAAAAGGTCGGAGGAAGTCTACAAAGCCCTCGTGGAAGGTACCTCAGACGCTATCTTCATGGTCGACAGAAACCGCAATATAATTTCTGTCAACCATGCCTTTCTGAACCTTTTCGGGATTTCCAAAGAAGAAATCATCGGGCAGTCTATCAGGATGATACACACTTCGGACGAAAGCTTCATCGAATTCGGGAAACTGACCAACTCTGCCTTTGAACAAGGACCTCTCAGGGTGGAATGGGAGTTAAAGAAAAAAGACGGAACGGTTTTTCCTGTGGAGGGGACCTTTTCGGTAATCGAGGGTCCCGAGGGTGCAATCGGAGGTCATGTAGGAATCATAAGGGACATATCCGAACGCAGGAAAGCGGACAAGGAGCTGTGGCAATACCGGGAACACCTCGAAGAGATGGTGCAGGACCGCACGCGTGAACTCCAGGAGGCACAAATTGCGCTCGTGCAAAAAGAAAAGCTCAAGACGCTGGGCACCATAGCGGCAGAAGTCGCGCACGAGATCAGGAATCCACTTGTTTCAATAGGGGGCTTTGCGAGGCGCCTGCAAAAAAAATATCCCGACTCTGCCGAGGCTGAGATTATTCTGCACGAAACCGCACGCCTCGAGACGATGCTCAACCGGCTGCAAGATTACCTTCGCCCGGTAGACACGAAACCACGTGAATGCCATGTGAATGCGATTCTCTCCGATTCGGTCGGCTTGCTCGCTCCGGAGCTGGAAAAGGATGCAGTAAAAGTCCACCTCGACCTTTATCCCAATCTCGCGACGGCTCACGTTGACCCTGCCATCCTCACGCAGGTTTTTGTCGCATTGATTCGAAACGCCGTTGAAATGATGGACGTGGAAAAAGAAATGACCGTGAAGACCTATTTTGGCGAACACAACATTTATGTTGACATGGTCAGTCCGGTCGCCGGGAAAAAATCATGGGATCAGGAACTTATGCTTCTGCCGTTCGAGGAGGGTGGAGAAAGAACCGGGATTTCTTCGACGTTCAAGCTTCTTAAGGGAATGGGAGGTGCGCTTTCGTTTTCGCAACTCGACTCAAAAGCCATATTCACAGTATCGCTCGTCAAATGCCAGGACCCCGGACACGGCGAAATAGTTCAGGAACAGCATGCCAGGTGATCCAAGCGGTAAAAAGGCACTTGCGATGACAATCAATATCTCCTGAAGGTGGCGTGGGACTGGTTTTGATACTTGGAATGCCTTTTAATGAGAGGTAGAGGAGCTTTAACATGGATTTCCGAATACCCGAAGAAATCGACGAAAACCTTGAGAGCTTCAAGCTGTTCCTGACTGAACGGCTGACTCCCAACCTTTCTAAATGGTACGCACAAAAGGAGATTCCTCGCGATTTTTTCCAGGAACTAGGCGCCCGGGGCTGGCTGGGGCTCGAACAAAACGGGGACGGATATCGAGAGCAGAAGGCGCTCGAACAGGCCCTGCTGCAGGAACACCTGGGGACTATTTCGCCGGGTGTGGGGGTGGCAGTCCTGGCCCATGTTTCACTCGGCACAAAAGGGATAACACTTTTCGGAAACCCTGAGCAGAAAAGTCTTTACCTTCCCTCCGCCGCCCGAGGAGAAACTCTGATTTGTCTCGGCAATACGGAGCCAACTGCCGGAAGTGACGTCGCCGGGATAGCCACAACGGCGAAAAAGGTGGAGGGGGGATGGAGACTCAATGGAGTAAAATCCTTTGTGACTAACGGCTACATAAGCGACCTTACCCTCATTACGGCGGTCTCGGACCCGGATGCGCCCCGCAACAGCCGGATTTCCATGTTCCTCGTCGACTTGAGCACGCAAGGAGTTACCCGCACCAAGCTGCACAAGGAAGTCTGGATTCCGTCCGATCTGACGCGCATTCAGCTCCACGACGTATTCGTGCCTGAAGCCAACCTCATCGGCCGGCGCGGCCGCGCACTTCAGCAGGTGCTCGAGATATTCACCAACAGTCGCATCAATATCAGCGCGCTGACTTTGGGCACCGCTGCCGGGGCGTTCCAACACGGCATCGAACACGCGAAAAAAAGACTTATTTTCGGTCAGAGGGTAATCGATTTTCAGTCGAAATCATTTGAGGCAGCAGATTTTTACAGCAGAATCGAAGCCGTACGGCTAACGCTTTGGAAAACATGCTGGGAAAAGGACCAGGGAATCGATTTTCGGCTGGGGGCTTCGATAGCTAAATACCTTTCGGTCGACCTTGCAAGGGCTGTCGGGACATGGGCAGCGGACCTGTTCGGGGCGGCTTCGGTTGTCTTCGAGCACCCGATCCACAAATATCCCATGGATGCGTGGGCCGCTTCTCTAGGGGAAGGCACTCAGGATGTCCAGAAACTGATCATCTTCAGGGAATTTATGAAGCGCATCGGGCCATGACTCGGGGTAACGGATGTTGACACCGGGTACTTGACGCGGGCGGCAGGATATTCGATACTTGGGTGCTGGATGCTTTGTGCAGGTCCGGACCAAATTACAAGGAGAGACGGAAGGAAAAGGATGAAGGTAAAAAAATGGGCATTGAGTCTCTGTGTTATAGCCCTGTTCGCCGGTTTATTTGTTCCATTAGCCAAAGCTGATCTTTACTTCGAATCAGAAAATGTCTCCACCAATCTCCCTAACCAGCCGAACGGAACCGCTATCCAGAAGAACTATTTCACCTCCAACCGGTCGCGAATTGAAATGGGGAATGGCAAGGTCTTCATTTTGGACTACAACGCCATGAAGATGTTTTCTCTCGATTCCAAGTCCAAAACCTACACTGTACTGAATCTAGGTGAAGTGCCGGGGGTCCCGGACGATATGCCCGCCGCCAACAAGCAGAAAATGGGCGAAATGATGGGCTCCATGCTGGCAATCCACGTTACTCCGACAAATGAATTTAAAACCATCGCGGGCTATCAATGCCGCAAATACAACGCAAATCTCGCGGTTATAAACGGAGAATACTGGGTTTCTAAAGATGTGAAAGGCTTCCAGGAACTGAAAGCCATGGGTACCAGACTCGGGGCCATCACTGAGCGCAACCCCATGCTGAGGCAGATTAATATCGCAGGCATGGTTAAAAAGTTGGATGGCTTCCCGGTTTACGCCGTCAATCATGTAATGGGCGGAACAGTTGAGAGCACTCTCAAAAAAGTCGAGCAGAAGACTCTGGACCCCGGGTTGTTCGTTATCCCTAAAGATTATGCTCTGAAGAAGAAGAAATAAGAGAATAGGTGAGTGGGTGAGTGGGTGAGTGGGTGAGTGGGTGAATGGGTGTCAATGATGAAGTTGGCCCCCAAAACACATTACAGGATTTTGCGAGTTGCCGATCGGGAGGGCGTAAAGCCCCCTACGGAAGAACCGTGCGACATTGCTGCAGGGGCGTGGTTTAGGGGCTGTTGCCCAAAGCATGCACAACAGAAAAAAGAGGTTCATCCGGCAAACGAGTACCTCCAATATTTTCACGCGACCCTTTATAATGGGCCCGGAGGCGTCATTCCCGCGGAGGCGGGAATCCAGTCTAAATGCAGATCGTGCTGTACAGATCTCTCCACTCAGGATTGCTCTCCTCTATTAATCTCATCTTCCAGGCCCGTTCCCACTTCTGGATTCCCGCCTTCGCGGGAATGACGCTTTTCCCTTGTAATCGCAGACTCGGC